>Ga0070729_10004480_pt1 | contig 15196 bp, 15 predicted proteins | sample tdDd472_FD_66725 | JGI IMG/M metagenome (GOLD analysis project Ga0070729, IMG submission 66725) | Marine sediment microbial communities from the Atlantic coast under amendment with organic carbon and nitrate - tdDd47.2 | ecosystem: Environmental > Aquatic > Marine > Coastal > Sediment | place...
CGGACGGGACGGCGATGTTTAGCTGTTGAGCTCGATCCGCTTTACGTCGATCTCGGGATACGAAGATGGCAGACAGAGACAGGGGGCATAGCAACTCATGAAGCGTCAGGTCTCAAGTTCGAAGAGATCGCACGTTCTATAGAAAAATCTGGTCCTTTGATGCTGCCCGCGCCGCATCACTTCGACGGGGAGGATCAGTGATGTCGGGTCAATCTGATGAGTTTCAAGTTGGGTTTGGCAAACCACCGAAACACAGCCGCTTTAAGCCCGGGCAATCTGGGAACCCAAAAGGCCGCCCAAAAGGCGCGCGGGGATTGAAGACGGAACTCGCCGAAGAATTGAACGAGCGGATCTCAGTCACAGAAAGCGGCTCGGTTCGAAAAGTATCCAAACTCCGAGCGGTCCTGAAAGCCATGACGGCAAAAGCACTGAGCGGGGATCCGCGTGCAGCGAATGTTGTACTGAACTTGGTCCAAAGCGTTCTTGATGATGAGCCTGCGGACGAGAAATCGAAACCAATTACTAAAGCAGACGCTGAGATCCTTGCCGCGTTCGAAAAAGAAATCCTCGCCGGGGCAAAAGCAAAGGGGAATTCAAAATGAGTGATGGTCGAGACCTGCTTTTAGCACGTTTGCGCACAAACCTTCGCGCGTTCGTTCGAAAAACGTTTGAGATTCTGAATCCAGAAACCGAGTTCTTGGACAACTGGCACCTTGGTGCCATCGCGTATCAACTCGAACGCTGTGAGGCGGGAGACCTCAAACGCCTGCTAATGAATGTGCCGCCAAGATATTTGAAGTCGGAGGCGGCATCCGTGGCATTGGTGGTTTGGGCACTTGGCAAAAACCCGGCTCGGAAGTTCATTTGCGTCTCTTATTCTGACGATCTCGCTCGACAATTCTCTCGGGCAAGACGGAAAGTGATGGAGTCGGAAGAATTTCGCGAATTGTTTCCACAATGTCGAATCAGTGCAGAAAAAAACACGGAGAATGAAATCGTAACTACCGCCGGGGGCGGTTGTTATGCGACGGGTATCGACGGATCGATAAGAGGGCGCGGGGCCGACTATATTGTTGTCGACGATCCAATAAAATTCGGTTCCGCAATGTCGAGTGCGGAACGCACTCACGTGAATCGCTGGTATCGAGAAACGCTGTATTCGAGACTCAACAGCAAGAAAGACGGCGTCATTATTATTGTGATGCAGCGGATACACGAAGATGACCTTACGGGATCAGTTTTACCGTTGGATGATTGGGAGCATCTATCGCTTCCTGCAATCGCTCAGAATATGGAGACGACTCGTATAGGGCGCGGTGCTGATGACAATTTCACCCGCCGCCCTGGAGATATCTTGCACCCTGAACGTGAGGGCCAGGAAACCCTGGAGCAAATTCGTCGAAATATGGGTAGCAGGGCTTTTGAAGCCCAATACCAACAGTCACCTACCCCGTCTGAAGGCAACGTGATTAAAGCTGAATGGCTGATGCGTTACGATAATGAGCCCGAGTCACAGCGGGGCGATATTGTGGTTCAGAGTTGGGACACCGCATCTTCGACAGGTGACGACAATGCGTATTCTGTTTGTACCACTTGGCGTATTCGAAAGGATCACTTTTATCTGATCGATGTTCTTCGAAAACGGTTCATTTATCCAGACTTGGTCAAAGCCGTGGTCGAGCAATTCGATCGATATCGCCCTGAACATGTTCTAGTTGAGAGGGCGAGCACAGGGCAGTCCCTTATTGACACACTGGGTTGCGAGACTCGGATTCGGACGATTGGTGTGAAGCCGGCCGGCAGCAAACTGGATCGTGCGGATGAGGCTTCTCTGCCGTTCGAGCAGGGGCGCGTGTTTTTGCCAAGGGAGGCTCCATGGCTCGGAGAGTTCGAGAATGAGCTACTTGGTTTCCCTGAAACAAAGTTTACGGACCAGATCGACAGCGTGTCTCAATTTCTGATGTGGACAAAAGGTCGTAAAAACCACGAAAAGGTGACTGGCTCGCAGATGAGTAACGACCCCATGGCTAGATCATCGAAACAATATTTTGGAAAGACACACCCGCAGCGGAACCCCAAGGCTCCGCGGGTACGCCGGCCATGGTGAGCGGATCAGCCAGGGAGATTTTGCTCTTTGTCCTCTCGAACGTGATGTTTCGACTGGACTTCTGCTGCAAAGGAAGCAGTACATAGGGTGCGGTTCGGACGGGAAAAAGACCTCTGAGCGCTGCCCGCCCGGCGAGGGAATAGACCTTGCCGGGTCGGGGTGGTGCAAGTGCCTGCATCCTGCGGGCACCACCGAAGGAGGTAGATATGACCGCCATGGCGAAAGCGACCAATTCGGGCGCGACGAAGCTCGACACCATTCTCAAGAAAATCAGAAACAAGAACGGCGCGAGCCTTGCCGCCCTCGAAAAGATGACCGGATGGAAACCACACAGCGTGCGCGCGGCCCTGACCGGCCTGCGGAAGAAGGGGCACGCCGTCGAGCGCTCGAAAGACGGCAAGGGCGTTACGATCTATCGGGTGGCCGAATGACACGCACCAATGACAACAAAACCGGGCGCGCGGAGGAACCCTCGGCGCCTCCGGTTGCCTGCAACTTGGAGGAAACGACTGGCCTCGAACAAAGTGGGGTGGCCAAACAGATTGCCGATTTAGATAGCCTGAGCCTCACCCAGCTTCGGAAACGCTGGTCCCGCTCGTTCAACGCGGGCGTGCCGAGCGGACTGAGTCGGGATCTGATGATCCGCGGGCTCGCCTACAAGTTACAGGAACAGGCCTTGGGTGGTCTTACTCAGGCTGCGAAGCGAAAGCTCGGCACCTTCGCCAAGCAGTTGGAGGGCGACAGCCGGAAGGGCTTCGAAGAGGACTCGGGCCTAAAGCCCGGCGCCAAGCTGATCCGCGAGTGGCAGGCGCGGACCTACACTGTAACCGTTCTGGACGACGGGTTTGAATTCGGGGGTAAACGCTACGGCTCGCTCTCCATGATCGCGCGTGAAATCACCGGCGTGCGATGGTCAGGCCCACGCTTCTTCGGATTGGGGAAGGAGCGCGCACATGCCGAAACCTAAGATGGAACGCCCGGATACGCTGCGCTGCGCGATCTACACCCGGAAATCTCATGAAGAGGGGCTGGAGCAGGACTTCAACAGCCTGGATGCCCAGCGGGAGGCATGTGAGGCCTACATCACAAGTCAGCGGCACGAGGGGTGGACCGTATCGCCTGGCTTCTATGACGATGGCGGGATATCAGGCGCGACCATGGAGCGTCCCGCGCTCCAGCGCTTGCTGTCGGATATCGCTGCCGGGCGCATCGACATTGTCGTCGTTTATAAGGTCGATCGGCTGACACGCGCGCTCTCGGACTTCGCCCGGATCGTCGATACGTTTGACGAGAATGGGGTCTCTTTCGTCTCCGTGACTCAGCAGTTCAATACGACGACGTCGATGGGACGACTGACCCTGAATGTGCTGCTGTCGTTCGCTCAATTCGAGCGCGAGGTGACGGCTGAGCGTATTCGCGACAAGATCGCGGCGTCCAAGAAGAAGGGCATGTGGATGGGCGGCGTGCCGCCGCTCGGCTACGAGGCCGACAACCGGAAGCTCGTGGTCATTGAGGATGAGGCAGAGCGGGTTCGCTACATCTTCCGCCGTTATCTGGAACTAGGATCGGTCCTCAGTCTCAAGGACGTGCTTGAGGCGGAGGGTATCGTCAGCAAGGTCCGTGTCAGCGAGACCGGCAAACGGACGGGTGGTGTCCCGTTCAATCGGGGTGCGCTCTATCATTTGCTGCAGAACCGGATCTATCTGGGTGAGATCACACATAAAGGAGCGTGCTATCCGGGGTTACACGACGCGATCGTGCCACAAGACCTGTGGGATGATGTTCAGGTACTCTTGCAGGAAAAACGTGTCGAACGGCATAGCGGAGCCCGAACCGGTGAGCCGAGTCTCTTGGCCGGGCTGATCTTTGATGACCAAGGTGTCCGAATGACGCCGAGCCATGCGGTGAAGAAGGGCAAACGTTACCGTTATTACGTCTCAAGGCATCTGACCACGGCCCGAAAGTCAAAAGCAAAGCCCGGTCGTCGGACGCCGGCGGGAGAGGTCGAACAATTGGTTACGGATCGTATCGGCCGGTTGATCAGCGATGAGCATGCGGTGCTGGCTGCCGTTCAACACCGAACGGGCGACCCGGATCAGCAGCAAAGGACGCTCCGTACCGTTCGTGCGGTCGGTGTTGAATGGAGGCACCTGGAGCCGGCAGAGCGCCGACGGATCCTTCTATCCCTCATTGTGCGCATCGACGTGCAAGCTGACAGGGTCGATATACAGGTTCGCGCCGATGCGCTGGCAAACCTCTCCCTTGATGACGATAAAGTCCGCCCAGTTGCGGATGGGCCGGTTCAGACATTGAGCGTCCCCGCTCGCTTGAAAAGAGCCGGGATGGAAACGCGGCTGATCGTGGACGGCCCGCATGCTGAAGGTAAAACTCGAAAGCCAGACAGAAGCTTGGTTCGGTTGATGCTGACGGGGCAGCGGTATCACGAGATGGTGCTTAGGGCCGACGGACGCTCAATCCAGCAGCTATGCGACGAAGAAGGTGTGACCCGGTCCTACTTCACCCGCGCACTGCGCCTCGCGTATCTGTCGCCGGAGATCGTTAAACGTATACTCGACGGCACGCAGCCCCTGGACATGAAGGCATCGACGCTCAAAGCGGCTTCACGCCTGCCGCTCGATTGGGCTGAGCAGAAGGCGCTCTTCGGTATCGCCTGACCGGTTAGAACCAATTCCGCCCCTCGTCATGCGAGGGGCTCTTTTCTTGCCAAATGCGCAGCAAGACTGGCGCCGTCAGGTACCAAAAAACACGCCCGGAGAGATATCTCGCGCAGTTCGGCCCTGATCCCGGGACCGGATCGGTCTCCCCGAACCCGACGGGCTGCGGAGATCTGCCTAAAAGCCCAGAATTCTGGGCCAAAACAGCCCGGCCAAAAATGACATTTTATTGAATAATATCAACGAGTTAGGTGGTGGCGGTGGGCGCAGTCCGGGGCGAACCCGTCTCCGAGATTTCCCTGATCTGCAGGGAAAATACAGGGAAATCTTGATTCTTCGGCCTTCAAATTTGGCGTAGACGGCCGAAAAGCGCCCGTGACAGGAGTTTCATCTCAAACCTCAATAATTTGAAACAGGGAATTTTCCCTTCAGATTAGGGAATGACGGCGGGGAAACAGAAAGTATTTGCGCGGATGAAATTCTTGGCAGGGGCAATAGCGGCATTCATGCTAGCCCGCCTCGTAAAAATTTTGTTGTCATAGACAACAAATAATGTTACTCGCTCATTCATGAATACGAAACAAATAGCGCCGGAACCGCTTCTCCCCGAAGCGCCAGAGGATGTCGAAGCGCATTTTAGCGAACTGGCAACGGTAGGCATCCACCTACTTGCGGCGGAGACAGCACGCCACGCCGAAGTCAGTTATCTTGGGCATTTCGGGCTACCACTATTGGAAGCGCGGACGATGCTGTTACTCGGATCAACCGGGCCGGCCTCGCTGAAAACGGTGTGCAAACAAGCCAACATCGAGAAAGCATACGCGAGCCGATTGATTGAGAAACTGATCCGTAAAGGCCTCGTGCAAAAGGTCGAGGATCCTGATGACCGCAGGGCCGTCAGGCTTACGCTCACCAAAAAAGGAGCAGCACTCAACGCTGACCTGCAGGCCGAGGTCGTTCAACGTAACGGCCACCTGATGTCGGTTCTCACTGCCGAGGAACAGGACATTTTTTTGCGTTGCCTCTCGAAGTTGACCTGGGCGGCCAGGAGCTTGACCGCCATGGAGAAATCATGAACGCGATCGACAACCGAGATGTGCAGTCGTTGATGACGCGGGCAATTGTCCAGGACATCAAACCTGAGGCAGAAGGGGTTCTCACCATGGAATTGGTGCCTGACGGCGAGGCGGAATGGCCCGCCAGCGACGCCGGGGCGCACATAGATGTGGAACTGCCGAACGGCACCGTGCGGCAATACTCCGTCATCAATCCGGGGGAGCCGAACAAGTATGTGATTTCAGTACTCCGCGCACCTGATAGCCGTGGCGGATCCAAGTATATTCACGATCAACTCTCGGATGGTTCGGTCGTACGTGTCGGTCGACCGAGAAACAATTTTCCTCTGATTGCGGATGATCGTCCCGTCTGCCTGATCGGTGGCGGGATAGGTGTGACGCCGCTACTTGCCATGGCACAGACGCTCGCCGGGACCGACCGTGAATGGTGGCTCTACTATTGTGTGCGCACGCCGGCCCACGCCGGTTTTGGTCGTCTTCTTGACCGGTTCGGCGACCGGGTACGAATGCATTATGATTCCGCAAGCGGGAGTGCGCCCGATCTGCAAGCAATGGTGGGGACTTTCGACGACGCCCACGTTTATTGTTGCGGTCCACAAGCCATGCTGACGGCCTTCGAGCAATGCACTGCCGAAATACCTAGCGAGTTAGTTCATATCGAACGTTTTTCTCCTGCAGATATACCAGCCGACTCGCCGGCATTCATAGTGGAACTGGTCCGCCAGGGGCTGACCTTGGATGTGCCGGAGGACAAGTCGATCCTGGACGTAATTGAGGAATCCGGTGTGCAGGTCGAGAGTTCCTGCCGCATCGGTATTTGCGGTACCTGCGAGACAGCCATCGTCGAGGGCCAGGCCGACCACAAGGACGAATACCTGACCGATGACGAGAAAAAGGAGGGGCGCTCGATGATGATTTGTTGTTCGCGATCGAAGTCGCCCGTTCTCCGATTGGATATCTGAGCCCTTACAACGCGTGAATATGACGATTGCCAACCGGAGGCCATACAACCTTCGGCCCTTAAAACTGCAATAAAATGGGAGTGCACCAAATGACCAGCTTCGCCAGCTTGATTGAACCGGACCGGATACACGGCAGCCTCTATACCGATGCAGCCATCTTCTCACGGGAGATGAAGGTCATCTTTCGCGATGGCTGGGCATTCGTCGGTCACGAGTCTGAAATTCCCGAACCGGGCGACTATATCACGAGGACGATTGGCTCGGAGCCCGTACTTTTCCTACGGAACAAGGACGGCGAGGTTCGGGTGTTTTCGAACCGCTGCACGCATCGAGGCAACAGGCTCTGCCATGAAGGGCGCGGCAAGTTGCGTGGCGGAATTATGTGCACTTACCATGGTTGGGCTTTTTCGTTCGACGGCGACCTACTGGCGGTGCCGTATGAGGGCGGTTTTACAAAAGCGAAGGAGAACTATTCGCTGCGCCAGCCGAAAATGGCGAGCCACCGGGGGTTCGTATTCGCCACGTACAATCCCGATCCAGAGGATTTTTACGATTACCTAGGGTATGGGAAAGACCTGATCGATAAGTCGGTCTCAATGTCGCCCGTCGGCAAGATCAGGCTGGACTCCGGGTGGGTAAAGCATCTTTTCAAAGCGAACTGGAAGATGCTGCCGGAGAACCAGACGGACGGTTATCACGCAAACCACGTCCATAAGTCGTTTTTGAAGGTTTTCAGTTCACAGTATGACGAATTGAAAACCAACGAAGAAAAGCGTGTTGGATCCGTCGTCGACTGGGGGAACGGTCACGCGTCGATCGAAGTTTCCGAACGCTACGACGGGCCGCTCCAGTGGCTTGGCTCGAATGAGGAACGCTATCCGGAATACGTCAAAGCCATGAACGAGGCTTACGGGGAAAACGAGGCGCGCAAGTTGATGACGGAGGGTCCGCCGCATGCGTATATATTCCCGAACCTTTTCCTCGGCGAAGCCAACATCGTCATCATCGAACCGGTCGCGCCCGACCTGTCGGTTCAGCACCATTCCCCAATGCTGTTGGAAGGCGTGCCGGAGGGGCTGAATGCAAGGATTATCCGCCAGTCGGAAGGAGCGCTGGGCCCGTCCGGGTTGCTGCTCGCCGACGACTCCGTAATTTCCGAGCAGCAGCAGATCGCCTTGCAGGGCAAGAGCGGTTGGCTCGAGATCAGCCGGGGCGTCGACCGTGAACGGCTCGAGGACGGAAAGCGGATCGGTCACGTAAGTGACGAGACCACTAACCGGGGCTTCTGGCAGCATTATCTTGCCAAGATGAATAGAAGCTCGGTGGAAACTCCCGTCGAACCGGAGCTTGTGTAATGATGACAGCCAACCTTTTGCCAGCCGACGTTTATCGTGAGATCGAGGAATTCGTATACCGCGAGGCGAGACTGGCCGATGAGTCCCGTTACGGGGAGTGGGAGGAACTGGTCGACGACGACATGATGTATTGGGTTCCCAGGGGCGAAGGGGATTTCGATATGGAAAAGCATGTGTCCGTGATCGCCGATAACCGCAATCGGTTGCGCCGCCGTATCAAGCAACTGCAGACTGGCGCACGCTATGCACAAGTGCCGGTATCGCCCATGCGCCGCCTCGTCTCGAATATCGAAGCGAAGCCGATTGCCGACGACGAGTTCAATGTGCAGTGCAACTTCGTTCTCTATGAACTGCGGATTCAATCGACGAACAACATCGAAATCTGGCCCGGCAGGATCGAGTATAAACTTCGCCGCTCGGAAGGCGGCTTAAAGATGTTCCTGAAGAAGGTCATGCTCGTGAATGGCGACATGCCTCTGCCGTCGCTGGCATTTCTTCTCTGAGGTTCGTTGTCTTGAATGCAGAGCCACGCAAGCGGCGAAGAGTGACACATGACTGATGCCTTGGGCGCGGTAGTTGGCCTGGGCATGAGTCCGGTGTCGCGCAATAACATAGGTACGACGCGGGACCTCGCAGTCCTGGCTGCACGGAACGCAATTCGGGATGCCGGATTCTTGCCGGGTGACGTCGACGGGCTGCTTCTCAACCGCAGCCCGTCCGCACCGGTCAAAGATCTGCCAATGAGCATTCTGGCGGATCTCGGTCTGGAAGATCTCGGGGTCCTCGCGTGCATCGACGCCGAAGGCACGTCGGCAATTCAGATGATCGAATACGCATGCATGTCGATCCGTTCAGGCGCCGCAAAAGCAATTGTTTGCATTTTTTCCGATGCCCGCCTGTCCGGCGGTGGCGGCGCCGGGGCATATGCCAGCACAATGCCGGTGACGGGGCTCACGGGCTGGGAAGCGGGTTACGGGTTGTACGGTGCAACGGGCCCATATGGGTTATTGGCGCAGCGGTACCTGTGGAAATACGGGTTGGGCTGTGAGGCGTTGGGGCATGTCGCGATATCCAACCGGCGTTGGGCGGAGAATAATCCTCTGGCCCAATTGCGTGAACCGATCAAGATGGAAGATTATCTCTCGGCAAGATGGGTCGTAGAACCTTTTCGGCTGCTCGATTGCGCATATCCGGTAAATGGCGCCGCCGCTGTTGTCGTGACGGCACCGGACATTGCGTCGGACGGTCCTGTTGCCCCCGCTTTTATCCATGGCGTTGCACAGGGTCATTCCGGGCAGTTGGCCGCAAAAGCGATCGAAGATGGCGATGCGGGCGCCGAGAGGGCGGCTCGCGCAGTGTATGCGATGGCCGGCGTCGGGCCGGGCGATGTGGAAGCCTGTGAATTTTATGACAACTTCACCTATGTCACCTTGCGCACCCTGGAAGATTACGGACTTTGCCGTCGGGGCGAAGCGGCCGGCTTTGTTGAGGCAGGACATATATCTCCGGGTGGACGGTTGCCGACGAATACCGGTGGAGGTCATCTTTCCGGTTATTACCTTCAGGGAATGACGCCGGTCTCCGAAGCCGTGATCCAAATTCGCGGTGACGCCGGGGCGCGTCAGATAGGCAAGCGCGATGTCATTCTCGTTACGGGTGTCGGCGGGATGCTGAACTACCATGCAGCGATGATCATGAGCGCCAAAAGGAGGCTGTCTTGACGGATGCCGCTGCGACGGGCGCAAGGATTAGACCGAAAAGCGATTTCGACGAAGCGTTTCATGAATATATTGGAAGGCGTGAATTACGATTGCCGTATCTGCGTGGCTCATCGACAGCCCTCGATCTGAATGCCGCGCCTGCTACCGATATGACGGAGATCGAGTGGCGGTTGGCCTCCGGCCTGGCCGAGCTTTATTCATTTGTTGTCTATCGACAACAGTTCTCGGAGGACCGCGCCGCGCCTTACAACGTTGCCTGGGTGTCGTTAGCGGAAGGACCGATGCTGATCTCCACAGTCATACTGGAGCAGAATTCCGAACTGAGAATTTCAATGCCGTTAAGGGCCGAATTCGACGATCACGGTCTCCTTGTGTTCCGACCGGCACAAAATCCCTAACAGGCCTATTTGCGGGAGTTTACAGACGATGATGTTGCCACGTGATTTGCTTCGGAATTGTGCATCGAACTATCCGGACAGGCCGGCCTACTTCTGGCGTGACGAGACACGGACCTGGCAGGAGATGAAACGACGTTCGGACCGGCTCGCGGGCGCGTTCATGGAACTCGGAGTCGAAAAGGGTGATGTCGTCGCCATTCTTGGTCGGGAGTCGCTGGAGATATACGAGCATTTCTTCGCCTGCATGACGCTCGGCGCGGTGAGGGTGGGTCTCAACTGGCGTTATTCGCCCGGCGAGATACTGCATATATTGCAGGATTCCCGTCCCCGCGTGCTGTTGCTGCAAGCGGATTGTGCCTCGTTGATCGAGACGCTGGAGCAGGAGATTGCCGATCTCGATACGCGGGTCATCCTTTACGGCGATCCCGGAGGCGCGCTTCACGAGTACGAGGAAATGATCGATGTTGCCGTAGCACCTTCGGCGTTGCCTGATCTTGAAAGCGAAGATCCAATGTTCATTTCGTACACCTCCGGTTCTACAGGGCGACCTAAAGGTGTCGTACATACCCAATACTCGTCGGCATATATCATTTTTCAAAACCTGGTCGGGCGCGGCCTTGCACCGAACGATATATTCCTCCAGGCCTCTGCGTCGTCTTGGATGACTGTACTTTTGAATATGCTCGGTCTCGGAAACGGCATGGCCCACGCGATCATGGATGGAACGTTCGAGATCGTGAGTTTCATGAAGCAGATCGATCGGCATCGGGTGACGTCGATAATGCTGGTGCCGACGCTGCTTCAGCGTGTTCTGCAGGAGCGTGCGAAGGGCGATTACGATCTGTCATCGATCCGGTTACTTAACTACGGGTCCTCGCCGATCACGCCTGAACTTGCGCGGTCCGCTTATGCCGCTTTTGACTGCGATCTGATCCAGAATTACGGCATGACAGAGGGTGGTTGGGTAACGCACCTTTCCGCAGACGATCATGTGAAGGCCGTCAACGGCGAATACAACCTGCTGGAATCGGTCGGCCGCCCCGGCGTTTTGACGCGGATATCGATCAGAAACGCCGATGGTGAGGAACTGCCTCCTGGCGAAGTCGGCGAGGTTTGTCTCAGCAGCCCGATGCTGATGAAAGGTTATCTCAATCTTCCGGACGCGACGGCTGAAGCGCTCAAGGACGGATGGCTGCATACAAACGACCTCGGTTGCCTGAACGAAGAGGGGTATCTGTTCCTGCACGGGCGCAAGAACTTCATGATTATCTCAGGGGCGGTCAACGTGCAGCCGCAGGGTGTCGAACTTGTCATTTCGGAACATCCTTCGGTGTTCGAAGTCGCCGTGGTCGGCGCCCCCCATCCAGATTTGGGCGAGGCCGTCGTCGCCGTGGTCGTCTGCAAGCCGGGAAGAGAAGAACCGACCCAACGCGATATTGAATCGTTCTGCCTCGCGCGCCTGAGCAAGCTGTCCATCCCGAAGCACGTATATATCGTTTCGGAACTACCGAAAACGCTGAACGGAAAACTCAACAAGCCGAAGATTATCCAGTGGGTGCAGGAGAATTTGCATGCTCTTCCCTGGTTCAGGGTGCAGGGCGCCGCAGGTGGACAATAAGACCGTACGGCCCGCGCGTTAATAAAAGCGTTTAGACCTGAACCCGGGACATGTTGAGTTTTCGGGGTCATGTAGCCGGCAGAGAATGAAAATTGTTGTTATAGACAACAAATAATGATAGTTATCATGTTAACTAAATAAAGGCACCGGGAACCTTGTGAAATTCAAGGTTCCCATTGGGAAACATTCATGGGCGTTATCCTTCAGAGACTCGTGAACGGGTTGAGCAACTTACTCCTTGTCGGATCAGGGATTCTTTTGTTCCTGATGATGCTGCATATCTGTTTGGGTGCCGCTTTCAACCTCGTCCTTCCGACCGTCAATTTGAACACGCTAACGGTTGTCGCTGCTTGGTACATGATTGGTGTCACCTTCCTGCCGATGGCGAATACGCAACCGCTCTCAGTGAATATCGCGGCCGGGTTCTTGTCCGATGCCTTTCGCAAGACTGTTCGCTATGTCGTGGCCTTGCTGTCGGCGATCGCGTTCGGTTTTATCGCGTACCTCACGTTCGAAGAAGCGATGTCTCAGACGCAGATCGGCGAAATGTGGGAAACCTCGACCGGGTTCTTTCCCGTCTGGCCGGCGCGCTGGCTTCTACCATGCGCCTTCATAGCCATGTCTTTGCGGGAAATATGCAAGGTTTTCGTGCCCGAGGCCATGGAGCAAGCCGATGCTTCATCGGCGGGGAGTGATTGATATGTCTGGATTGCTCGCCGGGTCGCTCGGATTTCTTGCCGTTATCGTGCTGATCCTTCTCGAGGTCCCGATCGGACTGGCGCTCGGCGGCGTCGCGTTCGTCGGCATGTATGTAATGGTCGGCCCGCAGGCGACGTATGGTGTGGTGGGTGGCTCGTTATACGAGTTCGCCGCCAATTGGTCGTTGTCGGCGCTGCCGCTATTCATCCTGATGGGCGCGTTTCTTCAACATTCGGGGCTTGCGTCATCAATTTACCGTGCTGCCCGTCTTTGGCTCTCTTTTCTGCCGGGTGGGCTTGCTATCGCGACCAATGTCGCCGCGGCCGGATTTGCGGCGACGTCTGGGTCGAGCATGGCGACGGCGGCGACGATGGCCAGGATTGCCGTGCCGGAAATGCTCAAGGCCGGCTATGACAAGAGTTTGGCTGCGGGCACGGTCGCCAGCGCCGGCACTCTGGGTGCGTTGATTCCACCAAGTATCCTGATGATCCTGTTCGGGGTGCTGGCCGAGGTCTCCATCAGCAAGATGTTGTTGGCGGGCATTTTACCCGGTGTGCTTACGCTTGCCGTCTATGTCGCGATGATTGTCATCCGGGCTTGTCTCAATCCGAAAATCGCGCCGCGTTCTCTGGACAAGGAAGAGAAAGGCCAACGCTGGGCGAGTCTCATCCCGATCTGGCCTTTGCCCGTGCTTTTCTTCGGCATTCTTGGCGGCATCTACGGTGGGTTCGTGACTGCCACGGAAGCTGCGGCTTTGGGCGCGTTTCTCGCGATGCTGATTGCATTGGCATTCGGCCAGCTGTCGTTCTCCGTGCTCAAAAACTCGATCAAGACGACGATGATCAGTACGGCTCAGATTTTCTTCGTTGCATTGGGCGCGGTGCTATTCACCCGTTTCCTCACATTGACGGGAATGAGCGGGGCATTCACGAGCCTGTTTCTCGATCTGGCTGTGTCGCCCTATCTGTTGCTGCTGGCGGTGTCGGTAATGTTCATTATCCTCGGGATGTTTCTCGATCCTCTGGGGGTGATGCTGATCTCCATTCCGATCATCATCCCGATCTTCACGAACCTCGGTATGGACCTGATTTGGGTCGGAATCATCGTCGTGAAATACGTCGAGATCGGTCTGCTGACCCCACCAATCGGATTCAATGTCTATGTCGTCAAAGGCGTCGTGGGCGATGAGATATCTATTGGAACTATATTTAAGGGTGTCGGATGGTTTCTGTTCTGCGAAGTAATAATCATGACAATCATAATTCTATACCCGGAATTGACTTTGTTTATTCCCAGCCAGATGAACTAGGTAAACCAAGATAGGAGGCAACATCATGTCATTTGGAATGAAATTTGGAAAACAGGCCCTTATGGCAGGGCTTGTATCGGTGATATCCATCGCCGGCGCGCAACGTGCCGATGCCGATGAAATCCGCTATGCGACGCTGGTGTCGAACGGGCATACAGGGGTTCAGGACGCGGTCCTTCCGTTCTTCGAACAGGTCAGCAAGGCAACGAACGGCGAACTGACAGGCCGCGTGTTCCCATCGGGCCAGCTTCTGAACGCCAGGGGTACGCTGAAGGGCATCAACGAAGGCGTCGCGGATGCCGGACTTGTCATTCCCCATTATGCGGCATCGCAACTCCCGCATGTGTTGGCCCTTGCGGACATGATCATGATCGGTGAGGACCCTCTGGCGGTAGCGGCGGCGCTCAACGAGACCATCTTGTTCGATTGCGAGACGTGTCTGAAAGAGTATGAAGCTCAGAACACTTTTCCGCTCGTCTCTTATTCGACGACGAGCTATGTCCTGCAGTGCAACAAACCGCTCAATAGCAAGGAAGACCTCAAAGGCTTGCGTGTCCGTTCGACCGGGATGTTCAGTTCGCGCTTGAGCGCCCTCGGCGCGCTGCCGACGAACCTGGCGTCAAGCGAGTCCGCGCAGGCGCTGCAGCGGGGTCAGGTGGACTGTGTCCTAGGTCCGATGAGCTGGTTAAAGGCTTACGGCTTGCAGGGAAGCGTCAGCCACATCATTGATGTTCCGCTCGGCATGGTGCGTGGTCTCGGCCTATTCGTGATTAACAAGAATAAGTGGACCGAAATGCCCAAGGCCCAACGTCAGGCGATGCTCGACGCCGCCCCCGGCATGTTGGCTGGCGTCATGTTCGGCCAGCCCCGCGAAGACCGTGAGCAGGTCATATGGGCCAAGGAAAACAATGTTGATATCTCAGAGGGGTCCGACGAATTGCGCGCCTCCCTGACGGTGTCGGACAAGGATGACGATATCCTTGCCGAGCGTGCCGAGAAGCTCGGTGTGAAAAACATCGACGAGCTTGTCGCCACATTCAAAAAGAACCTCGAGAAATGGCAGGGTATTGTCGCCAAGACGGGGGACGACAAAGCGGCATACATCGACGCGGTCAAGCGCGAAATCTATTCTCGCCTGTAAACGCCAGACAAACGATCTGATTAACTTTCGGCGGCACCGCGCCCATCCTGGGGGCGGTGTCGTCACTTTCGAAGCGGAGTGTGACGCATGGGCCTGTTAAGCGGCATGACCGTCCTCGAGATCGGCGGAATCGGC
>Ga0070729_10004481_pt1 | contig 15195 bp, 11 predicted proteins | sample tdDd472_FD_66725 | JGI IMG/M metagenome (GOLD analysis project Ga0070729, IMG submission 66725) | Marine sediment microbial communities from the Atlantic coast under amendment with organic carbon and nitrate - tdDd47.2 | ecosystem: Environmental > Aquatic > Marine > Coastal > Sediment | place...
TCAAACATAGATGTAGATAGCGGGAATTGTAGAGTTCGGAAAGGTCGTCTTTAATCGACAAATTCTGTACTTTTTCAAACAAAAACGAATTTTCAACCGCTATCGAGACCGCCTGACCGAACATGCTGAAAATATTAATGTTATGACCGAAGAAAGTGAGATGACTAATTGCTTTATAGGCAATGAATACACCAAATTGTCTTTTTGCGGAAACAAGCGGAATGACAATCAGACAACCTTCCTCGTGGTTGGAAATAAATGGGATGACGAAGGGTTCCCGTTCGGAGCCATCAAGAATGCTCTTGCGTTTGAGTTCGGTTTCAATGTCGGCTTGAATGTTCTTTTGAATGTGGAAGGCTTTCTTTTTGGCCCATTGGACTGGCGATTCACCCCAAAGATAAATGGTGGCACCATCGTGGTGCATGACTTCCTTGGAAAGCTGCAGCACAATTTTAAGAACGTCATTAATGGGTTGGATGGGGCCAAATTGCCGGATTAACTCCTGGTACCCCATCAGGTCCTGCAAGTAGATCTGTAATTTGCCTTCGACGCTGAGTGACCGATTTAAATCTTCGGCTAATCGGGTTATCTGAGAACGCAATTTTAGAATATTCTTGCCCACCGATTCGGCTTCCGAGCTGCCGAAACGTAAATTTTGTTCCAAGGCAAGAGTTGGCTCGGTTAACTTTAAGAGTTGATGAAAGTCGCCAGAATCCTTCATATCAAGTGTGCCATCCCCGCTCAAACAAGCCCTAGTCCTATGTTAGAGTTATTTGGTCTCTTTTTCAATCCTCACCTATTGCTAACTCAAAAAACGGTGCATGCATCCTTTCGACGCCTGCGACTGCCGCATGGGAGCCATATTGGAAATTTTCTCAATTAATTAGATGCCATCACAAGGGGAAGTTGATTGGCAAGTACCTCAGGTTTTTCAAAAGTCGTTTAAAACCAAGGCATGCCTTCAAATGGCCAGGGTTCAATTTCCAAGGAATTCTAGTCGTATATTTGTGTAGCGAGGTGCAGCTGTTTGGTTGGGAACGCCATTAAAGTTACGTGAGTAAAAAACAGTCGATCCCAACCCACTATATCCGGAAGGCGCAGCCCCACCCATTTGATAAAAGACCTTTTCATTAGTCTGTGGCCAGGCGTTTCCAATAAAAACCGAGGTGCCAGGTGCCGAAAAGACCCAGCTGCTCCATTCACCTTTTTGATTGGCCACTTTGAGCTCAGAAGACCCAATAAGCCGATCGGGTTTGCCATCACCGTTCGAATCTGTCCAGGCAACCAAATAGAAGCCACCGACACGCCCAGAGGCCGCATGGGGCATACTCAATTTCCAGCGCCCAGCCTTTTGGAGCCCTGGATCAAGTTTCCAACATTGAACTTGATGCCCAGTATCGACTGCTTTGGTTACCAAATGCTCGGAAGTGCCAACAAGGCCCGCGGGACGGTTATCCAGTTGCACGATCCGAACCGACATAGAGCCGGAATTATCGCGGTAGTCCGTATCAAAAACCCAAAAAAACAGCGACGATCCGTTGGCTTTGAATGGTTGAGACCGATACACATGTGTCGGTCGGTAGGTTCCGTCGCACAAGGGAATGCCCAGACTGTTTTGCAATACAGGTAACGGATCTGCATAGCCCTTCGCATTGAATTCATAACATGCGTCATTGATCAAGCGCTTACCATTTCGCCATGTTCCGAACTGCACAGAACCGCTCACTTCAATGACATAAGTTTCACCGGCGGTCAGCCAGATTTTTTGCGTTTGTGAACCTTTGGCCGATACTTGGCCACTCCAGATAAGATTATTGGCTCTGAGCTCAAAGGCTGAAAAAAGAGCAGCAGTCACGAAAAATAGATAGGCAAAACGTTTCATGTCGATCACCCTGAAAATGGAGTTTAATAGCCAAATTGCATGGATCCATATATTGATACTGTTTCTCATAAAGATTAAATATTCACTAAGGATTGTCTTCAAGTTTAAAACTTGTGACAAGCTTTGTCCATCGGAATCCGTCAAATCAATCGAGTTAAGGCCCTCTAAATAGCTCGTTTTCTCATTTTTTCTGCCCATTTTGTGCGTGAACAGGCAAGATGAAGATGCCCACAGATAACGATACAGGTTGGTATGTCGCAGTGACATACATTTGACATTGTCGGGTTTTTGAGTCGACAATCGCTTATAATAAATTGGATGGAGTTCCAACATAATTTGGAGGGCCTGATGCATACGAAGATACTCTTAACCTTGTTTACTTTGGGTTCTTGGGTCGGGATTTGGGCCCAGAATATCTCGTTTCCTGACTCCAACTTCAAACTTTTTCTCATTTCCGGCACATGGCATTCTCTAACAAGTGGTACTGATATCCCCTTCGACACGAATGGTGATGGTGAGATAAGTTTCCTGGAGGCTGAGGCTGTTGATGGATTAATGAATTGTTCCTTTCAGGGCATTAGCTCACTGAGTGGAATGGAACACTTCATGAACGTTGAAATCCTCTATTGTTATGGCAATCAATTGACCTCACTACCTGAGCTATCTGGACTCACACAATTAAGAAAATTGAATTGCAACAACAATCAACTCATATCGCTTCCGGAATTGGGCAGCCTACAAGCGTTGGAAGAATTAATCTGCTATTACAACCAACTGATTAACTTACCATTAATCAGCCATTTACCCAATTTACAAATCGTCGACTGTCGCTACAATCAACTGGGCGAAGCTACCTTACCAACAATCGCCTTGCTCCGAGATAAACCCATTGCCTCCTTAACCTACAGTCCACAGAATTGGGGTGTTTATGACTGTCCCCCAGACCCTGAGATAGCCTTTGGAGACCTTTATTTAAAACAATTTTGCATCAATTACCATGACGCCAATGGTGATGGTTTTTTTACACTTTCAGATGCCCATGCAGTAACAGGATATCTTAACCTTAAACATTTGTACTTGAATAGTTTAACTGGGTTGGAGTATTTCTCAAACCTCACAAATCTAGACTGCGAAGACAACAACCTGACAGAACTGCCAGAATTATGGCTCTTGCGGAATTTAGTTGGAATGAATTGTTCTGACAACAATATTTCTTCCTTGCCATCGCTTGACGGGTTAGTGGATTTGGAGGTTTTAGATGTCAGCGGAAATTTTTCCCTTACTGCTCTTCCCCCGTTAAACGCGCTCACAAATTTGACGAACCTGAATATCAGCTGGACTCAAATTCCTCACCTTCCAGATTTGTCCTCACTGACACAATTAGAAATACTCAATTTCCCCAATACACACATCACTACAATGCCCGATATCGGTTCCTTGAATTCCCTTAGGCACCTGAATTGCAGCAATAATGGTTTATTGGACTACGGGGATCTTTCGCCACTTTCCAACCTCGAACAACTTTATGCATATGGCAACCGAATTACACAATGCCCTGACTTGAGTGCTTTGGATGCTCTAGTTATCGCTAGGCTGGAAAATAACCTAATTGTAGGCCCCTTCGATGTCTCGGGGCTTCCCAATCTCCAGCTCTTCTTGATTAATGAAAATCCACTAGTAAATCCACCTGGATTTCATAGCCTACCCGCCTTAGAAACCCTTGAGCTTAGAGCCTGTCATCTATCTGAACCTCCTATTCTGACGGACCTTCCCTCACTCAGTTTGTTAAACCTGTCTGACAATAATTTGTCCGTTTTGCCAAACCTGGATGAGTTCAGCAACCTAATGTACCTTTATGCATGGGGTAATAGCCTGACTGAATTACAGAATTTGGTGCCAAATCCGCTTATATCCCTGAGTCTTAATGACAATCGTTTGGAGACCCTTCCCGAGTTACCCAATACCTTAATGTGGGTCCAGCTTGAGTACAACCTTCTCAATGAGGACGATTGCCCTCAAATTCAATACCTGGATTCCCTTTCTCCAAACGAACTCACCTTTTCGCCCCAAGGAGGCGCCTTTTTATTGGACATCGATTTCTCAACCTGGCCTCTGCCCAGCGTATTGCTTGAGTGGACCCAACAAGTCTCCGCTGGAAATCATATTTGGCCTCTTGATTGCGGTTTGTAGGTGCCAGCCTGAACGTTCACATCGCAAAGCCCAAAACCAGTCTATGGTGTGAACGAAAGTCCCTTTGTTTTCTCGATGAGATCTTTCACCTGCTTCTCCGTGATCTCACCATTCGTAATGTAGGGGAATTTAATGATGGGATGATCTGCAAAGAAATCCATCACTTGAGCCTCTTCCAACGATTTTCCTTTAGGCACCCATCCACTGATCCATTTTGGCATTAGCTCGATCAACAGTTTCTTCGTTTCCTCGTGGCTCCAGAATTCACTGAAAAAGGTATACTCATTGAACATCAATGGCACAACCTGAGTGGACCTTAGTGTGACTTTGGATGTGAGCCTCAGATCCCTTGAACTCGATGCGGCTATGATCTCAAAGTCTCCACTTTCAGCAATCCAAATCTCACGTCTACCATCGTAGTATGAAAAATCCCTCTGTGTTAATTCGAAGTGGACTTCCTTTTCTTCGCCTGGTTCCAGCGCTACTTTTTCAAAGCCCTTTAATTCTTTGAGAGGCCGTTGCAGGGTTGACTTGGTATCTTTCACATAAAGCTGAACGGTTTCCTTCCCTCGGACTTTACCTGTGTTCTTGATTTTGACACGTACCTTCAGGCCTTCCTTATCAGAGAAGTCGTCGGAGGAGACCCGCATGTCGCTGTATTCAAAAGTTGTATAGGACAAGCCGTGCCCAAATGGATAAAGAGGTTCTATTTTTCTGATATCGTAGTATCTGTATCCAACAAACACTCTTTCGCCATAGACCACTTCCCCTTGCTCCCCGGGAAAATTGAGAAACGATGGTGTGTCTTCCAGTTTTTGGGGGAACGTTTCGGCTAATTTACCGGAAGGATTGACTTTCCCAAATAAAACGTCAGCTGTGCCGCCTGCACCCGCTTGACCTCCCAGCCAGGTTTCCAAAATACTATCGACCTCATCTACCCAAGGCATGGCCACGGCACTGCCATTTGATAAGACTACAACTGTTTTTGGATTCACCGACGCGATCTCGCCGATAAGTCGATTGTGGGATTCAGGTAGGGAAATGTGAGTGCGATCGATTCCTTCCGATTCATAAGAAAGTGGCAACCCAACAAAAAGAACGGCAATATCGCAATCTTTGGCAAGCCGTTTTGCCTCTTCAATCATTGAATAGTCATTATCATCACTCAGTTTATAACCTGGAGCATACGCTACTTCAAATCCCTGGCTGAATTCTTTTTTGATAATTTCCAGGGCGTTATCCAATTGAGTAGGTTTCACCTCGGAGCTGCCGTTTCCTTGATACCTTGGATTTGACGCAAATTCACCAATTAATGCAATTTTCTTGTACTTTTGCCGCGTTATGGGAAGGAGGTCATTCTTATTCTTCAACAAGGTAGCGGCCTCTGCCGAGACCAATCGGGCGAATTGATGGTGTTCCGAAATTTTCTGATCTACATGTTCTTTTTTCAAGGCGTGCGCTTTAAGAACAAATTGCAGGATTTCCTCGACCCGATCGTTCAATAGGCGTTCTTCGAGCCTGCCGTCCTTTACGGCTTTCACGATGAGCTCATCGTTAACCTGACTTACATGAGGCATTTCGATGTGCATTCTTGCTTTCAATGCTTCTACCCTGTCCACAATGGCGAACCAATCGGAAATGACGATGCCCTCATAACCCCATTCGCCGTATAACTTGTCATTAAGATTGTAGAAATTTTGAGTGCCGTAGTTTCCTTGGACTCGATTGTAACAGGCCATGACGGTCCAAGGCTGAGCCTTTTTCACCGCAATTTCAAAAGGTGTCATGTAGATTTCGTTTAAGGTTCGGGTGTCGACATCGGAATTCATGTACATGCGCATGGTTTCTACATTATTGGCCACATAATGCTTCAGAGACGTTCCAACACCTTGACTTTGAACACCTTCAATAAAGGCCGCACCCATTTCACCAGCCAAAATGGGATCTTCGGAAAAATATTCAAAATTCCTACCACCCAAAACAGACCGTTTGATATTGACGCCTGGTCCCAATAGGACATGAACGCCCAACGCCTGACATTCTTCACCCAGAGCCTTACCGACATCGAAAATAAGCTTTTTATCCCAGGTAGCAGCCAATGCAGAGGCAGTCGGGAAACATGTAGCGGGCAATTGATCACCATATCCGGGCTTATTGGTGGCCGGCGCTCTTCTTAAGCCATGGGGGCCATCTGCAACCCAAATCCAGGGAATACCCAACCGTTCAATCGATTGCGTGCTCCAATCATCCCGTCCCGAACAAAGGGAGGCTTTCTCCTCAAGGGTAAGTTTCTCGACCAGATCTCTTGCTTTTGATTCAATTTCTTTCGTATTCATGTTCAATTGAGCGTTGATTCCTGATGTGACACAAAATAATAAGACTAAATGTAATGTACTTTTCATAGACTTTATTCTATTTCAAACTAGGAACTGAGACCAATACATATTGAAGGTTTTTTGGGAAAAATCTAGAAAGTTAAAAAAACCATTCAACCCTGAAGAAGGGAGAGACTGTAGAGCCATTTTTGCAACTGGATTCGCATTAAATTTCACTTCAATGTTGCTCCCAGGCCACTGTGTCAAATGCACCCAACCAGGAGTCGAAAAATCAAACTTTAGCTTGGTCATTTAGCCTATTGAGGCCTGTAGGGAATGCGTTTCGAAGATTTGAATGATGGCGCTCAATTGTGCTTCGGAGGGAGGTTTCAAGTCCTGATTCTTATTGGCCAAACCCAGTCGGGTACGTTTCATTTCGGCAATCGCATGGTAGGGTAGCAAATGGATAACCTTAGGCGCTCCGGGCAAAGTTGAGACAAATTCGGCCAACCTGGTCACGGAGTGGAGGTCATCATTCAAGCCATTGATCAGCGGAACTCGAAGCATGATGTCTGCCCCCGAAGCAGCCAGTTCAACCAGGTTATTCAGAATGATTTTGTTTCCGACGCCCGTAAGTTCACGATGTCGCTCGGAATCGATGTGCTTCAGATCGTAGAGAAAAAGATTGGTGTGCTCCCGCACCCGCATTAGGGTTTCAGTCTTCGCGAAACCCGAGGTATCCACTGTACGATGGATATGCTCGGTTTGACAGGCCTTTAATAGCTCCATTAGAAAGTCAGCCTGCATCAGGGGTTCGCCACCCGAGAAGGTCACTCCTCCCCCACTCTGATCGAAAAATACGCGTTGACCTTCAATTTCCTGCATCAACGATTCTAGGGTCTCCCAACGTCCACTGATTTCTGCCGCCTCGGTGGGGCATACCTCGGCGCAGCTACCACAAGCCGTGCATTTCGACATATCAGTAACCACGCCCAATTCGGTCAACCTGCATCCTTCCTGTTCACAGGCATCACTGCAGGATCCACATTGAATGCACTTGGACTCAGTCATCATCTTCTGGGGTTCGAGGGCCAAACTTTCTGGGTTGTGGCACCAGAGGCAGCTCAACGGGCACCCCTTGAAAAATACGGTCAGACGAATACCCGGCCCATCGTTGATGGCAAAGCGCTTCACATCGAAAATGAAGCCGGTGTCCATGCGTTAAAACGCCTCGTTTTCGGTTCGATCAATGATTTCTTGCTGAAGGTCTTCATTCATGTCGTTGAAATAGTCACTGTAACCAGCCATTCGCACCATCAGGTCCTTATAGTCTTCGGGGGTCTGTTGAGCAGCACGTAACGTCGCCGAATCCACGATATTGAATTGAATGTGATGCCCACCAAGGGCAAAGTAAGATCGAATGAGGTGGGCCAATTTGGCGAGATCTTCCTCTTTCCTTAGCAGAGACGGAAGAAAACGCTGATTCAACAAGGTACCACCGGAACGAGTTTGATCCAATTTTCCCAGAGATTTAATTACCATGGAAGGCCCCTTACGATCCGCACCATGCGATGGCGAGGTTCCATCAGAAATTGATTTCCCTGCCAATCGTCCGTTGGGCGTAGCACCCAGCACTTTTCCGAAATAAATATGACAAGTGGTCGAGAGCATATTCAGGTAGAACTGTCCGCCTTCCTTAATATTAGGCTTGCCTTCAATACTGGCAACGAGGTCATTGTAGACGCGCACAGCAAGGCTGTCGGCGAAGTCGTCATCATTCCCAAAAAAGGGGGTCTTGTTCAAGATATACTGCCGCATCCATTCATCAGATTCATAGTTCTGATCCAGGGCTTTTAGAATGGCATCCATACTAAAGCGTTGGTCCTCATAGACATGTTTTTTAAGAGCGGCCAAGCTGTCCGTCACAGTGCCAAGACCACAACATTGAATGTAATTTGTGTTGTAGCGTGGCCCCCCATCGTAATAATCGCGTCCCTTGGCAATACAATCGTCGATGAACACAGAGAGAAACGGAGCCGGCGCATATTTCGCAAACATACGATCGATATAATTGCTCACGCGAATCTTTTGATCGACTACAAAGTGAAGTTGTTTCAGAAACGCACGATAGAGATCTTCAAAACAAGAAAAATCCCGCGGGTCACCTGTTTCGATACCTGCTATTTTTCCTGTTTGGGTGTCGATTCCGTTGTGCAGGGTTACATCCAAAATTTTGGGCACATTGAGGTAACCGGTGAGCAAAAAGGCCTCTTTTCCAAAGGCGCCCGTTTCAATACAACCACTACATCCTCCCTCGCGTGCATCCTCCATGCTTTTCCCGGCGCGCACCATTTGGGTAATGTAGGTGTCTGCATTGAAAACTGATGGATAACCATGTCCAAGCCTTATGACATCACAGGCAGCAGTCAGAAATTTTTGAGGTGTTCGCTGTGAAATGTGAACCGAGTTGCCCGGCTGGAGTATGTGCAACTCCTTGATGACATCCAACAGAAGATAAGAGACTGGATTCACACCATCGCTGCCGTCTCGCTTGACTCCACCGATATTGATATTGGTGAAATCGTTGTAGGTGCCGCTTTCTCTAGCCGTTATGCCCACCTTGGGAGGGGCTGGATGGTTGTTGACCTTAATCCAGAAGCATGAGATCAGTTCTTTGGCGCGCTCTCGTGTCAAGGTTCCATCGGCTATTTCCCGCTCATAAAAAGGTGCCAGGTGCTGATCAAAATGACCGGGATTCATCGCATCCCAGCCGTTTAATTCGGTAATTGTACCCAAATGAATAAACCAATACATTTGAATGGCTTCCCAAAAAGTTCGAGGCCGGTTAGCAGGAACCCACCGGCAAATTTCAGCCATCTGATTCAATTCCCTGCGCCGATCAGGATCGGTTTCGTCCTCTGCCTGCCGTTCCAATTCATCGGCATGCCGTTCGGCAAAGACGATAGCCGCATCACAGGATATATCCATGGCCTTGAGCTGTTCCGCACGATCGGTTGCATGAGGGTCATTTAAAAAGTCGAGCTGCTCAAGTTGCTCGGCAATTTCGGATTTAAAATCCAACAATCCCTTTTCATAGATCTTGCCATCCAGCACAGTATGGCCAGGTGCGCGCTGTTCCATGAACTCGGTGAATAGACCTGCCTGATAGGCAGCGCGCCAGGATTCGGGGACGTGGTTGAAGATCCGCTCCCTTTGGGTTCTGCCCTGCCAGTAGGGAATCACGCGCTCGGCATAGGTCTGAATATCTTCCTCGGATATGGTATAGCGCTGTTGGTCGCGTGTATTTAAGACACGGAAATCATCCACCGAATGACAGGTCAATTCGGGAAAGGTCGGCACGCATTTTGGACTGGGACCGCGCTCCCCAACAATTAGCTCATCTTGGCCCACATAAATGGTTTTCTTTTTACACAATTCCATAAAGGTTTTGGCTCTCAAAACTGGAATGGAGTAGCGGCCTTCGTTTTGTTGGTAAAATTCGGTCTCAATGAGGGCCCGTTCGATGTCCAGGGAGGGTTCGGTTTCCACACTCTGCTTGCGCAATGCTTGAATTCGCTGATTCATGCCTGGATAGCTCGATGCATTGCTTGCACTGAAATTACTCTCGGAATTTGGCAGGCGCTGAGGCTTTTTGGATGTTGAGATCGCGACCATCGTACCCTCCTGTCTGAATTGCAGTCTCTGGCTTGTTCATCCTACTGAATTCTGGAACAGTGAACAATGGGTGTCGCCGACTTTTTGCAGCTTTTATGGATTAATAAAGTATGGATCTCACTCCAGACAATTCACCATGCTAACTATGTCCGAAATTTCAATCCAACCGTTGGCGTTCGTGTCCAGCACGTCTGGAGGGTTGGATTCCCCGAGCCAAAGCGGGAAATAGGCAAACAGGTCGGTGCCGCAGGTCGAAATGGAACTCCCGTATTCGTAACATCCGGTATCCGGGGCCGACCCAACCGGACGTGCGTGATGGTTCAAATCGACACTAACGCCTACTTCTATCCCTGCGTCTCGTGCTGGCGATGTGGAAATCAACTCAAACTGATCGATCATCCAATCCTCGAATAAGACGTCTGGAAGGGCATCGACGGAGTTGAGTCCGAAACCCCGGTTTTGCCACTCAGGAAGGAGAATCCATTCGTCGCGATCGCTGATGCGGTGAATGACGTTGTAATCGCAGACCAGACCAGGAAGACTTGAGGCGTCGATTTCCAGCCCCCCACGTGAGCCAAGGTGCAGGAGTATGTTATCGCGGATCTCGTTGTTGATGCTTCCGTTGACCAACCCGCAAGCCCAGCGCCCACCAGTCGCCATGAGCACGGTATTGTGAACAATGCGGTTGTTCTGGCAACCGAATGCAGGGTCGAAACCGTCGTCCCAGAGGGCGATTCCCGTGTTCAAATTGTCGTAAATCAGGTTGTTGAAAATATCTGAGTTGCGCACCGAGGCAAGATTGATGGATCCACCACCCGAGGCACCATTATTGTGGATGATATTGCCCGATATCTCCGCTTCCGAAATAATGCCATCGCCCGGAAGTACAGGATCGGCATTAATTTGAATGCCACTGCTCGCGTTATCAAACACGATGTTTCCACGAATGATGGGCCGGTCGGCCGAGTTGCTGACGTATATGCCGTGTTCGTCGCTTGAGCCCGAACACGTGTTTCCTTCAATCAATATGTCTTCTGCGTATCCGGTAAAAATGCCCCAGCGGAAGTTGTCGAAACTGTTGCAGTTCAGGATCGATACGAATCGCACATGGTTCGAACTGGTTCCCAGTACTGCGATGCCGGCTCGCCCTGCCGAAGTTATTTTGAAACCCTCGATAACTATGTAATCAGTACCTTCGATATTGATCAAATCGCCTCGACTGTTCTCACCACTGTCGATGACAACATCATTTCCCCAGGCCACAAATCGAATTGGTAGGCCTGGCAACCCCGACGTCACCGTCTCAAAACCAGCAAAGTTTCCATCCAGGACCCTTACTTCATCGCCCGGTTGCATTTCATCCGCCGCATGTTGAATCGTTCGCCAGGGTGCCATTTGAGTGCCGGTGTTGGTATTGAGCCCCGTCTCGGCGACATAATAGATGCTTCCCTGGGCAACTAGTTCGATCGTCGTAACCAAAAATACGACCAAATACTTCAACATGATGTGTACCTCTTGTTTTACTGAGACCCTGCAGGGTTTCCGCGCTCTCACCTCTCGATCGCCATTGACCGAGTATCGGAGTCTCCTGACGAAACAGGTCCTTAGAGCTTTCTCAAGCCCTAATGATTTGATGAACCTTGTTGAGCGCTTAACGTAACATGGCACAGGGAACCGTTCAGTGAGTGAGTTTACGTTTCATGCCTTTCACAACCCAATCGACACTAGAACTTTTACCGATTCAAGCGATTCCTCATATGCCCTCGATTCGACCTTGCACCTGGAAACAGGTGACAGCACGATATATTTTGAGATTATGCGCACAAAGTGCTTGGCGCGGGTTATAATTGCAAAAACAGGTAGGGAGGACTGAATGAGTCATCTGATGTTGGCACGCGTTCAAATGGCCTTTTCTCTCGGATTTCATATTATTTTCGCATCGATATCGATGGTCATGCCGTTTCTAATGGCTTGGGCCTATTGGCGATACTTGAAAAAAGGTGATGGCTTAGACTTGAGACTGACCAAGGCCTGGATGAAAGGATCTGCGATTCTGTTTGCCACGGGTGCCGTGAGCGGCACGGTGCTCAGCTTCCAGCTGGGCCTGCTTTGGCCTGAGTTCATGGAACATGCGGGCCCCATTTTCGGAATGCCATTTTCGCTCGAAGGAGCGGCCTTTTTCCTGGAGGCCATCTTCCTCGGTTTATTTCTTTATGGTTGGGGCAGAATTCCAACCAAACTGCACTTGTTTTTTGGGATCCTGGTAGGACTGTGTGGCTTAGTTTCAGGGATCCTGGTGATCGCTGCAAACGGTTGGATGAATGCACCCAGTGGATTTGACTGGGTGAATGGACAAGCCCAGAATATCGATCCCATAGCAGCCATGTTTAACCGTGCCTGGCCATTGCAGGCCATTCACATGCTGGTGGCGGCGTTTCAGGCAACCACCCTTGCGGCCGCAGGCCTTCATGCCTTCGGGCTGCTGAAAGGCAAGTCCAAACCTTTCCACAAAAGAGCCCTCACCTATCTCCTTCCCATTTTTGCCATTTCCTCCCTAATTCAACCCCTTATCGGCGATCTTAGCGCCAAATCAGTTGCAAAACGCCAGCCTGAAAAGTTGGCCGCCATGGAAAGTCATTTCCACACCGAAAAATCGGCCGCCCTGATTATTGGTGGCTGGCCCGATGAAGAAGCGCAGGAGGTCAAAGGGGCGATAGAGATTCCTGGTTTGCTGAGTTTTCTCGCCTTCGGCGATTTCAACGCAGAAGTACAGGGCCTAGAAGAATTCCCTAGAGATGAATGGCCTCCGGTCTTACCTACCCACCTCTCTTTCCAAATAATGGTGGGGCTTGGCAGCCTCTTCGCACTTCTTGGTGTCTGGGTCCTGATTGCCAGGTACAAGAAATGGGACCTAACCTCCCTTCCGTGGTTTCAAAAGCTGCTGATTCTGCTGACTCCAACGGGTTTCATTGCCTTGGAAGCCGGCTGGATCGTCACCGAAGTCGGCCGTCAGCCCTGGATCATCTATAAAATCATGAAAACAAAAGACGCTGTAACTGCGGTGAGCGGTTTGGAGTGGAGTCTATGGATCATCGTCCTCACCTACCTTGTTTTAGGCTTTTTCTCATTTCTCCTGATCTACAAGTGGTTCCAAATTGAGTCAAGGGAGGATTGAACGATGTATATGACACTTGCGTTTCTCCTGATTGCCCTGGTGATCTATGTTCTTTTTGGAGGAGCCGATTTTGGTGGAGGTATCCTGGAAGCCACGCTTTGGAAACACCCCCAACTCCGCAAAAAACTTCAGGCCAAACTGGCTCCCATCTGGGAGGCGAACCACGTCTGGCTCATCGCGATTGTAGTCATTTTGTTTGTCGGATTCCCAAAAGTCTATGCATCACTTTCTTCCTACCTTTTTGTGCCCATTTCTCTGGCCCTGTTGGGGATTGTATTGCGTGGCAGTTTCTTCACCTTCCGCAAGTACGACCCAAACCCACAATCTCGTCAAAATCTCTATGGAATTCTATTTCAATCGAGCTCCTTTCTGACCCCAATTTGCTATGGTCTGATCACGGCAACTCTGCTCGCCCCCCTTCCGGTCATCGACAAAAGTTCCATTCATTTCTACAGTCTCTTTATCGCTCCGTGGCTTTCCATTATGGGGCTGCTTTGCGCGCTCTTCGTCCTAACACTGTTTGGGTACCTTGCCGCCATCTTTTTCTATGGCGAGCTCAACGATCCCGCTGAGAAGGCAATCATCGAATCACGCATTAAATGGTTCTTTGGTTTTGTATTTGTGGGCGGAGGCCTGGTGTTGACTTGGGGCGCCAAAATGGGCTTTGTCGATTTAGGTGAGGCGGCAACGCCCCTTCAGATCGCGCTTCAATTAATCGCCTTCAGCTGTATTCCCCTGATGTTTATTTTAAGACATCACGTCTGGAAACTGCGCCTATTGGCCGGCATCCAAGTGACATGTATCTTAACGGGCTGGTTTGCCACACAATTCCCGTCTTTTATGTCCTTTGAAGACGGTACCAGCCTGACCGTTCAAAACAGTTCCGCACCAGAGCCGACCCTATTCTGGTTGAACTTGGCTCTTGTGATTGTATTACTGTTAGTGCTTCCACCCCTGGTCTATCTTTACCGTGTGTTTCACCATTCTGATTCAGTCGTGGAATAAACACGTATGGTTAGTCTATGGTTTTAATGAGACCATGAGTCATGGTTTATGGACAAACAGAACGTCCAAAACCGAACATGTCCATTTTTAAATTGGGCCATCTTCTTTGGTTTGAACGTAAAACCATGAAAAAACAGGACAGCGCACGATTCAAACTGTCTGTCTTTCAAGCTAACTTCCTATTTTCCAAATGGACATGAAAGAAAAAAATAAGCAGCCAAGCCACAAAATCACCTTGCTTGTCTTTCCATGCGTTCCGTGGTTAAAAAACCGGTATTCTTTCTACCAACATGTGTTTCCAGTCGTGGTTCCAATTTAAGCCATCTATACTTCAATCCACAAATTGCCACCCTCGTTCGCCTTGAAAAGCATCTACCAAAACACCGTTCTCAAACCTTAAGATTCGAGTATAGCGATCAGGGCCGTAGTTATAGGTCCACTCCTCGATTCGAACTTCATACTTTCGAAAGCGATTGCGCTTAAGCTTTTCCGTTCGTTCCATGTAGCTAACCTCAACATAATCAGGCTCACCGCAGGTCATGATCACTTCGGGAATCATTTGATATCGTTGGACCACGTTCGATGGAGGCTGACAATTGAGGGGGTCGTACACATCAAAACCGTAAAAGCCACGTTTGATTTTGACCAAAATATGGTTTTCGAACTCCAACATGACGGTGAAATCCGAGGAGCCAAAGTTGTAGAACCAATACTCCTCGATAACGTGAAAGCGATCCCCGGTCAAAATGCTGCCGTGAATCTCCACATACTCATTTTTCACCGAACCCGATGGCTTTCCCAGCTTCACAAACACGGATCGTTTTGGATCGCCCACCTTAATTATGTGGTTGCCCCGCTTCAAGAGCTGCTGGTCTGAGGCAAGCCCCACCGCGCTCCAACTCAACAAAAAGAACCAAACCACCAGTCGCATCGCGTTCACCCCTCACTTTTAA
>Ga0070729_10004482_pt1 | contig 15194 bp, 4 predicted proteins | sample tdDd472_FD_66725 | JGI IMG/M metagenome (GOLD analysis project Ga0070729, IMG submission 66725) | Marine sediment microbial communities from the Atlantic coast under amendment with organic carbon and nitrate - tdDd47.2 | ecosystem: Environmental > Aquatic > Marine > Coastal > Sediment | place...
CAAACTGTCTTTCATCAGTATCTGAATGAATGGCCCCCTCACTCACTGACCAGGCACTACTGTTTATTTCAGAGGTGTCAGAATAGAATCCAAATGCCGTAAGATCTTGTTCAACAAAAGATTCCTGGGATACCAATGGTGCATCTTTCTGCCGGACAAATGCCGTATAAGAGTTCTGTGCTGGCCATAGCTCTTTGGTGGCATCATTTGGATCTACGGTGCCCTGGGGTGGTGCAATAAGCACTGTACCAGTTACATCAAGCGGATCAGTAAGCCCACAATCGACCTCCGGCCTTTGTGTTATTTCGGCAAGACGAATGGCTGAAGGATCAAGGCTTATCATCCTGGTTCCCATGCTAAAAGATTTTGTTTTGGCTGGCAACCATTCCATATCTATAATACTTACTATTTCAGTTCGATTATCAACAATCCAGTCCTCCTTTGTTGTAGTATTAAGTGCAGCTTTTGTCTGAGCCACATCCTCACATACCAAGAGTTGCATTTCCATTAAAATAGTATGCTCATCAGTTGTTCCACTTGGCCTAAGTGTAAGAGGTACGGCTACATAAAAATCATCTGTAAACGAAATGGCCACCGGTTCTTCTCTGTACACCAATCCCATGCCTCCTTGATAAACTTTTGAAACATAAGGTTCTAGTTCTTCACCTACTCTGTTCACTGCATTTAATCCAGGTAATCCCTTTGTTTTGAAATAAGTATACTCTTCTACTTCAGCAGGTTCGGGCTCATCGCTTGGATGTTTGATGCCAACTCTTGTTTTAACTTTTACCTCATATTCGGTATTAGGAAGAAAACTCACTTTTCCTTTACCTGCATATGGATTATTGCTTCCAATAGCACTACCACATATCACTAGTTCACGTTGACGGTCAAGAAAATCTTCTACACTTAAGTAAAGAATATAATCAAGTTCAAACTGGTTCCCTTTCAAAGACATGCTACTAAAATTAATATCGGGTCCCGATGACTGACCTTCTCCAAAGGAAATAAATTGTATTTCCATACTTCGTATTGGAAAAGATGCCCCTAAAGTTATAAAGTCAAAACCTGTTGATCCAGAAGTCAAAGTATGTATTTTTGATTTATTTCTAAAACGGTCAAAAAGCATAATTCGTAGTAAACCATTTCGAGTTAACCAAGCCATGCGAATAATAACATATGCAACCTCTTCATCAAAAACAGCCTGCCCAATTACACCTGGCGATAATGCAGGTACATATCCTACCCAACTACCAGCAGGTATACTGGTTCCAAATTTAGGCTGTCGAACGTATGCATAAGGAAAAAGATTAAAGTAACTGTTGCTATCTGAAAAAGGTTCTGGCTCATCAATTTTTGAACCAAATATATTATCCTTATATGAAAGTTTGTGGAAATTGAAATTAGGGTATTTATCTTTATCATTTGGACAGCATGGCCAATTCGGATTATTTTTAATATTTTCTTCGTCTGCTTCTGGGTTTTTTGTATTAAACTCAAATGGTGTCTTTGCATTAATAAGAAGTCTTTTAGGGGCTGGTTTTCCGGCAATTCTGGCATCTGGATCCCAAATAATGGAAATATTAGACGGATCAAAATTTCCCTCAAGTTCTACTCCGTTACTATCACTAAAATCTGCTCCCAACTCTTTTTTATTGTCAACACTTGTCCATGCGCCACCTCCAAACCTTGATCTCCTTCTTATTTGAATACCTATTAAATCATATTTTAAGGTAAGATCACCAGAATCTTGCTCTCCAAACTCACTGCTACTTACCGGATCAGCTAATACTTTATCGTTAACAGCAACAACAAATTCAATATGTACTGTAGCATCTGTAGCAATAGGTACAACTTTGGAGTTATTAGCAAATCTTGTTAACCTTTCTGTTTCACCGCTACTATGATTTCTTAAATCCTTTACAGAATGTATTGGCGCAACACCATCACCATCCCAATCTGTATCAACACCTTCTTTATGTAAAGCGTACGTTTTTTTCTGATTATCATTTAAAGCTCCGCGACGGAGTGGACTTGATGAGCTACCTAGTTCTTCAATATCCATATCTCCCCAAACTTTTTCGATTGTCCAGGTTATATCAGGAAGAAACCATGGTGTCTCAAAACTAAATTTACCTGTAAGTTCAGTACGACTTGGATCATTTCCAACAACACGAAATTCTAACTTGGCACTAATACCGAATTTTATGAATCCGAAAAGTACGATGCGTAATCCTCCTTCAATAAAAATTGCTACTGCATAATCCGCCGAACCGGTTTTAAACCAAGCAACAAGAATTCCTAACCCCAAATTAAAATGTAATCCGATTATGCCTATATTCCCGCCACCTTCAAATCTAACAACAATAGCAAAACCGATAATTTCACCATCAACCCATTCAAAACATAGGGCAAAGCGGAAATTGGCTTTGGCAATCCAAATATCGTATTTTAGTTCTAAACCAAACCAGGTACGTTCATCCGAAAGGCGTCCAATTGCAACAGTTCCAGGATCGTTGCTAGCAAATAAGGTTCCGGATATTTTTGCAATTTCATCTAGCCAATCCGGGGCATTTTTCAAGAAATTGGAAGCTTTTATGTCTACACCAAGCATGAACGAATAACGACCATATTTAATGTCAATTTCTAATACGGCATAACCGATAGGGTTTTTTGATCCCAAAATAAAAAGCTCCAAGGCAGCAAGTATCCCTGCTTCATCCGGTCCATCCATACCCATAACAAAAAGTGCCAATTCAAACATAGAACCGCAGCCAGTAAAAGACACACTTGCACCAACACCTACAGCCCATGCATGATTACGTGGTTTCCAGTTGGTTAATAATTGCGATACTGGAACACGAAGAGGATCTGAACGTTTATACCAATTATAGTAACGTAATTCACGTGCATTACGATCCACCTCGGCTAACCTGGGTTGCATATTCCAAGTAAAGAGGTATTGGATACTTGTCATCTCAACAGCTCCAAGAGGCATCTTACCTCGAAAGAATGACTGTATTAAAAAATAATTAAAAGAATCTTCTGTAGGATGAGAAGCATCACCAATGACAAGACCTGTACCAATAGTAAGTTTTGTTGCACCCAAATTTAATGTAATCTTACCAGCGTAGCCCAATTCTTTGAGAAGCCATTCATTAACAGTTGTCTGAGAATAATATCCCCCAGCTTCTATCTTTAAGGTTTCAGTTTCTAAACGTAAAAAGAATCCATCCATTTTAAATGGTGGCGCAGATGGATTACCACTATAACGGAAGCGCATGCGTTTAAAAGTGATTCCTCCGTCAAAACCACTTGTATCCCAGAGAACACCACCTGTAAAGCTAATATATCCGGCTCCATCCTCTGAAACAATACCAAATTCTTCAATAACAATGGCTACTAATTTAGCAATCCAGATAGCTACTCCATCTGGCATTGATATTTTTTTTGCAATTGTAAAATCTCCTCGATCGTACCCAATTCCCTCAAGGATTACCTTCACTTTATCGCTTTTAACACTTCGGATCGAGAGTAGTCTATCGTCACCAGCATCTTCATCTTTTGTAACCATAAGATCAAGTGTTGCATATAGACTCTTCCCGAATATTTTTCCAGCATCTTCAGTATCACTTTTAGACAATTCAATATGGCGCCCTATGGAATATCCTAGCTTAAAGCCTATGAAATACAGACCTACTCCTGCAAGTTCCACGACCTTGAAAGCTTGAGGCAATTGATATCCAGCAAAAATTGTGTATTGTTCGCCAAGTCCAAAATTGATCACATGGGAACCAACCTCTGGTGGTGATGAACTGGAAGAACCACTACTACTACTACTACTACTACTACTACTACTACTACTACTACTACTACTACTTGGATTATCTAGGCGACTTTCACTGGGTGCTTCGCCCCCAATAGCCAGGCCTGCTGAAAAAGTAAGTCCTAAATCCTCATCAATGGAATCGATAGGCATACTTTTATAGAACAATGACCTTACAATAAGGGCTAGTACAGGAGATCGGTTAAAATATGCAACCACTGGTGCTCGAGAAAAATCAAAATACTCTGCAACATTCTTAATCTGATCCGAACTGTTAAAGAGCTTGCGGATACCAAGAGTAATATGTCTGGGTATAGGAAGAACATACAATGAGTAGAATGGTACTACTATATCATCAATTACAAATTCGGCTTGCGGTTCGTTCTCTGATCGTTCATTCATCCATTTGGCTAAATCATTAAATGGTTGACCTTCTGGATCAATATCCAGAGAGCGAATGGCAAACATACCTTGAATTGGAGAGTCCTCGATAAAGGGAACAATAGAATGTCTAAGCCAAGGTTGATGATTCCTTGCAATGGCTGGTGATGGAATTAGCACAAAATCATGAATAGCATTAACTGAAAGCCCAGAAAATTTACATTTTTCGAAACTAATAGGTCTTGGTGTTATCAAACTAGCATTCAAGTCTTCATCAACATGAATCCGAAGTTTTGTACGATACGAAGTTTTTGTGATATGTCTGTAAAAAACAGTCACTTCTGCTTCATCACCTATCGGTAGTTGTGGCCGTTCCAATGGATCCGGACCATTATAATCATCAGGGGGCTCAATTAATCCTCCCGGAAGGAATATTTCAACATCCAGATTCTCGACTATCACTTCTGCACCCTTATTTGAAACAGATACAAACAGTTTAATATTGTTGCCCTCGAACAGCTTTATTTCTACATCTGGCATATTAGTAAACACAAGAGGAAAACCATCTGCGTAACCAGTTCCACTTGACAGCGGGGCATTACTTAGTTCAACGGTAGCTTCGATAGTACTTCTATCACCATCGGTTCCTGTTCTTATATTTTTGAGCACGACACCGGAATTAAGACTACCAAGCCATGTGGTAACATCTGGAACGGTCCCAATACCAACTTGTCCCGATATGTCCATGTTTGGCCAAGCACTGGTGAAATTTCCGAATATGTCAAATAATTTTGCCATATAATTTTATTTACTGTCAATAATTATGACTTTAATCCACTTGCTGGATCCACTACCGTTTTATAAAATTTATCGTACGTGAGATCTGGTAGCGTTGCTATTGTTCCAAGGCTCAGTAAAATCATTTTAAATACGCTGGTACCTGGTGTTGGGCCAAAGACCATCATCGGTGGACGACCAACAAGATTAACAACTCTGTTTCCTTGCTGTGGTGTTCTATTAAAAAGCTCAGCTGCTGCGATCGGATCACGAAGAATACCCCCTGCCATATCTCTTGGAAGGTTAAGCATATCTGCCCAAAGTTTAATTCTAAGATCACGTACAGGATTGTTTAACCCATTTTTTAAGTTTTGGGGTATACTGAAAATATTAGCTTCCCCATCATGATAATGTCCCCGTTGGTTTACATTCGCAGAACCTTGGCACAGAAACATATCATCAACAATCATTGTCTTTGAGTGCACATAAATAGGCTTATACTCAAGAACGGAAACAGCTGCTCCTTTTTTATGTTCTTTTCTTTTGGTACCAATGTCGAGTAAGTCATCGCCCCGAAGTACACAATAAGTACGAGTCGTTTTGCGGGCTGTTTTCGCAGATTTCGCAGCGGCAGCATTTGGAGATGTTTCTTTTAATTTGTAAGCATAAATAATTTCACCCTCAATTGCCATGTAAAAAGGTACTTCAGGTAGGCGTGGGCCTTTACCTAGCACAACTTCCTCTTCAATCATAGAAGTAGCATTTTTTGCTAAATTAGCCTCAAGGGTACATTTACCGGAACTAGCCCTCATGCTATTGGTCGGTAAATGATAATTTCTCCTTGGAAATCCTATATGAAGAATAGATGGAGGAACTGTTTCCCCTGGAAGAAGAGTAGACTGAGCTGTTGCAAGTTCGTCTATAAATCCTTGCTTTTCAATATCACCAAAAGGTTGATCTGCCTTATCAGGAACAACAATAACCAGTTTTTTAATCTCTCTATTTGCAACCTTGTTCAAAAGTACTGTTCTATATTCCTGTGGTGGTGTAAAATATTGATCTTCAATATATATATATTCTTTTGCCTGGTTTATTGCATTAATAATAGTATCAAGAATAGTCCGGTCACCATTAGGGGCGAACGGAAGTGCCCTGGCCGAATCAGCAGCTTCAAAGTATGTTCTTCCAAACTGAACAATTTGTTCACCTGGTGTTCCCACCGGGGTAATACCTGGTACTGGAAATGCAATATCTGGTGATCCTGATGTGGAACTGTCCTCATGTTCCCAGCGTTCTTGAAATGTTTGAGCAATATCGATTACCGCAGGACCTTCAATCCTTAAGTGTGTATCATGATATGGATTAGAAGCCATATGATGTTCGTCATCTAATCTATCAGTATTTAGGTCAATACCTCCACAATACCCAATATATCCAGACATATTTTTAACTATGGAATATTTTTGATGATAAATACCAAATTGATTGATAAATGATAACCCTAAATCTATTAGCCAATTAGTCATTGTGTCTGGGTTATCGTCGTTATTAGCAGGGTATGGAGCGATAATTGCACGACCATTTGTTAATCCTTCGGCAAAATCGCGTACATCTTTATTAAATTCAAATGTTACTAAACCATCCGAATCAACCAGAATTTTTGGTGCTAAGAATGGTATAAACATTGAGCTGAAAAGAAGGGCAATTACTAAAGCAAGTCCAACAGCGTCTATCTTTGAAAAATCTACATCAAATAATTCTACATCAAATGCGGTTAAAATCATAAACCCTGAAAGAGAAAGGAAGATGATTAACATAAGGGCAACAGCGGTATCGTCAATTGGTGCTCCAGGACTTAAATGTATGAATTGAGCCGGAAGAAGCCGCACTTTACCACCTCCATCACTAATTCTCTGCATGACATCTTTCAACATTAACTTTAGATCAGAAGAGTCACTGTCTTTTAATTTAGTAAGTATTTCATCATGCATAATGAGATACCCTACATGATGAAATCCGCAATCTGCTGCATTTGCTGTATGTAATTCACGGAACAAATCATCGAAAAATTCAGGGCCATTAATAAAAGTTTTAATCATATTTCCTCTACTGAAGCGACCTAAAGAACTTCCGGTAACAAATTGGGAAGCAAACCATTCATGTAAATCAACCATTTGAATATGTCTTACTCCTTGTGTTATTGTTATTTCTTCAGCACTATTAGACTGATTTTCGAGACTTGAAAATTGAAATCTTTGCCTCTGGGCTGCAGTAACAGTTGCCCTTAAAGTGAATGTACTCGCAGTGCTCCAAAGATTTGAAATAGACAAACTCATTCGAGATACTGTATTCTGCAAGTTGCCTTCATCTACAGGAATCATAATTAAATCATAAACTTGTTCTCCAGTTGTTAAGCTATATACTATACTTACATTAGCACTTTGCATAGGAGAACCTTGTGCGTCAAGAAGAATAACTGGTGCATCATTTCCACTAATGGCACTATCAACGGCAGAATTGAAAGGCGACCAGTCAATTGTACTAATTCCTTCTGTAGTGAGCCCATCGAGCATAAGCTGCGTCCAATAATGTGGATCTCGCACTACTCTATCCTGAAAAACCATTCCAATCGTTACAGAATCTGCAGTGCGAAGAACATCATTACCATTTAAATGACTATTGTCTTCAAGAGAAGAAAAACCAGAATTATCGCTAAATGAAATGTAGCAGGTTGGGACACCACCTACAAGTGATTGAACCAGTTCAGACTCAAGAAAGGGTATCATTTGAAGCTCGATAAAATGAACACTTCCTACTGAGTACTTTTTAAGAACAGATTGAAATGGTGCTAAAATACTAGCTGGTGCTCCTATAATACAACGTAAGCCTCGGACCTCATATCCACTATAGCGAAAACCTTCAGGAATTTCCATCAGTTCATGACTGAATGTCCAGCTGGCAGGATTTACGATTGGTGAAAAAAATACAGCCATTACATTTTAATATTAAGGTTCATTAATAATTAAGGGTGTACCACTCACATCAGGTCCTCTACTAGTTTTAAGCCGAAGTCTATATGAACGATCAACCGCAGGCCCCATCACTGAGTAATTAGCACTTCCTTCAGGTAACCAAGGAGATACTTCATTCCAATTCCCTTCAATATTACGTTCAATGCGAACACGGCATGATATAGCAGGTGCTAACCAACTAAGATCATCCCTATTTCCATTTCGTAAATAAGTTGGTACAGGGGCAACCGGCAATATCGGTCCTGTTGTAACCATTATTGGACCCATAGCACGAGAAGCAATCCCATCACGAGTCATAAGAATTGCCCAGAGGGCAACTGATTTATCTAGGTTTAGAGTAATATTCTCTTCTGATTTCCTTATATCTTCATCGAGAGTTATTAAATCTACCTGTTTGCTAAATCTCGGTTCCAGAATACTTCCATTCATTAGCCTTAATCGAATACCGTCATCTGGGTATAAATCCATTCTGTTTGGTAAGCGCAAGACCTGTGCCTTTTTAAGCGTTGCATCATCCGGAGGATCTGAGATATTTGATTCATGAGCAAAAAGAATGAGCCATTTTAGGTCAAACTGGTCTCTGAACTCGACATTTACTTGAACAGTATTATCATTACTACTTTCTGCCACAATCGATGGTGCATCAGGTACGCGCAGAGAGCATGTTCTAATAATTCTTGGAAAAATAGCCCCCGTTTCTGAAATATGCCCTGCTTCATCTACCAGTTTTATCTGGAAGAAGTGTCTTTCAGGATCAGATTTTAAGGCAATACTATGGATTCCATAGTTTACAGGAGTTGCGATAGTACGACTCCAAAGCTTATCCAGCTTATTCTTATAACGAATAAGAAAATTCATGATAAATTTACCTTCAATTGCCTGTGTTATCCCATCTCTAATTTGTGAGAGATATTTATTGTGATCACCAGGATTCGCAAGTGTATATGTAGGGTTAGTTCCATCCGGTAGTTCTACTTCAATTTGGTCGGTGGGTGTTGTTCCAATCATATTTAATAAAACAGCCGAAGAAATTTGCTCAAGGATAATTTTGTGCCCAGCAGGTATTGTTAGCCCCGATCCATAAATACTCGGAAGATCTAACTCAAGTTCTACCAGTGTTCCGACTGGTTCTTTTGTCACAATTTCAGGTACATTTTCCAGAGGAGGTGGTACATTGAATGTGGGTCTGCCATAGAATCTCGCTTGCGCATAACCAACAGCAATGCTACTTTCATTTCCTGATCTGTTTCCATTAGTTGCACTTGCAGTAAGCTCATCAGCAATGTAATACTGATCGTCTGCAGAACTCACTCCTACCCAAATCCTTTTTTTGGGGTTAACTGCAGTTAAAGTAAATTCATCTCTGAAAATATGTTGATAATTATCCTGTGACGTTATTGGCACAACTACAGATCGTGTTTGCCATTTTGCTGGCCTTACATTTTCACCATCAAGAACAGCACTTAGTACAAAATCACCTTGTTCAGGAACACGAATTGGATCTGCAGCATATTTTTCTAATCTAATAGTAATATTACTTCCACCGCTATGGCTCTTTATTTTGAAAGAATATTCACCTGCCCTGATATAACGGCCCGAATACTGATTATCCATAACACTTTGTTGAAGATTTGCCTGCATTTCATAATAACCACCAACTAATGTAGCAGATCCTGTAAGACTACCATAAATCATGTCAGGGACGTTAGATTCCCAGTATACTCTAAATTCACGTGCATAAGGGTCAATCTGTCTTTGTTCCAGAGACCAACCCCATTCTAAAACCACTGCATTTGAACTATCTCCAAGCAAAGTTTGGTCATCTTCCGAAAGCTCTGGGTCAGATTCCTGCAATACAGATACCTTCACTCCTGCAAATCCAACATCTCCATTTGTCGGCACATTGGTAGCTCCGGGCTGAGGTGGTGCTACTCTTTTTTCAAGACGTACAATTGATCCATTGGTTGGTGTAGATGATTTGCGGCCAAGAACATCTACTGCAAAAATTCTATACTGATATAAACCACCGGGGACACCAGTGTTTGTCAATGAGCTCAAAAGAACATCCTGAGTTTCTATAAATAAATCTATTGGCGGTTTCAAAGTACGCACCTGAGGAAACAATTTCAGTATATCCACACCGAAAGACACCGGCTGAGGATCAGAAGCTCCTTGACGTGAACCCATAAATAACATATCAGACTTTTCCCCATCAATAGGCATGAAACTGTCAGGTATATCGACCCTTCTGCGCTCCAAATGGAAACCTAAAGCATCAAAGGGAGGAAAAGTATTAAGGTCCTCCGGCCAATATGGAATTGGAGTTGCTCCATTTAATGGTGGAATCCATTTCAGCTTGAACCCCATATCATTTCGAGGATTGGATATTATGGTTTCTGCATTTCCTACAATAGGTAATTGCTGCAAATTTGAAGTTCCAAGAAAAGAAGGTGCTACAGGTTTTGGAGAATCTTGGTATGGTACATTGTATAAAATAACCGATTTTTTAATTATTTTATTAGGATTCTCGCTTATTGGAACCGGATTAAGACGGAATCCATAGATTAGTGCTGAACCATAAAAACAAATTTCTGTCACTGCATCTGTAAACGTAAGGTGCACACGTTCCTCTTGTGGAACCGGATCGGAAAACAAACTCCCTAACCCGGGAAAGAAGTCACTTGACTCTGCTTCATACCGGAAATTGTTTGTGACTGAGGATTCTAGCTCCAATACAATGTCAGTAACTGGCTCAGCAAGATTTATTTTAAGGCTGTAGTTTCCTGACCCCCGGGATTCAATCAAGATACCTTTCCTAGCTGTCTTTTGTAAAGCTGAGTTTGGAATATCCGGGAAATGTGTTACTTTCAGTTCAGTGGGTGTAGTGAGGGTTATTCCATTCATACGGAACTGCCTTGGAAGTTTCAAGCCAACAGGAATAGTACGGAAACTCAATAGTTCCTCTTCAATATCACGTCTGCGAAAATATCCGCTTATCCTATAGTCATAAGCGTTTCCGACAGTGAGATTACCATCTTTATCTAAAAAACCAAACCCAAGTGCCCTTCTCCATTCAGGTTTAAGAACAGTGGAAATGCCATATGGCCACGTATTTATGTCAATAGGAGGATCTTCTACCCTTTCTTTTGTACGGGTAAAGAACTCCATTGGTGTTACCTTGTCCGGATCTTTCCCCGTTGTATTCATAAGTTCTGCCATTTTTCTAAAAGCAGTAGCATCGAATACTTCTGCTCCAATCATTCGACTTTGCGCAAGGTTATCTTCATCATTATTGTTGTTAAGCAAAGTATTGAAGGATTTTAATGGCAACTGAAGTCCTTTAACCAAATAAGCCTCTGTAGACCATTCTTTTTCTTCTTCCTCAAAAGATTTGTCTTCTTCCAAACATATTTTCAAATGTTTTAGTTCAACTTTTGTATAAAGGTGAAGTTTATCTATAAATTTATTTTCAAGGATTATGCTAGAAGGAGTTGTAGATGTAGGTACAATTTCTGAATACACCGCTTTTCCTTGAGAAAATGCAATAAGCATATATGCACCATAACCTGCTTCCATTCTAACATAATGATGCATTCGTTTAAAGTTAATAATATACAATCTACAATCTTCTTGTTTATCTAAACCTGAACTGTTTAGATGGTTCAGAGATTGAGCATTATAAAATGCTGAGATATATTTATTTTCTGTTTCAATCGCTTTATTTTTGGTATCGTCGAGTTTAATTATGGGGCAAACAGATAGTAATAATGTTTCTCCGTTTCTACTTTTCAACCTTACCTCTTTTATAACAGCTTTTGAACTTACAGTTTTCGAGAACTCCTTCCCTTGCTTAGCGTCTGTCTTAATATTTTTTAAAATTTTGCCATTATTGCCTATAAGCTCGATTTCGGGCGAATCGGAGAAATGGACAAAATTAATTGTTAGCTTTTTTACCGGAGAATTTGGAGTAATATGCAACTTTGACGGTACATTCAGACCTGTAAACCTTTCAACATTTGCAACCTTATTCAGCTTAAGTTTCCTGCCATTTTGGCCAAAGGATTCCAATTTAAAACCTTTGTTTGAATAGGGATTTGGATATAAGCCAGGTTGTAAGAATTTTGAACAACCACCCTTAATTGAATGGTAACAAGTGTTAAGTAGTAGCCAATTATTTTGTGGTACTTCAACAACTACACTCTTAATGTTGGCATGATGAAAGTAATACATTTGCGCTGTAGAACTCCCCTCTATCACCTTCTTAATCTCTAATACTTCACCGGCATCGTTATAAACAATAAAATTAGACTCGCTTTTTGGAATGTAACATTCTAAGGCAAAATAATCTGAAGGAGTATCTAGACTAATTTCCATACGTTCTCCACCATACAACCCATGATACTTATCAAGACCTTGCTGATAAGTGTACTTATTGTATTTTACATTGTACTTCATTTTATCGTGCGCAAGATTCGAAACTTTAAAACTCAGTCCTTGTTCCATTCTTGGATTAGGAAACTTACCTTTAGGCATTGATTTAAAGTCGATACAAATTTTATCAGATTCTGGCTGGTAAGGTTCATCTGGAACTTGACCTATCCCTCTGGGGCATATTGAAGATTGCAACGATACTCCACCAAAAGGAATGCTTACTCTAAGTTCAGTATGCAATACTGAAAAGTCTATCGTGGTTAGTGTATAGCAGATTTGTTCAAATTTATTATTGGAATCTCTTCGTTGAATATCAAAACCATGTACGGAGTATCCTGCTTCATTAGGAGCAATCCACATCAAATGTATTCCATCTTGGTTGGAACTATCCTGTCTGGGTATAGCTTTAGCTCTAAGGTGGTTGGACATAAAGATTGTTTCCAGGTTTAATTTAAATAATAAAAGACACTCTATAAATAACGATTCGTAAGTTAAGAATTCTTACGGTTATTATCAAGCTAATTTGTGTAATATAATTCTCTAAAATTATACCCTGCCTTCACCAGATGAACAGTACTCTTGGGGAATAAGTGTTGACCCTTACCATTGTCAAAAGATTCCCATCGACATCCTGATAGATGAATGCCAGTGATTTTAACATAATAATTTGGTTCTTATCTGTTTCCATTAATAGATTTCAATGTTTGTTTATTAACTTAATGTGTTGTTTTTAAAGGTTACTCCGAACCTAGTCCATAGGTGGAATGCCATTCCATCTATTTGTTTATATGTGTACCTGCTAAAAATTAATACAATCCTTACAGAATCAATTAATGCGTATACATGCTTTGCAGTAATCTCTCCTAAGGAATGTAAAGTTTCACATTTATTTTATGCTAAAACGCTTCCTTTAATTCCGGCATCTAATCCTTCTATATCACGTAATGTATCTAAAAATTTCTCAAAAATTTTGCAATAGAGAATATTAATATTATTACCATTTGAAGTAAAAGTGAAATGTAAAACAGTTCTATATACGACAACTATTGGGACTCCTGTTATTAAGTTATTTTTATATTTAACTGATTTCGTTTTTTAGGTTTGCAATTAACTTTGTGGAGCTTAGCGATATAGCAATAGAATAAAATAAGGTTTAATTAGAATATTCACGGTTAAAAGCATTTATAATATTATAATGATTGGTTCTCCCGGTCCGGTGCCGGGAAAACTATGTTAGCAAAACGAATTCCAACTATTATTCCTCCTTTAACTTTACACGAAGCACTTGAAACTACAAAAATACATTCTGTTGCAGGTAAAATTGATGGCGAAACATCCTTAATGACGAAACGTCCATACAGATCTCCGCATCATACAATTTCCAATGTTGCATTAGTTGGTGGTGGTGGATTTCCTCAACCTGGAGAAATTAGTCTGGCTCATAATGGTGTGCTTTTCCTTGATGAATTGCCTGAATTCCAAAGATCTGTACTTGAAGTTATGAGGCAACCTCTAGAAGATAGGGTAATAAGTATAAGTAGAGCGAAATTTACAGTTGAATACCCTGCAAGTTTTATGTTGATTTCATCGATGAATCCATGCCCTTGTGGATTTTACAATCATCCAGAGAAAAACTGTGTTTGTGCTCCTGGAAATATTGAGAGATATTTAAATAAAATCTCGGGACCACTTTTGGACCGAATTGACATTCATATTGAGGTTGTTCCTGTTTCATATGATGAACTTTCTGATATTAAACCAGCAGAAAACAGTGCAGAAATCCGTGAAAGAGTAATTACTGCTCGTGAAAGACAATCTTTACGTTATAAGGATAAAGAACAAGTTTATTGCAATGCTCAGATGTCTTCGAAGTTAATTCGTGAACACTGCGAAATTGATACCGCAGGAAAAGCATTACTTAAAAAAGCAATGGAAAAACTGGGATTGTCGGCAAGAGCATACGATCGAATTTTAAAAGTATCTAGAACAATTGCAGATTTAGAAGGCAAAGAAAATATTCAATCCTATCATTTGGCAGAAGCGATTCAATACAGAAGTTTAGATAGAAGCGGTTGGGGTAATTAACGAAACAAGCACGAATAACATGTCCGCGCCAGTAGAGAATGACCTTAATAAATATAAGTTTAACTAATTTTATATTAAAAAAAGGCTACGTTATGTAGCCCTTAAATTTTTTCATAATTAAAAGATTTTAGGTTAAAAATGAAACTAAAGTGTTAACTTCAATAGAATAAATAAAATAATAACCGTTAACAAAAATAGCCTCACCTCTCGCACTAAAAGTGCCCATTCTTTTAATTTGTTCATGTTTATATAATTTGAAATTATAGGAAAGCATCATCTACTTCCCATAGAGACTTTGTCTCATAGTATATTAACGTTATTAAAAGGGTTTTGTTATTATAAATTATTCTTTCCTAATTTCTTCAGATCATAATTTAATTTTATAATTCAAAAAATACTATCTTTATTAAAAATTCAACATTTATACGAACCATGAAAACTTTATTCACTAGTATTATCATCTTGTTTTTATCAGTTTCAACCTTTGCACAAGACCGTTTCGATGTGTTTTATGTTGCAGGTAATTACAATTTTATGCAAACAACTCCAACGAATAACGATAAAAATTACGAATCAGTAATTCAAGCTAATCTTAGCTTACCAATTGTACTTAAAGATTCATCAATTTGGTTCACGAGTATCGATTACTCGCATTTCTCAAT
>Ga0070729_10004483_pt1 | contig 15193 bp, 19 predicted proteins | sample tdDd472_FD_66725 | JGI IMG/M metagenome (GOLD analysis project Ga0070729, IMG submission 66725) | Marine sediment microbial communities from the Atlantic coast under amendment with organic carbon and nitrate - tdDd47.2 | ecosystem: Environmental > Aquatic > Marine > Coastal > Sediment | place...
GATCCGCAGCGATTAAAGAGGGGCAGGAGTATCGGCGCCAGATTGAATTGTTGACTAAGCGAAACGAACTCCAACAACGAGCCAAGCAAATCACGGAAGCGAATTTGACACCTCTCCAACGATTCCGAAAAGACTATGAGGAGCTCGCAAAGCTCCAAGTGGGAAATTTGATCTCTGGCGACACGTTCTCGGCTGAACTCTCACGGATGAAGAAGCGGTTGACCTCCGGAGTCGGTGGGAATGACAAGATCCAGCAACGATCACAACTTGCCCAGGAATCCAGCCGATTCCTATCGAGAGCACGCGGAACCGATCCAATTCAAAAGCAAACGGAGAATTCTGAGAAACAAGTTGAACTCCTCACTCAAGCCAAAAAGGTTTTCGACCAAGTGAATCAGAAGCTCTCAAGCATCCAATCCAACACCGCAAAACAACCGAAAGTTCTCAATTAACATGGCGGTTACAACAGTCACTAGAACATGGTCGAGCGAATCCGGGACGTTCTCAAAAGAACTGTCATCCGATGATCTTGGCAGCGCGGACCACATCGAGATGTATGACGTTCTCGTCGATGATCCGGCTAACGATAACGCCTACACGGTCAAAGCGGATTCATCTGTTGTTCAAATCGGCGAGCAATTGGGCTCTCTGTTTCTCTGGTGCACGAATGTTGCAGCAACCCGCGAATCACCCGTGTTATTCAAAGTCGTTGTCACCTACAAATCGATGCCAGGTGATCCGAGCATTGACAACCCACTAACACAACCTGCAATCGTGAAGTGGAAGACCGTAAAAGCAAACGGTGAAATCGACGAAGATGTGAACGGAACCGTGATTGCAACTCCAAACGGCGAACCGGTAACAGGAATCACCCGGCCGTTCTCCGATCTGGCGGCCACGATATCACAGCCGTTTGCGTCATTTTCACCGAGTTCATTTTATACGTTCATGGACAAGGTGAATTCTGATTCATTCCTCGGATGGGCTCCTGGAACGGCAAAGGTTGATGACATCGCGGCTGATCCAAACTCGTTTGAAATCAGTGGATCGACTGTTAATTATTACGATGTGACGGTGACAGTTCTCTTTCGAAAACCAATTCGAACCACGGCAGCCAAAGCATGGTACAACCGGCGAGTATTGAAAGGGTTTTTGATCACCGATGGAAATGGTGACATCGTTCACGCGACCGACGAGAACAAAGAGTTCGTGACCTCGCCGACATTCCTGGCCGAAGATGGAACGGAAGTCACGAAGGATAATGCGGTATGGGTTGAAGATCAGATTTTTGCGAGTGTTGCATTCTCTGGAATGGGGTTTAGTTTCTAATGAGCGGCGACGGAGTAAACTTTTCAGAGAAGCTCGCGCGAGACGTGAAGACCGCAACTGGTTTAGTTCTTGGCAATCGCGGGAATGAAACGGTCCAGGCATTCGGTCGGACGAATGTAAGACAGACGCGATTCTACAAAGCACCCGGTGGAGGTATCGCGGCTCCGTCTAATTCAACAACACCCAGTTCGGCAACTTGCACGTTGATGAAGTGGAACGCGGCCGGAACTGCTCTTGAAGTCACGAACACAACGGAGACCGTCTATTCGTTTTCGGCTTATGCGGCGGATTCGATATTTCAGGCGAAGCAAGTTGGAGGAAAGATTTTTGCGGATGCTTCTGGCGGTGAATCTATGCCGGATTGGGCGGTTGTCGATTTCGCATACACGACCGCCGGTAGTGGCCTCGCGACCTTCTCTAATCTATTCACAACCGACGAAAGTATCATTGAGGTTGATCCGTTCAGGTTCGCGGCCGAGGGTGATTTTATTTACTTTGTTGAAGGTTGGATGGAATACGATTTCCCAATTGACCTGGAATACAAACGGGTTCAAATGGGGCTCGAATCATTCACAAGCGTTTCAGCCGGGGCATCCTCAACCAAAACAGTGACGCTTGGAACGTCACTTACTCCATCGTATCCATACGTGACAGCAACCATTGCTCACCCGTCTGTTTCACCGTGGACGGGCGGAGGAATTCCAATACTTACAATTGACACCGAGGCGGCCGGATCATTTAAAATCAACCTCTACAATCAACACGCATCAACCGCAACTGGAACTGTTCGAGTTCAGTGGATCGCTCACGAGTTATCAGCAAAATATGATGCACTTTTGGCTTCGATGTTGAAAGCGGATGTGAGGTTTCAAAGTGCCGACACTTCCGCTCATGAAGAAATTGAAGTTTGGGCAGCGGATCGAATTTATGACGGAACGCCGGATGATCCTAAAGTTCCGTTTTGCTTCAATGGTTGGTCAACCGTTACATCTTCAGCAACGAGTCGAGAACTGCAATTGAAGGTCACGCGAAATGCTGGAACCGGTGGAGCGGTTGGAAATATTCTATCTGTCAACGGAACAATCACGGTGGTCAAAGCGGACGGAATCACAAATGATTACGTTGCCGAAGCACCATAAAAAAAGACAAACAAGGAAACACTGATGGCCGCAGTAACAATGACACCTGAAAACGTCCGGATCGTTTCAGGAACAACAAAGACCGGATTAACCGGCGGGGCAACTCTTGCGGCTGGTGTATTCGTTTACGCGGATTCAACCGCAGCCGGTAAGCTCAAAGCCGGTGGCGTTTCTTCAACCGCAGTTTCCACTATTGTTGGGATGCTTGTTGGACCAACGGCCGATGGTGAACCGGCAATTATTGCTTCCGATGGCGATGTGATCACGGGTGGAACATTCGCGAAAGAGGTTTGGTATTGCGTGGGAGCCAGTGGAGTGATTCAACCGGTGGCGGATCTCACGACCGGAAACAAGATCACTTATCTTGGTTATGGTCTCGCGGCCGGATATCTGAAGATTTCAATCCACGTGACAGATGAAGCGGCGGCCTAATTTTTCGGAACTGTCCAAATTTCCACATACATTTGTCCGGCGCAATTTGGGCATGTCAAACCCGGCTGAATGGTCCGTTGGAATGGGATTGCGCCTGGTGTTGAATGGGTGACGAGATTTCCACCAAAGCAGGAACCGCCGTTTTCGCAAACGTGCTGAGTGATTGACTTTCGCAATTCTCCAATTGCTGGAATCTTTGGTCCGAGCGATGACTTGTTTGCAAGTGGTTTTGTTTGATTGTTTTCTGCTTTTGGTAATGGATCCTTCGGTTGTTGCCATTGCTGGTTTGGTGAATGGGCGACCGGTCGAGATGTGGACTTTTCTTTGATCTCACGGTTCGCACCTGGTTTAGATTCCAGGCAACCGGTTGAAATTATCGTAAAAACAACGGCGGCAGATGCGACTAGTAAACATTTCATGTGATTTCTTTCTTTGTGGACAATTGGGCGACAATAGCAATTCGTTTTTTCTTTTCAAATATTTTCAGTTTGTTTTTTGAAATAATTGAATCCACCTAGAAACTCCCCTATATTGATAGTCTTCACTAAAAACGCACGTTTTTCCAAGGGAATGTCCATACGTGTCACGCCAGCAAAAGAAAATAACCGCTCATCACCACCCCAGATGGCTTTCGCAATGAGCAAAATCGGTATTGATTTGCGGTCGCAAATCGTTTATCAAATAGACACCGGCAGAAAAAAAGCCGGCCCAAGGCTGATAACCTTGGCTTACGGATCGCCTACACGACCACCGGCAGAATTCAGATTGTACAAATCTAATTTTGCCATGCAACCGGAAAATTCGATTGCCTCTCTTGTGGACGCTCCACCAAATCACCCAATTCAACGACGGAGCCGAAAATTGCTTAATTCCTCTTGACACCCGCACCCAACGAAAAAAGCCCACGAACGGCAAATTCGAAGGCTTTTATTGTATTTTACCGGGTGAGAGTCTCCCCTAACTACAAGTTTGACTCTCACCACCCCAAGAAATAACCGTTGCCGGTCGTCCCTTGTTCATTTGAATTTTATGGGATTCGGTCGCGGTTTGCAATAACAAAAAAGCAAACAAACGGATTTACAATGTCAAATTCAAATGGCAACCGTGGCGAGATACAGCCGCACAACTTCTATTCACTCGCGGCAATCGCGGATTTCCTGGGATGCAATGAACGATTCATCCGGGAGAAACTGGTAAAACCACAGATCATCCGAGCCATCAAAGTCGGCCGGAAATACTCAGTCAAAGGCGCATGGTTGATTGACGGGTTGAGCTATTACGAGGGCGATATCGATGACGAATAAGACACGGGTATGGATTACAACCACCAAAAAAACCAATCGATGGGTGATTCGTTGGCTGGATGCCGATGGCCGATCAAGGGAAAAGACCACCGAACATCAAGCAATCCGATCAACTCGAAAGCACGCGGAGAAGATCGCGGCTCTCAAACGGATCGAACTTGAAAACGGCGGGGCACTTCCTCCACAGGACTGGCGGGACTTTTGTGATCACCACTACTCAGACGAGAAGGAGCAAATGGCGAAAGGATCTCGCGCGGCGGTCAATGTGGCACTTGATCATTTTGATCGGATTTGCTCTCCGCGAGACCTGGCTGATATCGATTCAAAGATGATTTCGAAATTCTCGACCACCTTACGCAAGGAAGGCAAGCGATCAGCAACCATTGAGGGATACATCAAGCGTATTCTATCAGCGGTCAACTGGGCATTTGGCATGGGATACCGAACGGAAAGACTCACCTATTCCACCAAGGGAAAACGGCGAGATTCTGAATTGCGATCACGGCCGATTACCCTAGAAGAATTCGAAAGGATGCTTGAGAACGTCCAGCATGTGAGGAAAAGCGATTCAAAGATTTGGAAATTCTATCTTCGCGGTTTGTATTGGTCCGGTTTGCGCCGAGAGGAATCAGTAAAACTCGGTTGGGATTGGTCCTTTGATTTCGCGGTTGATATCTCCGGCGATTGTCCATTCTTTCGGGTGAGAGGCGAAGGACACAAAAGCGGCCATGATCAACTTCTTCCGATGGCTCCGGAATTTGCGGAGTTGTTAAAATCAGTTCCAGAACGCCAGAGGAGAGGCCGGGTTTTTAAGCTGCCAAAAGGAACGGGTGATTTTCCGAATCCTGATTCCGTTGGCCGATGGGTTTCAAAGATTGGACGGATGGCGAATGTGGTTGTCACACATGAAGGCGATTTTGCAACCGCCAGGACGATGAGAAAAACCTTTGCAACTCGATGGGCGAGTAAATTGATGCCAGCGGAATTGCAAAAGTTGATGAGACACGAGAGCATTGAGACAACATTGAAATATTATTCGAATGTCCAGGTGGGCGACTTGTGGGAAAAGATGAATAATGGAAGCAGTTCGAAAAAGGACTCGGAAAAAACAATATAACGCTCGTGATAAATGGGCGGCGATAAACAAATTAACCAGCTATGGAGATTTCACGTTATGTCGATAGTTTTATGTGGTCAGTGTAAATGGCGAGACAAAAGCGGAGAATGTACGAACGTGAATCTGTACGAATCGGGCACACACAAGCACGGCGAAGAGAACCAGGAGGACCACTTGGTTTATTCCTACAACGAGGGTGGCGGTTTTTGGGTCGGCGAGAAGTTTGGCTGCGTCCACGGCGAGACCGAGGCAGGCGAGAAGTCGGCATAACGACTAAGAATCACCGAGTCGGGACGGTTGATCATGTTTTACAATTCCGCACGCAAGCCCGACTTCACGTGCATCCGTTTGTTATCCACAGAATTATGACCAATCTAAACGCAATAATTGTCCGTCAAGCATCGAACGATTTTGAAGCATTACTAACCGCAAACGCGATGCAAGGGCTAGGGCATGTCGATGTTGTCTCCATCGTCTGCCATCCTGTTGAGCCAGTGGTTCACGGTGGCAGTTCGTTGAGTTGGCACATTTACGCGAAGTACGCAGACGACATGCGAACAACCGAGCAAATTGACGAAGCTATCAACCGGGCGATGGTCGCCAAAGGTGGATGACGTCCAAAGATAACCGAGTATTTTAGAAAGATTTAAATGAGCGATAGCGAAAATTCAGGTTCGGAAAATACTTCGGTTGATCCTGTTGTTATGCCGTGCCGCGTCTGGAAAAAAATGACACCTGAAGAGTATGCGTGGAGCCATGAGACGTTTGGGAAACACGTTGCAATATCACAAGAGATTGTCGAGGGATGCCAAGAGGTGTGGGTGTACCTTGGCAGGTTTATCGAGTTTCAAGAGGCATAACGTCGATGTTCACCAAGCGTCGTGGTGAACCGTAACATTGAAACAGACGCATCAACGACGCTTTGGTGCAACATTTTGTTATCGGGCGAATTATGGTTCATATCAGTAGTCAGTATTGCATAACGTGCAAAGAAATGACGGAACACTCAAACCAGACCGGGTGCGGAAAATGCAGTGTTCGCGCCCAAAAGGAAGCGGAGGATCGCTGGAACTCGATGACAATAGATGAAAAGTTGAATTTACTGAGGGACAAAATCATTTCGCTGTCAAATATTACAGATGTGTTTTAGTCCCGATAACTTGTTCTTATCCGGTATGGCAAACCGGATAAGTGGTTATTTGCAGAATTACCCGGTATGGAGCCAAGGAACTAATCACAGAACGTGGGAAATACGTGGGATGAGAAAACAACCGATTCCGCTAAGTCCATTTGAGACTGTAAAAACCGTGTTAAAAAGTCGGGCTGACTGGATTCGAACCAGCGACCTTTGCACCCCCAGTGCAGAGCGAGTGTTTTGAAGTGACGAGAAGTTGTTTTTTCCCGTGTTTTTGAAAGTTGATTTTTGGAATGGTCAGCGGAAACACGGGTTGAGAAATAGAAACGTGGGAAAGACGTGGGATATGCAAGAAGAAAATAAGACCGCAAGCCGCGCTTCGGTTGCATTGTATTGCTATGCGGCGTTTTGGAGCTAAAACATGCAGATTACGATAACAGGACCGAGAGCCGGAGGGGCTACGACGTTAGCAATTGAGATTGCCAAAATGCTCTCGGAAAAGGGAATCTTGGTGGATTTCAAAAGCTGCAACAAAATGGCGGAACAGTTTCGGCACAAAGCGATGTCCGAACCGTCGCCAAAGGACTGGATGCCTTCGAGAGTCGTAATAGTCGAAGGGATTGAGCCTGAAGATGAGCGAAGCGTAAAGATGAGATCAGGCAAGCCAAGTCTGGAACCGTCCAAATAACGACCAAAGTTGACCAAGTGCCGTGAGTCAACTCAATATTAAAACAGACGGGCCAACGGCACTTTGGTCCAACGTATTGTTATCGGGCGTATCATGGGCGACATGGCAGATTATCTAACAGAACAAGGGATTGACCAATTAGCAATACACGACGCTGGAATGTGTGACGGTCCTTGCCAAGAATGCGAAGCAGAAACACCGAAAGCACCAAAAACGATCTGGCGGATTGAATGGTGGTATGAATCTATTGGGCCAAAATCAGGGACGGTCTTGTGGTTTGACGATGAGGGCAAAGCATGGTCGATGCGAGATCAGCTTGAGGAAGATCAGCGGGGTGTTGATTTCATTCTGACCAAATACAAAGCCAGATAACGTCTAAAGATCAGCGAGCCGCGACTCGTTGCTAAAATTTAAAAACAAGCGTTGGTCGCGGCTTCGCTGGATCTAATTGTTATCTGACATGAAACTATACAAAGTGACCGACGAATCATCAGACGCCAAACCAGACCCCGTTGTATTTGTGAAGGCTGAGAACGCAGGCAACGCGATGAAACGGGCAATTGCAGCAATGGAGACAGCCAGCAAACCACGTCAGCGGGTTGTCGTCGAGTTCATTTGCGATCTTGACCAATGCTATTCAATCAGTGGCGGATAACACCCAAGGATAATTGAGCGGCGTGTGACCGCTCTCTAAAAAGTTTGATTCGATACGCCGCTTCGATTCATCCGTTTGTTATGCGGCGATTTGGAGTTGATCATCGGCCATGCCCCGAAACATCAGTTTTGCGTTGACGACAGATCAGATACGCGACCAAACGAAAACCGTCACCCGTCGCAAAGGATGGAAGTTTCTTAAGCGTGGCGACATCTTGAACGCCTGCGTTAAGTGCATGGGTTTGAAGCCCGGCGAACAGATCGAACGATTAGGACAAATTTACGTTAAGGATGTGCGGCGTGAACCGCTGGATGCGATGGACACGAGACAACCCAACCGAACCAATTACGGCCACGATGAAGCACGAAAAGAAGGGTTTCCGAATATGACGGGTTCGGAGTTCGTTGATATGTTCTGCGAGCACATGGGCGGCGAAGCGAACCAAGAGGTGACGCGGATTGAGTTTGGCTACATGCCGGAATACGCCGATGGCGTTGGCGAGTGCCCGAAGTGCGGCCCCGCGCCGATGAAAGAGACAATTGTGGACCAAGATGGGATTCCCCAACAGGTTTTGTGTTTGGGGTGCAAGGAAACAGCCGTTCCCGTTTAGCCGCATAACAATAGTATAACCCCAACTGAGTTGGTGATAAAAACAGATTTCAGGGGTTTAGCACAACTCAACACCCGTCCTCACCGGCGGGTTTTTTTATTTCTTGATCGATCATCCGCCAAACACCTCTTTCAAATCCCACGATTGACAAATCTCAAAATCAATTCTTTTTTTCTTCGTGCGTTGTTCATGCTGTTTCATGCTCTCATCTTGCATCTTCCGGATGCTCCTCATTCTCTCAATTTGCACCAAAAATCCACTAGTAAAATTCACCGCACAAGACCACCACGGCAAGCGGCGGACGGAACAAATGGATTCTTTGTCGCATGGATTCGAAGGATCGGCCGTGGGGGTTTTTAAGTTCTGAGAAACAATCCAATCCAACAAAACCTTCGTCGGTTTAAAGCGGTGTGGCACCTCAGAACGCCACGCCGCTTTTTTTATGGAGTAACGGAAGATGAGTTATTTGATTTTTGCAATGGGAGGATTTCTATTCCTCCTGGTGATCGACATCGCAACGAGCCGAAACATGGTTGAGCCTCAGCCGGTTGATCTGGATCCGAACGGAATGCCGGGTGACTTTCCGAACGATGAAGAATCGTGGGATATGTTTGGCAATCGTGATTTGGGGGAGGCGTGAGATGGAACTGAAGAAAACAAAAGAGCAACCGACAATCGGTCAGTTCATTGCGGTATGGGAGCACGGCGGAAAGCTCTGGTGCGAAACGCAGATGGTTGAGGGTTGTTGTCTTTACATTTACGAAAACGCAACCGGAAAATGGAACAACTTTCCGATCAACAGTCAGGATGGATTGGATATCTTCTACTTCACACCATTGAAGCGAGAGAAGTTCGAAGTTCACGACGCAAACGGCAAATACTACGAAAGCACCAACTCAAAAGAGGAAGCGATGTTGGCCGCGAGAGCTATAAAAGGAACTGTCCTGCGATTCGTTGAAGATGGGACGGTGGAACCATGATTGTCTTCGATATCGAAACCGGGCCACTCGACAAATCAACCGTCCTCTCTCGGACACCGGATTTCAAACAACCGGAGCCTCCTGGCGAATTCGATCCGTCAACCGTGAAACTCGGCAACCTAAAAGACGAGGCGAAGATCGCGGCAAAGATCGAAACCGAGCGAGAGAAACACGGGCGACTGGTTGCAAATTATGAGAAAGACGTTGCGGCCGCGAAAGACTCCCACGAATCCGAAGCGATGGAAAAAGCCGCACTTTCACCGATTACGGGTGAAGTTCTCGCCATTGGCTACAAATCGGAAAAGGGAACTGTGATGCGGATTTCCGGCCGAGATGGGTTGGATGAGGCGGATTTGATTTCTGAATTTTGGGCGAGATATCAAACTTGCATTGCTCCGGCTCGGAAGTTGGTAGGCCATAACATTTTTGGATTCGATCTCCCATTCCTCATCAATCGCTCATGGGTGCTGGATGTAACTGTTCCAGTCGGGGTGATTGATCGAGATAGATTCTGGAACGAACGGATTTTCATTGACACGATGAAACGATGGGCACTCGGACGTTATGGCGACTGGGTGAAACTTGACACTCTTTCGCAATTGTTCGGTGGAACCGGAAAACCAGAAGGAGTCACGGGCGCGATGTTCGCGGATCTCATCAAAGGGAGCGAGGAGGAACAGAAGACCGCCGTGGAATATCTGTTCAACGATTTGGAGATGACCTGGAAAGTCGCGGTTGCGATGGGGGTGATGTGAGAGAGGTGGACATTCGCCAAAGCATAATTAAACAACAACTAACAAACGGAAACCAAATGACAACAAACAACCAACTCATCGCATACGACAAGATCGGAGACGTGCCATCGTTTGTCACATCGCTCGGAAAGTCGATTGCTTTATCGAAAATGTTTGGGTGCGAATCAGAGGAACAAGGCCACATTATGGCGCTTGAATGTATCGCAAAGAAAATGCCGCCGCTTTCAATCGCCGAAAAGTACCACCTGATTCACGGGAAGTTATCCATGAAGACGGAAGCGATGCTCGCGGATTTCCGCACGGTCGCAAAAGGGATGCACCGGGTGATTTGCAGGACGCCGGACAAGGTGGCGATTGAATTGATCACGGCCGACCGGCAATCACACGAATTTGAATTGACATGGGCGGAAGCGAAACGCGAGCCGTTTGTTTATGAAGGCAAGGAATCAACCGTGGTTGATCAGATCAACAGCGGAAAAATTGAATCCTTGAAATTGAAAGCAAAATACGCAACCGACCGATCAAGGATGCAGATGCTATGGGCACGGCTGGTGTCTGATTCCATCCGTTGCATTGCTCCTGAAGTGATTTGCGGAACGTATACACCGGAAGAAGTGAGCGACTTTGATCAGATGCCAGAGGTGATCCGAAACGACCAACCGGTTGAGGCGGAAGAGATCGAAGAAGCAGAAACAACCGCCGGCAACATCACATTCGAAACCACGGTTGAACCAGAGGAGGAGGAAAAGCCGGTTGAACCGTTTGATGAGAATACGGCTGAATCGATGAGCAATAACGATCCAGCGTTATCGACACAGATTGACGCGATCAAAGACGCTCTTGCGGTTGCAAAACAGACGCCAGGACTTGAGGACATTGTCGGCAGGGTCAAAGCGAAGCTCATCCAACATGGAATGGAAAAGCTCTCAGACCTCACCCAAGGCGGCGCGGTGCTCCTCCTGAAATCAATCAATAAAAAACACATCGAAGCATTTTTTGATGCGGACCTCAAAACCCACGGAGGAACACCGGCAAAAAACTAAATTGGCGAACTCGGCTGATTGTTGAACAGCCGATTTTGCAGCAACTCACAAAGCGATTTTCAACGGATGAAATTTGGAACGCCGGGATTGAGACGCTCGGCTATCCTCCAACCTGGAGCATTCGAACGGTGGATGTTCTGGACATTAAAAACTTTTTAACTAGGAAAAAATAATCATGGAATTCGACGCACCAGAAGAACTCGGCGGAAGTGGAAATTATCTATCAGAGGCGGGAACCTACCACCTTGCAATCAATCACGTTTGGGAAGGAACCGGGCCGAAAGGTGGAGTGATTCAAGGGTTCTCGGTTGGATTGCAAGTGTTGGCCGGAACGGTTGAGGATCAAGAGAAAAAGGAATTGAACCTCACATTTTTCAACCCGAACCTGAATCACTCGGAAGTTGCTCAACGAATCAGCCGGCAACAACAAGCAGCGTTTTTGATTGCCTCCGGTTTAATGGCTCCGGCTGATCTCGGAAAGCGGGTTTCGATTGACCTCAACAAAGCAATCGGTCAGCAAGTGATCGCAACATTCGAGGAGAACGAATACAACGGCAACGTAAATCTCCGATTGAGGTTCTCGGACATCTTTCACGTTGACGATCCAAGAGCGAAGAACTTTCCAAAGGACTTGGATTCAATCGCAATGTTGCCAACGGAGAAGAGGAAAGGCGAGAGTTATTTTGCACCACTGAAAGCAGGGAAGAAAACAGCCGCAGAACAACCGGTTGCCAGTTCAATGACGCAATCGGATTTGGACGAATTGTAGACCGTAAAAGCAGGTCGCAGGGGCTCGCGGGTGCTGGTGTTGTTTCAGTTCCTCTCCGCTCGCGGGCTCCTGGTGGCAATCGAGAGGAAGTTCAATCAGCCATGAAAACCCTCAAGAATACGATCTACGCGATGGAGCGTGACATCAAACGAGCGAGGGAGACTTTGCAAATCACTAATGATTACGCGACACAAATCCGTTGCAGGTCATTGATTCAAAAGTTCTCAACCGTGGTCATCAAGCTAAAAAAATCAGTTAGGGAGATCGAATGTCAGCTTGGATCCATAAGCCAATAACAGCGGAACAGGAATCCGAATTGATCGCTAAGGCCAAGGAGGGTTGCAGCGACTCAATGAACAGATTATTCGAGGGGCATTTTCCCTGGTGGGTGAAGCAATGTTCCGAGTTCCTCAAACGTCGGTTTCTCAATTCAGCGATTGGGAATGAGTACCGTGGAAACTATGAGATGGACGAACTCCTATCAATGTGTTTTATGGGAATGCAAAAAGCAGTTTTGAAGTTTGACCAATCACTCGGAAATCGTCTTTTGACATTTTGCGGGTACAACTGCTGGAGGTGGTTTCACTCACGAGAGCGGGTTGAATTCCGGCCGATAATTATGGTCGATGATGATTACCTGAAGACCTCGGCCGCGATTCCAGATCCATCGGTTGAATTGATTCGGAAGTTTGAGTCTGAGCAGTACAAATGGATTGTCAATCAAGCGGTTGAGATGATGTTATTCGGCCGCGAAAAGATGATCATTCAGCAGCGATACCTAACCGACCACCCGCAAACGCTCAAACAAATAGGTGATCAACTGGGCATCTCAAAAGAGCGGGTGAGGCAGATTGAAAAGGAGTCCATGTGGTCATTGATGAGGTACTTTGAGAAGTATTATCCGTGGCTGAGTGGAGAGATTCGAGGTGAGGATCTGTGAATATTGCAAACGGAAGATTGCAGGAAATCACCGCCGTGTTCATCGACGAACGATTTCGATTCAGCAACCCATCGGGCGATGTGATCATTGGTGAGATTGAAGCAGATGATTTGATCGGCGGCGGTTTATCAATCAAAGGTGAGGCGGATGTTGGGGAGTTGATACCGTTTCAGAAGTATACCTTCTACGGCAAGTTCTCATCATACAAAAACAAACGGACGGGGATCACGGAAAAACAATTCCACTTCAATTCATTTGTCGAAACAGAACCGGCCGGCCGTAATGGGATCATTGCTTACATGGTCCAGGCGGGACAAGGAAACCGGATTGGCATGGTCACAGCCAATAAGATATTCGACAAGTTCGGCGAAGAGTCACTTCGGATCATGCGAGAAGAACCGGAGACGATCAGCGAGTTTACGCGGGTGCGGTTGGATTATTGCCAATCAGCCGCTCGGTGGTTGTTAGATCGGAAGAAGTTGGAGCAAATCACTGTTCGAATGAATGAGTTGATGAACGGTCGAGGGTTCCCGAAGTCAACCGTGAAACGGGCAATCAAAGCATGGGGAAACAAAGCGATTCAAGTGATCAAAAAGGATCCATATCAGCTAATGAGTTTTCCGGGTTGTGGTTTCAAATTGTGCGACAACCTTTATCTTCACCTCGGACTTCGGCCGGATCGATTGAGGCGTCAAGCGTTTCTCATTTGGTATTCACTCGCCAGCAACTCAGACGGTCACACGTGGTTTGATGTGAACCAGGCAATCCAAGGTTTGAATAATCTTGTGGGATTATCTGCTCGACCGGCGGCCGCTTTGAAACTCGCCAAGAAGATTTGTCAGTTGGATGACGGGCGACATGGGGCAATTGCAATTGCCAGAGAATCAGAAGATGGTGGTTCAATTGTTGAATCTGGCGGCCGGGTGATGGTTGCCGAGGGAAGAAAAGCGAACAATGAAAACAAGCTCGCAAGGTTGATTTCTGATGCGGCGGATGAGAAATGTATCTGGCCGGAGGTTGATGGGATCAAGAAGCTATCCGATCACCAGAGGAGCAACTTGGAAGCATGTTTGAAAGGTCCGATTGCAATCCTCGGCGGAAGTCCTGGAACCGGTAAAACCTGGACGGGTGCGAACCTCATCAAAGCACTCGGAAAGACGGTTGGATTGGGAAATATCGCCGTTGCTGGACCAACCGGGAAAAGCGCCGTGCGGATCTCCGAAGTCATGCACGAGCACGGATTGGAGATGCCAGCTAAAACTTGGCACTCGCTTCTTGGTGTTGGTGAGGTGGACAAAGTGACCGGCCGATTCGGATTCAACCACAACGAAAAGAATCCGTTGCAGTACAAGGTAATCATCGGCGACGAATCGTCCATGTTGGATACGGATCTCATGTGCTCAGTGATAAAGGCCAGAGCGGTTGGGACACAAATTTTATTTTTGGGTGACGTGAACCAACTTCCACCAGTCGGACATGGTGCTCCATTACGTGATTTGATCGCGGCCGGTTTGCCATACGGTGAACTGACAGAGATTCAGCGGAATAGTGGGGGAATCGTCGAGGCTTGCGCAGCCATGCGAGACGGTGAAGAGTGGTGCGAAGGTGACAATTTGAAGATTGACAGCGAAGCAGAACAAGATGCGGCAATTGTCAACCAGGTGCACCAAGCGGCCGCGAATGGATACGATCCGATTTGGGATTGTCAGGTTGTGGTCGCGGTCAATGAGAAGTCGCCACTCAGCCGAAAGTCGATGAACGTGATTTTACAAAACGAATTCAATGGATCACTAAGGAATAAATTTTCACCATTCCGCCGAGGAGACAAGATTGTTTGTTTGAAGAATGGATTCTTTCCATTACATGAAGAGACAGGTGATCCGGATGACATCGACATGGATGAAGATGGTCGAGCGTATGTTGCGAACGGTGAGCTTGCAAAAGTGGAAGAGGTGGCGGAAAAGTTTATCATCGCCAGTTTAAAAAACCCGACGCGAGTGATCAAGATTCCAACCGGAAACGCGAGCGAGAATTCCACCGGTTGCAGTTGGGACTTGGGATACGCTTTGAGCGTCCATAAATCCCAGGGTTCCGAATGGCCGGTTGTGATTGTGGCACTCGATGAATATCCAGGAGCACGGCGGATCTGTGATAGAAGTTGGATCTATACCGCCATCTCACGAGCGAAAGATTCATGCGTTCTAGTCGGTAAGAAATCAACGGCGGATTCCATGTGTCGGAGACAGAATATTTTGAGGCGTAAGACGTTCTTGCGCGAGAGGATTTTATTAAATGCC
>Ga0070729_10004484_pt1 | contig 15192 bp, 13 predicted proteins | sample tdDd472_FD_66725 | JGI IMG/M metagenome (GOLD analysis project Ga0070729, IMG submission 66725) | Marine sediment microbial communities from the Atlantic coast under amendment with organic carbon and nitrate - tdDd47.2 | ecosystem: Environmental > Aquatic > Marine > Coastal > Sediment | place...
AATTTCGCATATATTGGATTAAGAGAAATAAATTTTTCATAAACTTCCTTACCAACTTCATATATTTCAGGACTTATTGCCGGGCCAATTCCTACATAAAGATCATTTATATTGCTATCATAATTCCTAGTAAATTCTGAAATTGTCTTTTTGCAAATTTCCTGATAGGTTCCTTTCCAACCAGCATGAATAGCAGCAATAATTTGTTTTTGATTGTCGTATATTAATACAGGCACACAATCAGCTGTTTTAATTAGTAAACATGTCTTTTTTTGATTGCTAATTAATGCATCACCATTTGCGATAGGATTAACTAATTTATAATTAAAATTTTCGGATTTTATTATTTCATTTCCGTGCACTTGTTGTAAATAAACAGCTTTATAACCCAGTACAGAAAGAGATTCTTCAAGGATTTGAATATGGTTACTGGTTTTTACTTCCATTAAATCAAATTGTTCACGTGTTGTAATGAAATGATCTATTTCATTAAATAAATTTAAATTGTTAAAATATAATCGGTTAATGTTTTTTAATATATTCATTGTTAAGTTATTTTCAATATTTTTTTCAAATGTCTTTAAAACCTTTAATTTAGGCAATAATTTGCGCAAAAATAACGGCAATTTGAACAAATACCAATGAAAGAAAACAACTTTGTATTTATAGAATCTGTGCAAAAAGATTCAACAGATCAACTTCAAATTAATTCGATGAATCCTGCTGCGTTGATTACAATGGATTCTAGTTTATTTATTCAGGCGCGTCAAATTGAAGCCAGACAAAAAGAACAGAAAAGACTTCAGGAGAGTATTCGAATCGCACGCTACAAGGAGCGGTTAGCTCAAAAAAGGAAAGTTGATACCAATAATATTCCTTATTTAAAAGTTGAACCAAATAGCTCTCAAGCAAAGCTTTTTTCCGAAGATTATTCAATACAGTTCAATACATATAAGTACGATGTTCAAAAATCTGTAAAAACTGAACGGGTTTTTGTAGAGTCTGCACAAATTTTAAAAACAGAGCAGGAAAAAACACAAAAAGAGTATTCGAAATTAATTGGCGGAGATTGGTATATGGGTGCTTTTATTCTAGCTGTTCTTTTGTACATTTTTGTTCAATTACGCTATAGAAAACATTTAACAAGATTCGCTTTAGCTATTATTTCCTATCAAGCATCATTTAATATTTTTCGGAATTTGAATATGGTAATTCAGCAAATAGCCTTTCAACTAAACCTTATTTTTCTTATTTGTTCCGGGATTCTTTTAAATCAATTAGCTGAATACTATAATTTTACTGTAGTTGGATTGAGTCAAACACAATTTATTGTTGCTGGCTTTTTAGTACCATTGACGTATATTATTTACAAGCCTGTTATTTCTAAAATTGTTGGTTTTTTGAGTATGGAGCAAAAAGCTTTCGACGAATATAATTTTAATACTATGTTGTATTTGAAGATTTTCGGACTTATTTTACTTCCGGTTACACTAATGATTTCCTACTTACATTCTGTTAATCCTGAAATTCTTTTTAAAGCGACTCTTATAATAGCCGTAATCATGGGTGTGATGTGGTTTTTACGAACGATACTGATTTTTATTAGAAAAGGTATTTCAATTTTCTTTTTGATTTTGTACCTTTGTGCCCTTGAAATTTTACCTCTACTAGTGTTGGTAAAGTTTTTATACGAGTGAGAGGATAAGTGTATCATTTAGTGTAGAAAAAAGTTTATGGCCCAAAAGATTAAAAAAATTCTGGTTTCACAACCAAAGCCACAAACAGACAAATCACCTTATTTTGATTTGGCCGAAAAGATGGGATTGAAAATTGATTTCAGACCATTTATTCAAGTTGATGGTGTTAGTACCAAGGAGTTTAGACAGCAGCGTATCGATATTTTAGAGCATACTGCTGTAATTTTTACCAGTAGAACAGCTATCGACAATTATTTCCGTATTGCTGAAGAATTGCGTCTGACAATTCCGGAAACAATGAAGTATTTCTGTATTTCGGAATCTGTTGCTTACTATTTACAAAAGTACATTGTGTACAGAAAGCGTAAAATCTTTTACGGTAAAATTAGCTTTACTGACCTAATGGAAATAGTAGTTAAGCATAAAGATGAGAAGTTTTTGGTTCCGCTTTCGGATGTTCATAAGCCGGAAATACCAAAATCGCTGGATAAAGCAAAAATTAAGTATACTAAAGCTATTATGTATCGCACAGTGAGTTCAGATTTATCTGATCTTTCAGATGTGAATTACGATGTTTTAGTGTTTTATAGTCCATCAGGAATTAAATCATTGTTTGAAAACTTCCCGGATTTTAAGCAGAATGAAACTAAAATTGCTGCCTTTGGGCCAGTAACCACAAAGGCAGTTAAAGCTGCCGGACTGAAATTGGATATTGAAGCTCCGACACAGAAGTCGCCTTCGATGACCATGGCACTCGAAAATTTTATAAAAGATAATATTAAATAATTTTAAAGGCTGACTTTTGGTCAGCCTTTTTTCTTTTAATTTATGCGCTTTACTTTTAAGAAAGAAGAAAAACTTAGCAGTAATATAGCGATTAAGGCTCTTCACCGCGAGGGAAAAACCTTAAAGCAATATCCTTTTCTTATTTTCTGGAAATATGTTGAGCTGGAATCTGACTTTCCTGCAAAGATTGCATTTAGTGTTGCCAAAAAGCGTTTTAAGTTAGCTGTTGACCGAAATTTAATGAAACGTCGTTTAAGAGAAGGGTATCGGTTAAATAAGCATGAACTTTACCAGGTTTTAAACAGTCAGAATAAAAAAATAGAAATTCTATTAGTTTATATTTCCACCGATTTTATAGAAACAAAAGTACTGGAAAGTAAAATGAAAGTACTACTTCAGAAATTGATTAACGAAATTTCAGATTAAAGCCGTTAATTATTCTTAAATCGCAGGTTTAATACTTCATTATTGTTATTTTTGAATTACCATGCACCAAGTGCATTTCACAGTACAGGTACAAATGGCTTTGTATAAACTTACTTTCGCCATATGGAAATTGCCTTACGTGATTATTAAAATTTGAAATTAAAACAAATTATATGAAGGTATTTAAAAAGCTTAAAAGGCCTGTAATATACTTTGGAGTATTTGGTATTATTACTTCAAGTATATTGTTTTTTTCTTTTAAAAATCAAGATTTTAAAATAGTTAAAAGTCTTGATATTTATTTTACTTTATTTAAGGAACTTAACCTTTTCTATGTTGACGAAACCAATCCGGAAGATTTGGTGGAAACCAGTATTAATGCGATGTTAAAATCTTTGGATCCGTATACTACATATATACCTGAAAAGGAACTTGATGATTTTAAATTTATGACCACCGGTAAGTATGGCGGAATTGGAGCTGTTATTCGGCGTAAAGATGATTTTACAATGGTTGTAGAGCCTTACAAAGGATCTCCTGCGCAGATTGCAGGCTTAAGAGCCGGTGATATGCTAAAGAAAATCGATGGAAAATCATTGGAAGATTTGAATATTGAAGATGTTAGTAAATTACTGAAAGGTGTTCCAAATACAAAAGTCACTATTCAATATGAGCGACCGTTTATAAAAGAAAAAGAAGAAGTAATTCTTACTAGGAAAGAGATTGTTGTACCCAGCGTACCTTTTCATGGGATGCTTGATAATAAATATGCATATATTCGTCTATCATCATTTAAACAAAACTGTTCAGAGGATGTAAAGAACGCTTTTGTTGAGTTAAAGAAAAATTCGCCGGAAGGATTAATTCTAGATTTACGTTCAAACCCCGGTGGATTAATGCTTGAAGCTGTACGCATCGTTAATTTATTTGTGGAAAAAGACGAAAAAGTTGTTTACACTAAAGGAAAGCTTAAAGAATACGATTTCGAATATTTTACAAAAACGAACCCAATTGATACTGAAATTCCAATTGTTGTTTTAGTAAGTAGGGGTAGTGCCTCAGCTTCAGAAATCGTTGCAGGTTCATTGCAGGATTTGGATCGTGCAGTAATTGTTGGAAGAAGAACGTATGGAAAAGGATTAGTTCAGTCTACGCGGCCATTAAGTTATAACTCTCAATTAAAAGTCACTACTGCAAAATATTATATTCCGAGTGGTAGATGTGTGCAAGCTCTGGACTTCTCTAACAGAAATGAAGACGGTAGTGTTGGAACAATTCCGGATTCGTTAATATCTGATTTTTTAACCCGAAATAAACGTTTAGTTAAAGATGGTGGTGGTGTAACACCCGATTTTGCTATTACACCTGATTATTTAAGCAAATTCAGTGTAATTCTTTTAACAAAAGATTTGATTTTTGATTACGTAACAAAATATCGAACTGAGCATCAAACTATCGATAATCCTATGGATTTTAAATTTACTGATGCGGATTTTGAACATTTTATGGCCTATGCTAATGATATTGAATTTGATTACGAGACTGACTCTGAAAGAGAATTGCACAAACTGGAAGAGATAGCAAAAAAAGAAAAGTATTTTTCTATTGCAGAAGAGGAGTTTAAAGCCTTACGAAAAAAACTGGGGCGTGACAAGTTTAAAGACTTTGAGATTTTTAAAGAGGAAATAAAGGAATTGATAGAGGAAGATATTATTTCGCGTTACTATTTTAGAGATGGAGTAATAAAAAGAAATCTTGAAGATGATAAACAGTTATTAAAGGCAAAAGAGATTTTATCTGATCAAGAAGAAATTATTACAATACTTAAAGGGGGATATCAAAAGAAGAAATAATTTACGTTTCAATTATACAGAAAGGGCCGTTTAATATATAAACGGCCCTTTTTAATTTATAGAATATTTAGAAATATTATTTTTTGATAATAATTTTTTGTGTTACTGTTTCATTCTTATTCTGAACCTGAAGAAAATATACTCCATTTTCCAAAGAGCTTATATTGAAATTGCATTTGGATTTATTTGGCATACAGTGTTTAACTGTCTTTCCGCTAAGATCCAGTATAGTAATTTTTTTAATGATTGAATTAGTTTCTATATATACCCAGTTTTCTGCTGGATTTGGATATATATTAAGGCTTTCATTCAAATTGGTTTCAATACTTGTTAATACCGAAACTGCTTGAATTTCCGATTGTGTTGTTTCATTTTCGTTGTCGGTTGCTGTTATGATAAAATAAACGTTTCCTTCAGAAATATTTGATAATTCAGTTAAATAAATGTTATTATCATTTTCCATTTCAATCGATTGATCCATATTATTCTGGCTGTTTCCCCATTTCAGAAATACTTGTTCAATTATACCATCACTATCGGTTACTTTTGCCGATATGTTTAAACTATTGCCTTCAATCGGATTTTGTGGTGAATAGCTAATTTCAGAAATTACAGGTAATACATTATTGGCAGTTACAGTTATTGTTCTTACTGTACTTTCATTACTTGCATTTTCATTATCAGTTGCTTCTAGTTTATAATAAATGATTCCGACCTGATCTGGAGTAATGCTTACTTCGAACCTGCCAGCGTTTTCTGATAAAGTATTTACATTGTTAAAATTTGATTCATTGTATGACCAAAAAAGTTTTGCAGAAGAAATAACACCATCACTATCGTTGATTTCCGCCGAAATATGAACCGATGTGTTAACTTTTGGATTATCGGGTGTGGAAATGATGTTTGTTAGTACAGGAGCTTGATTTTGGGGCTTAATTTCAATTGTAGCTATCGGGCTTTCTGTCGAAGCATTGTCATTGTCGCTCGCCTCAATTTTATAATAGAGGCTACCTGTTTGCTCAGGTGTTATAATTACTTCATATTTACCGTCATTAACCGTAAATGCTTTTTCATTACTTAAAGATGATTCATTAAATGACCATAAAATTTTTGCGGAAGTAATTGTTCCGTCAATGTCTGAAATGTTAGCAAATACTTTAAGTTCTGTTCCAACTATAGGCTCATTAGGGGAGTAAGTAATTTCAGTAATTTCAGGAGCTGAATTATTAGATACTGTAATTTCTTTAATTACAGATTCAGAAATTAAGCCTTCAGTATCAATAGCTTTAATCTTAAAAAAAATAGTTCCAGTTATTGATGAAGTAATTTGAGCGTTAAAAATATTGTCCTTATTTGTCATTAAAACAATATTCGATAAATCATTTTTATTATACGACCACAATAGTTCTGCCTTTTCAATGTTTTGATTTGGATCAACTATCTCTGCCACTATGTTTACAGATTCTCCAGGTTGAATAATATTTACTGAAGATGAAATTGAGTTGATGACAGGAGCAATGTTGGTTGCATCTTCTGCTTTTACAAGAATATCATCAACCTGCATTGTTGTGGTAATTCCGGCATCAGTTTGACTATGGTACTTAAATGCAATATGAATTGTTTTATTTTTATATGCTGATAAGTCAATATCTCCGGATTCTGTAAAACTTGGTGCGTAACCAGAAGGTGTTCCAGAAGCTATTTTTGCATTAATAGGATTCCAGGTTGCAATTGATGGATCTACAGAATTATAATTTTCACTGATTAATACATCCAATACATCTCCCTTATTAAAGCCATCTTTGGTTTTAAAAGAGAAGATAATATTGTTCAAATTGGTTAAATCGAGTTCTGGGCTTACTAACCATGCTGTGTTTGCGGCATCGTTACTTTGGTAAGAACTAAATTGGGCGTAAAGATTATTATTGTAAGTTCTGGCCTGCCATTTTCTGGTTCCGTTTTCAATAATATTTGTCCATCCATTCAGATTAATATCAGAGTGTGAACTTTGGCTTTCAAAGTCCTCTTCCAAAATAGTTTTTACGGAATTTATCGTGTAAGTTGCCGAACTTATCTGGCTTGAAAACCAATCATCTTTAACACCAATACATTTTACTGTACTGGTTTCTGCAATTGTAAACGGACCCGTATATAGAGTTGATTGATGCGATGGAGTCGTTCCATTCGTGGTATAATAAATTTTAACTTCTGGTGTTTCACATGAAATCGTAACAGTACATGTAGGGAAATATATACCTTCTGCTGTATTGAATACAGGCTGACTTACTTCCATATTGTAATAATTGTTTACTTCAGAAGAGTTCGAAAACCCGCTTTTTGAAGAATAAGCAATTATGCTGCAGTTATTTTCAATTTGTAAAGGAGTTGAATATATTGAAAAGTCTGTTTCACCAGTTTTTTTATAATGAATAGCTGCTCCGTTACTTTCACTTCTTAATCTAAGTTCAAAGTTATTGGAATAAGTTCCAGAAGCTGCACTAAATGCCACTTTTGAAAGTTGAATTGTAAAAGTTTTTGCTATTTCATCACTGTTTTCCAAATCGGTTTTCGTTGCATAGGCCGTTATGGTTGTAGTATTCTCAAAATTTATTGCTGATGTATATTTAGTAAAACTACTTCCATTATCAAGTTTATAATAAATTTGAGCATCAGTAGTAGCACACGAAATGCTTACATTTTGAGTATTATAATAAATACCTTCTTCAATACTAAAAGTTGGAGTTGCTACTTTTGTTGGGTTACAGTTTGCACCCCATATTTGGCAAACATATTCAGGGTGATCAATAAAAGGGTTTCTGTTGCCTTGAAAATCGTACCCGGCATTATTACGAACAATTTCTTTTTGGCTCACAGGGTCTTGTTCATGCCATTTTAAAAGAACATCTAAGAACCAATCGGAGTATACCTGATCGCTTGTTCCATCTATCATAGCATGACTCCAAGAAGAAACTTTATCTTCATATCGAGTTGCAAAATATAACATCGATCGGGCAATATCACCTTTATAATCATCAATAGGTTCAAAAACAGTTCCTGAATATCCGGGAGAAGCGCAACTTCCTTTTTTACTTCCGTTCATCGATGTCCATGAGGCTGTGCCAACCTCTCCAAAAGGATAACTACTACGCATTCCGTTTACTTTTCCATCACTTGGAACAACATGATGGTAATCGGTTTTCATTGGGGAATTGCTATTGAAAATTCCTTGTGGAAATAAGTGTTCTCGATTATAGCAATCTCCTTCAGAAGCGTAATTTCCACAGGTTTTATTATGATGTGAGTAATTATACGGATCAGTCCCATTTGGATTTTCTGAATATATATCCCACACAAATCCATCTTCTGGATCAGTATCACCGGTAACATATGCATTGTAAAGATCACCATAAGATTGAGTCTGATGACCATTTTTCACGATATTAAATAAAACGGTTTTTAAAGTATAACCGGTTTTGCCCTCTGCATTATTATAATAGCCATTTGGTATTTGACCAAAGCTGATAAAGGAGATTTGTAAAAGGAATAGAAAATAGAAAAAATGTTTCATGTTTAGAATCTATTTGATAATTAATCTTTAAAAATAGATTCAATTGAAGAAAAGTAAAATTACAGTTTATCTTTAATGGTAAGATAAACTGTAATTTAGGTGTGTTGACAAACTATTCAACAACTATTTTTGAAGTATAAATTTCTTCTGATGTATGAATTTTCAAAATGAAAATACCACTGTTTTGTTCAGAAATATTTATAGAAACATTCGTATCATCAAAATTATTAGTAACTAATAATTGGCTATTTAGATTATATAACTGAATCTTTTTAATTAAGATATTTTCAGTTTTAATTGTAATATTATTTTTTGCTGGGTTCGGATAAATTGAGAAATGATTATGAGTGATTTCATAAATGGAAGTTTCGTCACAATCACTACTCCAAATTTTGCAAACATATTCCGGATGATCGATAAAAGGATTACGGTTTCCCTGAAAATTATAACCTGTATTGTTTCGTACAACTTCTTTTTGACTAACCGGATCTTGTTCATGCCATTTTAAAAGTAAGTCTAAGAACCATTCAGTATATACCTGGTCACTCGTTCCATTTATCATATCATGGCTCCATGAACTGACTTTGTCCTCGTAACGAGTAGCAAAATATAACATGCATCTGGCAATGTCTCCTTTATATTCATCGATTGGCTCAAAAACAGTTCCTGAATATCCGGGTGATGCACTATTACCTTTTTTACTTCCATTCATTGATGTCCAATTTGCAGATCCCACTTCTCCAAATGGGTAGTTGCTTCGCATTCCATTTACTTTTCCGTCAGAAGGGACAACATGGTGGTAGTCAGTTTTCATTGGAGAGGCACTGCTAAAAACCCCTTGTGGGAAAAGATGCTCCCTGTTATAACAGTCTCCTTCACTACTATAATTTCCGCATTTATTATCGTAGTGGACAAAATTGTATGGATCAGTGTCGTTTGGGTTTTCAGAATACATATCCCATACATATCCATCTTCAGGATCATTGTCACCTATTTCATATGCAGAATAGAGTTCACCATAATCTCTAGCTTGATGTCCGTTTTTGATAATATTATGTAATGCGGTTTTTAGGGAGTAACCTGTTTTCCCTTCAGCATTATTGTAATAACCATTAGGGATTTGTGCTAATAAACTAAAACTAAGGAAAAGGAATAAAATTGAATTGTAAAATTTCTTCATACTCTATGTATTTATTTGCAAAAAAATAGGCCCAAAACTAATAAAAAAATAATTTAAGATTCTAAAATTCTTATTAGGTTCAATTTAATTTTAATTTTACGCCCAAAATTTAATTTAGTTTCGAATGCGGGTAGTAATACAAAGAGTAAGCAAAGCATCAGTTGCAATTAATAAAGAGGAAAAGCGTTGTATTAAACATGGTATGATGATTTTAGTTGGAATTGAAAATGATGACAATAACGAAGATATTAACTGGCTTGTAAAAAAAATATTGCAATTGCGAATTTTCGATGATTCAGAGGGTGTAATGAATTTGGATATTCGTGATGTAGCCGGAGATATTTTAACGGTTAGTCAGTTTACCTTGCATGCAAAAGTAAAAAAAGGAAATCGGCCATCATACATAAAGGCCGCAAAGCCGGACATTTCAATTCCGTTATACCAGGGATTTGTAAAAGCTTTGGGTAGTGAATTGGGTAAAACAATTACAACCGGTGAGTTTGGTGCTCATATGGATGTTGAGTTAGTGAATGATGGCCCGGTTACTATTTTAATTGATACAAAAAATAAAGAGTAATATGACTATTCAGGAAGCACAGGATAAAGTCGATCAGTGGATTAAAACCTATGGTGTACGTTATTTTAGTGAATTAACCAATATGGCGATTCTTACTGAAGAAGTAGGGGAGTTGGCCAGAATTATGTCCCGTACATATGGCGATCAGTCGTTTAAAAAATCGGATTTTGATAATAATCTTGCCGACGAAATGGCTGATGTTTTATGGGTATTACTATGTATGGCAAACCAAACAGGCGTAAACCTTACGGATGCTTTGCAAAAAAATATTGAGAAAAAAACTGAAAGGGATTCAGATCGACATTTGAATAATGATAAACTGTAAAAATTTATTCTATATCGCCAAGACCATCATTTCCTGAATCCAATACAAATTTCCAGTCGCCATCATTTTGTTTTTCCCAAATAGTCACATATGTTCCTCGTTTAACATTTTTGCTTTCTTTTAGTGTTAGTGCATAGGTTCCGTATGTATATCCAAGTTCACCACTTGATGCAATTTTTTCATAAATAGGTTCCCACGTTAAAACAAATGATGAATCGCTGCTTTTTGAAAATGATTTTTCAAGTGCCATTTTTCCGATAATAGGTAATGAATTATCTTTGAGCAATACACCATCATTTGCAAAATAGTTCAGAAAAGCCCTGTGCATACCTTCCTTTTCCGATAGTTTAGAGAATTCTCTGTCTGTTTTTAGTAATTCACCTTTATTCACAGTTGGTTTTTTATTGGAACAACTTATCAACAAAGCAATTAAAAAAATCGTTAAAGCCTTTACAATAAAATGATTTTTGTTTAACATAGCGGTTTATTTTAATCACCTAATAAAGATAAGAATATGCTTGAATTTTTAGAAAAATATGAAGCATTTTATCCCGGAGAGGATGAAATACGTACCGAAGTGAATCGGATAAAGGCGATGGCTGGTGAGTTAAAAACAGAAGAAACTCTTAAAACGATATTTGGTTTAATCGATTTAACGACACTTAATACTACCGATAATCATCCATTGGTAAAAGAAATGTGCAGGAAGGTAAATGAATTCCCAAAAGCATTTCCTGCATTACCTAATGTTGCTGCTATATGTGTATATCCTCCTTTTGTGAACACATTGAAAGAAGTTCGTACTGCAAAATTTAATATTGCATCTGTTGGTGGTTGCTTTCCTTCATCACAAAGTTATATCGATATAAAATTATCAGAAACTGCTATGATTGCTGAAGAGGGTGCTGATGAAATAGATATAGTAATTTCTGTAGGTAGTTTCCTTGATGGAGATTATTCAACTGTGTTTAATGAAATTCAGTTGATTCGTGAAACAGTTGACGATGTGCATTTAAAAACAATTTTGGAAACCGGTGCTCTTGAAAATTATGAGCTAATTTGGGATGCAAGTGTAATTTCAATGGAAGCTGGTTCCGATTTCATTAAAACATCTACCGGTAAAATGCCTGTTGCTGCTACACCTGAAGCTGCATTTATTATGTGTAAAGCTATTAAAGCTTATTACGAACAAACAGGAAAAAAAATAGGGTTTAAACCTGCTGGTGGAATTTCAATTTCTGACGAAGCCTTGGTTTATTATGCAATTGTGAAAGAGGTTCTTGGAGAAGAGTGGATTAATCCAGAATTATTTAGAATTGGTGCAAGTAGATTGGCAAATAATTTACTTACTGATATTACGGGAACGGAAACAAAATACTTTTAAAAGTTTGTGTTTAGTCACCGGATGAATTTGAATTTAATAACCGATTCATCCGGTGACTTTTTTGATTCTTCATTTTTATTTCTTTCTAGTAGTGGCGTACTCTACTAATATTTTTAGCGACTCTTTGGCTTCGTTATTAGGGTATTTTTCTAGGATATTTAATGCTTTAACTTTGTAATCATTCATTTTTTGTTCAGAATATTCAAGACCTCCTGTCGACTTTACCAAAGAGATAATTTCTTGAACTTTCTGGGCGTTATTATTATTTCGTTTGATAGTTTTAATTACCTTTCTTCTAGATTTATGATCAATATTATTTAAGGTGAAAATTAAAGGAAGAGTCATTTTCTTTTCCTTAATATCATTACCTGTAGGTTTACCAATTTTCTTACTGTTTGAATAATCGAACAGATCATCCCGGATCTGAAATGCGATTCCCAGGTATTCTCCGAATTGTTTAAGATCAGCAATACTTTCTTCTGAAGCTTTTACAGATTTTGCACCATTAGCTGTGCATGAAGCAATAAGTGAGGCTGTTTTTTTACGAATTATTTCAAAATAATCATCTTCTGTAATATCTAGTTTTCTTGCTTTTTCAATCTGATATAATTCACCTTCACTCATCTCTTTTACTGCTTCTGACATAATTTCTAGCAGGTCATACTCCTTATTTTTTACTGAAAGTAAAAGTCCTTTTGACAGAATATAATCACCAACCAATACTGCAACCTTTGATTTCCATAAGGCATTAATTGAAAAGAATCCTCTGCGTTCGTATGCTTCATCAACTACGTCGTCATGAACTAAAGTTGCAGTATGCAATAATTCAATCATAGAGGCAGCTGTATAAGTCGACTGATTAATCTCTCCAAGTAGCTTTGCACTTAAAAATACCAACATAGGTCTAAGTTGTTTTCCTTTACGACGGTACAGAAAATCTATGATAATTCTCAGTAAAGGAATGTTGGTATCCAGTGCCGATTTGAAATACTTCTCAAACTCAGCCATTTCCGATGAAATGGGCTTATTTATCTGTTTCAATGTTGACATAATGATTTTATAAAATTTAGGTCAATTTATTGATAAATGTTAAATATAAATGCCAAAAAAATGGAAAATTATTCAATATTTTGGAAAAAAAGATAATAATCCGTTATTTTGCGCAAAATTATTAAATACTGTCAAATATTTATATATTTGTATCTTTGTATTTTAGCAAAACTAAAGTAAAAGAAAAATCGGCAAATTATGAAAGAAATCACTGATTTTGATGTTGAGCAGCTTGAGCGCGCAGCAAATATGTTAAAGGCAATCGCACATCCAATGCGAATCGCAATTTTGAGTCATTTAGAAGGGGGAAAGAAGATGACTGTTACTCAAATCCATGAATTATTGGAAATTGAACAATCGACAACATCACATCATTTAGGAATTTTGAAAGACAAAGGAGTTTTATGTTCTAAACGTGAAGGAAAAAATACCTTCTATTTCTTAAGGCATAATAAACTCGGGAATATTATTGAGTGTATAAGTAGATGTACAATAGCATAATAATAAGGGTAGTCATTTGACTACCTTTTTTTTTCTATAAATTTTTGAATGGCCAAAATAATTGAAATCGAACAATTTCTTGCTTCTGCAGAAAGTTTTCCAGTAGTAGATGTTCGCGCACCAGGTGAATTTAAAGAAGGACATATTCCGGGAGCGGTTAATTTACCCTTGTTTAGTGATGAAGAACGCGCAGTTGTGGGTACTTACTATAAGAAAAATGGTCAGTATAAAGCAATGCTTAGTGGATTGGACTTTGTTGGTCCCAAAATGTCAGAATTCGTAAGAAGTGCTCATAAACTTGCTAAGCAAGGAGTTATAAATGTACATTGCTGGAGAGGTGGAATGCGTAGTCAGAGTATGGCACATCTGTTCGAGTTTTCAGGTTTAAAAACCAATGTCCTTAAGGGTGGATATAAAGCTTATCGTAATTATATTAAGCAAGAGTACGGAAAGGCTCAAAAAATATTTGTTCTAGGTGGCTCAACCGGAAGCGGAAAGACTGAAATTTTATACGAATTAGAAAAACTTGGTCAACAAATTATCGATTTAGAAGGTCTTGCAAATCATAAAGGATCTGCGTTTGGTGCCATTGGCGAAAATGATCAGTTACCCAACGAACAGTTCGAAAATAATATCTACGAATTCTGGAAAAAGCTTGATCTTTCTAAAGCAATATGGATTGAAGATGAAAGTAAGAGTATAGGAAAAAATTATGTTCCTGATGAACTGTATCAGTCAATCCGAAGTAGTAAGGTCATTTATCTTGATGTGCCTAAGGAAATTAGAGTGCTTAGATTAATTAAAGATTATGCGAAATACGATGTTAATCTGGCTGAACAAGCAATTATTAAAATTCAAAAGCGTTTAGGTAATGAGAATGCTAGAATGTGTATAGAAGCACTCAAAAATAAAGAGTTTGATAAAGTAGCTGATGTTAGTCTTAATTATTACGATAAAACGTACAATTTCGGAGTTTCCAAGCGCGATAAAGAGACTGTTTTCAATGTACCTACTGATACAGGAGAAGCGAAACTAAATGCGATCAAAGTGTTAGATTATGTTAATAATAACTTTATATAAAGTTATTTAATATCCATAACTATAATTAAATATAGTGTTTAATTTGGTTTTCCTATTCACTAATAGCGAATCGCAATTCACTATTATTAGCTTTTCTTTTATATTTTTAAAGGCTCTTTTATAAACATTTTTCCGATCTTTAGATTAATCTTTGTAAGGTTAAACTAAAACTTCGAATTATGATAAGGATATATACGTTTGTTTTAACGGCTTTTTTATATACTACTCTACTTTTCAGTCAGTCAGTACCTCATACTGAAAAATGGAATCTCGATAATCTTGACGTAGCACGTAATGTTGATTATTTGACTGATAATGAAAAGGATGTTGTATTGGTTATGAATATGGCCAGAACAAATCCAAGGTTGTATGCTGAATTGTATCTTGAACCAATGATGGCATTGTTTGATGGAAAACTTATTAAATATCCGGGTGAAACTTTTATTATGACAAATGAAGGTATAAAAGCATTGAAAGAGTGTATTCGGGTTTTAAAAAAGCAAAAGCCTGTTGGCATTTTAATACCTAAAATTGGCTTATCAAAAGCTGCTGCCGATCACGCTGCTGATATTGGAAAAAAAGGGAAATTATCGCATACAGGAAGTGATCGGTCAGACATACCCAAAAGAGTCAATCGTTATGGTAACTGGGATATAGAACTCGGAGAAAATATTGATGCAGGAAATCTTGATCCTGTTAGAATTGTATCTTCTTTATTAATCGACGATGGTGTTAAGAATCGGGGGCATCGTATCAATATATTTA
>Ga0070729_10004485_pt1 | contig 15185 bp, 14 predicted proteins | sample tdDd472_FD_66725 | JGI IMG/M metagenome (GOLD analysis project Ga0070729, IMG submission 66725) | Marine sediment microbial communities from the Atlantic coast under amendment with organic carbon and nitrate - tdDd47.2 | ecosystem: Environmental > Aquatic > Marine > Coastal > Sediment | place...
CCATAAAGCGTTTGTGGCGTAAGCCACCCTAAAAGAGCTATGGACGATTTTGGTTTTCTTGCTTCGCAAAGCAAGAAATCGCATCTGAAAGTCTTGACTTCTTTTGTTTCGTTTTCTGGGTCAAGCCAGAAAATGAAAGGATTAAAGCTTCTGAAGCTTTACAAAACCTGCAACCATTTTTGATTATATCACACAGTGATGATATACTATATTAACCAAAAATAATATATATAGGAAAGTAAATTATATGAGAAAAGCAAGCATGGTATTAGGCATTATAGGTGGTATAATTGCAATTATAATAGCATTATTTTTTTAATGCAAGTAACAGTATTTCGTCCAGCTACAGCTTACTTTATAGATAGATGCATTCCTGTAAACGAGACAGAAATACCGGCCGTACTAAATGTATTATTAGGTGTTAGTGTATTAGTTTTAATTGTTGGAATACTAGGCATAGTTGGCGGAGTACTAGTAGAGAAGAATAGAATACTTGCAGGTGGACTATTATTATTTTGTTGTATTATTTCGTTTATGACATTTATGGCAATCATCACTTGCCCTTTGTTTTTTATAGCAAGTACTTTTGCGATTAATGAGGGTAGAGGTCTTATTCAATCACTATAATAAATTAAAATCAAAATCAATAAATAATTAATAAATGAAAATTTTACAAATATAATTCTCAAATTTCAGGGAAAAATAAATCTATACTAGGTGAATAAAAACCTAACAATGAAACAATAATTAAATAAATAAGCATTTCAAGCCAATAAAATCCCCATATACTTGAATTTCCCTTGACAATTACAAGCGTAGAGGATATGATTGATTTGCTTAACATAACATAACTATAATTAAAGATTTAAAGTATACTTATAAAAATACTGTCTATAATATTAGGATTATTTAATATGTTTTAAGAAAAATTATTGGAGGACATTAAATTTGAACGGTACAGTAAAATGGTTTAACGATGAAAAAGGATTCGGATTCATAAGCGGTGAAGACGGACAAGATGTGTTTGCACATTTTTCACAAATTCAAGCTGAAGGAAGAAAGTCACTTGTGGAAGGTCAAAAAGTAACTTTTGATGTTGAACGCAATGATCGCGGCCCAAGCGCAACAAACATTAGGATTCTTTAAAATAAAAAAGAATACGTAAACAAAAGGGACTATCTTGTGATAGTCCCTTTAATTTTATATTAATTAAAATTTAATTTTCCATTATATAGTACAAATATAAAAAATCCTTCAGGGAAAAATAAATGTAGTAAAAAATATTTAAACAAGGAGCTACACTATGAAAAAGCACAATCCTGATAACAGAATAGATAATGTTGAAAATATACAAAGAAATATAACCTACACAATACAAAACATGCGAAAAGCTGATGAGCTGATTGCAAAAACTTCTGATGAAAAACTAAAAGCCGAGCTTGAAAAGAAGAACGATAGAAGACGTGAAGCACTTGAAGGCATGCGTAATGAGATAAAAGACGAAGCTGCATACAAAATACAAGGACGCGAAGAGTACGACGAGGAGCATAATAAGCTAATATGAAGTTTATGGTTAACTTCTCCTCATTTTAGGCAGTGAATTATAGAATCCCTCTAGTAATATTAGAGGGATTTTTTGCATTTATAATATTTTTAAGTTTCCAGTACTATTAATGGGACCATCATTTCCTTTTCTGTCATTCCTGCATGGAGCGCTTTGAAGATTTTATCTGCTCCATTATCATTCCAGATGGCTATGTCGCCAACTGCAACTGCTATGATATCGCCTAAGAAATCGTATGATTTAGGATGTGGTTTGCCTGGGCCTAAGAATTCTTTTTTTATAAACTCATCTTTTGTAAAGAGGATGTATTGATCGCCAAATTCTTTTTTGAATAGCTCTACGAACTTATCTATCATGCCATCTTTTATATAGAATGAGTTACATCGTGGCTCTAGTCCAACTGGGTGGCGTAGGCAATCGTTTATTTCTGGGTAGTGGTTTATTACCTTTACTGTGCTGTCTAGAAGACCATGGTCTGCTGTGACAATGATTAAAGTGTCTTCAACATCTTGAGTGAACTTTTCAACTCTTTTTTGTATATCTACTACAGCTTCTTTAACGCTATAGTCATAGCATCCATTTACGTGCATAAGATGGTCTGGCTCACCCCAGTAGGTGTAGATGAATCTTTTTTCATCGTCGTTGCAAAGGGTTTTTGTTTTGCTAAAGAGTCCATCTAAATCATCTATTTGTATCATGCCAAACCTTGAAACGCTGCAGGCTTTTGTTCCATTGCCTTGCTCGTTAATAAGCTGGAATATCTCTTTATATGGCATATATTTTCTGGCAACATCATATTCAGCGACAGGTACACCATCGCATTTTACACCATCGTCGTTCATGAAGATGTTAACTAGTTTATCTAATTCCTTAAAGTAGCAACTCCAACCTAGCCAGCCATGCTCTATTGGAGAGAGCGCTGTTCGCATAGAAGTGGTGGCTGCTGTTGTAGTGCACAAAAATACTGAGTGCATATCCTGTTTTTTATTTGCATGGAAGATGGAATCTTTCGTGGGTAGATTATCTTGAATGCAGTCTATACCCATACCGTCAAATAGCATGACGATTACATTTTTGTAATCTTTTTTTAAGTATTCATCTAAAACGGGAGATGTTTTATGCTTTGGTACAACTCCGCAATATTTTAGTATGGAGTTTGGTATTTCTAAGATGGAATTATTATAATCTGGATAAACAATTTCATTTTTCATATATATACTTCCCTATAATGTGATTGTTGAATTATAACATAAAATTCATATGGTGTGAGTAAAATTATTGTAATTTAACAGTATATATTTTATCATAATGTATTAATACTGTGTAATACTTAAACAAAACAATTAACTACTATTTATCAGAACTATAGATATTTTCTTATTATTTGAATAATATCTTCTCCATATTTAAGTGCCTTTGATTCTGCAAATCCTTGTACAGTTAACAATTGCTCCCTAGTTATAGGCATCTTGCTTATTAAATCCTTTAGTTGATTGTTGTTGTAAATAAAATAAGGCTTGATATCTTCTTTACGACTTTTAAATAACCTGTATGCTCTAAGTTCCTTGTATATATTAGTATTTTCAATGGGTATTGATATTGATTTAATATCAGCTTCTTGCTTACTTAAATCATTTACTATATTATCTGTGTTTCCAACACTTTTATATTTTTCATATTTAGTGGTATAATCCCTTTCTACTTCTTTATGAAAGTTCAGAAATATCTGTGCCCACTTAAGCGTTCTACTTTCAGAGAACTCTATTTCTTTTGATTTTGCATCTATTTGCTTTATGTGTTGCACCAATTGATCTGAACGTATAACTTTCTGTTTTATTTCTTTCTTTGCATATTTTGCATTAAGGACAGTTTTAGGATTAGCCAATACCACAATTGGCATATGAGCCTCTTCAAAATACTTACCAGCCATAAGCTTCACTAAAATGTTTTTGCTATTATCTATTCTGATTTTTTTAAGAAGTTCTAAATGACGTTGGTTTTGTGTAATTGGTGAGTATATACCCTCTTTTTTCTTTCTGCCACCAAACTCCATTGTTCTTATAAACTCACCTCTATTATTTATTTCTATATCACCATAGAGGTTCTTACACTCTACTATAAAACATAATTTCTTAGTAAATACTAGATAATCTATTTGTGCACTTAAGTCACCAGCCTGTAGATAAACATCGTGTAGAATGTACATATACATATGGCTATTTTTAAGCTCATATTCTATATTTCGTTCACCCACAATACCACATTCTATGTTCTTTATCTCTTGTCTTATTTTTAATTTGCCTTCTTCATTAAGATGTGGCTCTAAATCAAGAAGTGCCTCTAATTGCCTTTGAGCTGTATTGCTTTTTTTAAGAAAAACTGGTTCCTTACTACCTGTAAATAACCCCATAATGTTACTCCCCCTAGTTAAATTTACAAGCTGTATTATACCATGTTTTTCTTATATTTGTAATTTTTTATGATTTTCACAGAACATTACTAGTGTTAACTTTTATAAAATATTATAAAGACCTATTTTATAATAAATAGGTCTTCACATAATTTTTGGTTATAATTACTTACATACTCTAAGAATCATATCATAAGTTAGTTGTTTGCACTCATCTTCAGAATAATGCTTCTCCTCTTTAAGTATATCTTTAAAGTGAATGTATTTAATCATAAGCATTATGGATTGTGCAACTACATTAACCGAGTATCTGTTAACATAGCTTACTTTGTTCTGAACCTCTCCTGCTTTTAGCACCTTTTCTACTATGTCTAGGTACCTAAGCCTTGAATTCCTTACAACTTCAATAGTTCCAGGCAAAGTATTAGAGTTAAACACATTTATATAGTCTGATCCTCCTTGTGGGTTAAAGAAATTCATGTATTCATTAATCAAATCTATATGAATATCTATAAACTCCATAACTAAATCTTTAAAGTTTTTATTATTATCTACTTCATACTTTTCAAATGGCTTTAGCCATGTATCAAAAAAGTATTTTGCAGCTTCCACAATTACATCATCCTTCGATGTAAAGTGTAGATATATGGAGCCTTTGCCTATGCCAGCGCGGTCGGCAATATCTGATACTTTAATATCCTTTATATTCTTGCCTCCCTTAAAAAGCTCCAAGACTGCGGCATATATTCTTTCTTTTTTGCTTTTATCTGTCATATAATCAACCTACTTTAAGACTTTGATTTTCTTTCCATATTCCTTTGTGCGAATGCTCTTCTTTCTTTTCGTCTTTCAACTGATTGATCCATCAATGCATAAATAGATGGGATGATAAACAGAGTTAATAATGTAGAGTATAGTAATCCACCAATTGCAGTTATAGCTAGTGGCTGCATCATTTCTGCACCTCTGCCAACACCTACTGCCATAGTTGATAGAGCAAAGATAGTAGTTAGTGCAGTCATTATAATTGGGCGAATCCTAGTTTTACCTGCTTGAATTACAGCCTCTGTATAGTGCATACCTTGTTCTTTTAACTTGTTTGTGTAGTCTACCATAACAATACCATTGTTTACAACTACACCTACTAGAACTATAAACCCAATAGCTGATATAATTGAAATAGGATTGTTTGTAGCAATTAATGCTATAAATCCACCTGTAAATGCTAATGGTATGCATGACATAACAATTAGTGGGTATTTTAATGATTCAAACTGAGCAGCCATAATCATATAGATTAGTAACACTGCAAGCAGTAGAACTATTCCTAGATCCTCTAGAGCACCCATAATCATTTCATTTTCACCAGCTATTTCAACTACATATCCTTCTGGTACTTCATAGTCTTTAAGCTCATCTTCTATGTCGCCGCTTACTAAGCCGATATTGTAACCATTCTTTAGCTTTGAAGTAACTGTTAGTACGCGTTCTTGTTCTGTTCTCGTGATTGTAGTATATCCATCAGCAAAGTATACATCAGCAATTTCCGATACTTTAACCATTTCGCCAAAGCCATTCTCTATTTCTAACTCTTCTAGCTCATCTTTTGTATCTATTACTTTGGTTTCATCTATAAGTAGAACGTCATATTCCCTTGCATTTTCACTTAATCTAGTTACTCTATTATCAGGAGCTACAACTTCATCGATTGCAGAGTAGACTTGCGCTACAGTTAGTCCGTTTTCTAATGCTTTATCTTTGTTAACTTCTACTTTAATTTCAGGAGCATCCTTTTCAATGCCATTTTCAATCTCTGTAGTTCCATCAACACCGTCGACTATATCTGCAACGTCTTCTGCTATTTCTTCTAAAACATCAAATTCAGGTCCTTTAACCTCTATACTTATTCCAGAGCCGCCTGCTATCTGAGATGGATCCATTGCCTGGTCTGTTACTTCCATTTCACATTCTAGATGGTCTGTATCTTCTCTAAACTCTTGTGATATGCTCATTGTAGATCTTGTAGAGTTTTCATCAACTAAAATGTATAAAGTACCGGACCTTACACTACCACTTGATGGAGGGCCAATGAAAGCATCTCCGCCTATTGTAGCACCTACTGTATCAACACCTTCTATTCGCATTGCTATAGTTGTTATTTTATCTAACATTTCTGATGTATCTTCAAATGTTGAACCATCTGGCATCTCAACTTCAACTGAGATTTGCCCAGTATCTGAATCAGGCATATATTCAACACCTATTTGCATTGCGCCATATATGCTTAATGCGAATAGTGCGACAGCTAAACCAATAAACAGTACTTTTGCTCTTAATACTGTTTTTAATGCTCTAACATAGCCTTTTTTGAATCTTTTTAGTCTTTTTGAATCTTGCTTAGGTTTCTTAGTTAACAACTGTGAGCTTGCCATCGGTACAAATGTTAAGGCAATAAATAGCGATGCTAACAATGAACAAGAAATAGTTAGTGCCATTTCTTTAAATATTTCAGCTGTAAATCCACTCATAAATACGATTGGTAAAAATACTGAAACTGTTGTTAATGTAGATGCTGTGATTGCACCTGCTACCTGCTTTGCACCTTTAACAGCTGCTTTTTTTGCACTTTCACCTTCACTACGTAGACGATAGATATTTTCGATAACAACAATAGCATTATCAACAAGCATACCTATACCAAGTGCTAAACCACCCATAGAAACTATGTTTAGATTAATATTTAAAAAATACATCATAGCAAATGCTGCAAATAAACTGATTGGGATAGCAACACCTACGATAAATGTTGGGCGCAAGTTTCTTAAGAAGATAAACAGTATGATTACTGCTAAAATAGCACCATAAATTAGATTATTTTTAACTGAACCTACTGCCATTTCAATGTACTCAGCTTGATCCATTATGGTTTCGATTCTTATATCGTCACCGTATTCATTTTCAAGTTCAATAATCTCTGCATTTACCTTTTCTACTACTTCTGTTGTGGCAAAAGTATTTTGCTTTTGGATAGAAAGTATAACTGCCTTCTCTCCATTAACGTAAGTATAAGCATCCTTTGATGTATCTTCCAATGAAACCTTTGCAACTTCGCTAAGCTTAATTGTGATTTCGTCCTCTGCATCGTAAAATACGCTTAATTCTCCAAATTCTTCGACGCTATCTACTTTGTCACCTACTCTTACCATGTAGTCATATTCACCATCAACAACATATCCTGAAGGCATAGAGAAATGCTGCCCTCTGATAACGCCTTTTATGATATCTGCTGTGATGACTTCAGGAACTTCTGGCACATAATTGCCATCATCGTCCTCTGTAAAAGTCATGTTATATTTTGTTTCTGCAATTTCTTTATTTTTTTCTAGAACTGCATCATTATCTACAACTATATGAACTTGATCCTGTGATGCACCCATAACATTTACCTGAGCTACACCCTCTATACGTTCAAAGTTAGGAACTATTTCATCTTCTATCCACATTGATGCTTCTGTTAAATCCATTCCATCAACTGAAATAGAGAAGTTATGTATTGGCATCATATCAGGATTTATTTTTAAAATTATTGGACTGCCTACATCATCTGGTAGATAGCCACTAATTAAATCTAGACTTTCTCTTATATCAATTATGGCACTGTCCATGTCTGTATCATCGCTAAACTCTAAAATTACTAAAGAGTTGCCTTCTGTAGACATTGACTCGATTGATTTGATATTGCTGACAGTCGCCATTGCACCTTCTGTAGGTTTTGTGACCATCATCTCTACTTGCTCTGGTCCTGCACCATCATATGAAGTGCTAATAACTACAAATGGTAGGTTCATACTTGGGAAAAGGTCTGTATTAAGTGATGTTACAGATACTATTCCAAGTAAAAGAACTATTAATAACACCATTACAACAGTTACTGGCCTCTTTACTGAAAATTTTGGGATACTCATTATATTATCCTTTCATGTATACTCATAATATTTATGACTGACTGGTCAGTCATTTGCTATATTATCAGTATTTTTAGTTTATGTCAATATGAAAAAACTATTTCATGGGACAGTTGAATAAATAAATTATTCAACATTTCCCTATTAAATGTGATAAATAGTATGCATGTAGCATACTATGACTAGTGCAATGGATGTTTAATAAATGAATTATTAAACATCCTTTTTATATTAAATTAACAATTACTTCTAATACGAAAATTATTAATAAATTGTTGCTGAAATAAGCCTAAAATAACTGAAATTTAAATGGAATGTGAAATAAAGCGACAAAATGATGTTTTTAGTGAATCTTTTGTTAGGTTTATGCCTGCATATAGCAAAACAAGAAAATAAGTGCTATAATAAAAAAATGTTTGGATACATTAGACCACAAGTAGGTGAATTAAAGGTTCGCCAACATGATAAATATAAAGCAATATATTGTGGGCTGTGCAAATCATTAGGTAAAAACGTATCTCAACCTTCAAGATTAGGTTTGCAGTACGATATGGCAGCATTTGCTTACTTAATAGCAGAGCTTATAGATGATAAATTTGAAATAACTGATCAAACATGCATAGCTCATCCTTTAAGAAAACGTCCTATTTCAAAAGACAATGAGACGCTAAAGTATTGTGCATATATAACATCTTTGTTATCTTATAATAAACTTAATGACATGTGGCTGGATGAGAAAAAGCTTTATGCCCCTATTGGCAAACGTTTGATACACAGTGGCTACAACAGAGCAAAGTTACAATATAGTGATCTTGATAACGAAATTACAAAGCATCTAGATAAACTGCATGAATACGAAGAGAATAAGGAAACATGCATAGACTACCCTGCATCTACAACTGCAGATATTATGGAATTAATAGGTGTTAATGCACCTATAAAAAATGAAAAATTAAAACGTCCACTTGCAAGCCTACTAAAAAACTTAGGCATTTGGATATATTTAGCCGATGCAGTGGATGATATAGAAGAGGATATAAAGAAAAATAATTATAATCCTTTAATAAGTAATGGTAAAATAGATGAAGATAATGTAAGATTAACAAAAGAAGTTATGACATATTCTCTAGTGCAGGCATCAAAAGCCAGAGATTTGTTGCCATTACAAGATGCTGGTGAGTTTATAGACAATATAATATATTTGTCTTTACCTATGACTATGGAAAGAATTTTTAATAAATTGAATATAATAGAGAATAAATAGAAAGGTATAATATGGACCCGTATAAAGTACTAGGAGTTAAACAAGGTGCAACTCAGGAAGAGATAAAAGTAGCATATAGAAATTTAGTAAAAAAATATCATCCAGATAAATACGCTGATAACCCATTAGGCGATTTGGCAGAAGAGAAGATGCAAGAGATTAATGAAGCATATAGTATGCTTTCAAATGGCAATGGATCAAAAAGTTCCAGTAGTCAATACAGCAGTTCATCAGGAAGTCAGGCATCAAGCCTTGCTCAAGTTCGTCAGCTAATTAATGCAAATAGAGTAAATGAAGCATTAACTGCCCTTGATTCTATTGGCAATCATACTGCTGAATGGTATTATTTAAGAGGTGTATGTATGTCCAGAATGGGTATGTATGCTCAAGCAAATACATTCTATAACACAGCGTATAGGATGGAACCCAACAATATGGAATATGCTCGTTCTGCAAACAATATGAGAAATTCCAACACAACTTTTCACAATCAAAGAAGCGATATACGTGGCACTTCATGCTCAAGCTGCGATATATGCACAAGCCTTATTTGTGCTGATTGTTGCTGCGAATGCATGGGTGGCGATTTAATAGGATGTTGCTAAATGAGCACTAAGAAACTTACAGTATTATCAATATCGACAGCAATGCAAGTGTTAGCTATGCTTGCATGTATGTTGCTACCTACTGCTAAGTTGTCTATGCTGTTTGTAGCGTCTTTATTAAATGGAATACTGTGTTCAGCAGGATATAAAAAAGGGTTGGTGTTGTTGTCTTTTGTAGCCACAAGTAGTTTAGCAATAATTCTAATACCCAACTACATTATACCTGTATCATACATTTTATTTTTTGGTGGATATGGAGTAATGCATTTTGCATCAATAAGTAAAACTCCAGTAATTAAGCATGTAATAAGGTTTGGTTATTTAATTATTTCAATAAGTGCACTATATTTTATATTTAAAGCTTTATTCTTAGAGTCAGTTTTATTTGCTGTACCATATATTTATTTTCTACCTGTAGGAATTATAATTGGATATATTATTTATCAGATATTGTATGATATGATTATTAAAGAGTTTTATAGACATAAGTATTTAGCAGACTTAATTATAGACTAGTAATATAACAATTGATGTAATTTTAATTACTATATTCTAATCCTAATCTGCAAAACATTTTGTAAGTATACAATGCTTCATTCAAATCTGCAAAGTAAATAAGACATCATAAAAGATGATTCATTAATACTTGATTACTTCTAAAATTAACCTATTAATTAAGTGAAAATGCCTTAATGCATTTATCACTTTTTCTATTTATACATGTTGGTCAACAAGAATAAGATTACCATCTGGATCTTTAATGGCAAAACTTCCAGGGCCTTTGGTATCTGGTTCCACCTCTGCTTCAAATTTTAACCCTTTATCCTTTAGTTCTTGTTGCAATATACGTACATCTTTAAATGTGCTGACAGGCTGTGCATCGCTGTCCCATCCTGGATTAAATGTTAATATATTATTATCAAACATACCTTGAAATAATCCTATTGTACATTCATCATTTTTCATAATCAGCCAGTTTTCTTCAATATTACCATGAAAGACTTCAAATCCAAGCTTTTCATAGAATACTTTGGATAATTGAATATTTTTGACCGTTAAACTAATAGAAAATGCTCCTATACTCATTGCAATTCTCCCTTTTATAGATTTGTAAGTATCCTCTATATTCTACCACTTAATGTTTACTCCATCAACAAAATTACAAACTGAGTTTTAATCAATATATACTTCATAAACTAATAAAGAAGGATTTTAATCATTCACTACCTTGATAGTAAAAGTTTGATTACATATAATAATGTAACTAAGTATTCATGATCTTCTTCCTGATAAAGTTCTGCCTTTATAAGGATATTATCTGGTCTCCTAATTAACTTAGCAACTTTCTCTTTATTTTTATATAAAAATCCATGCAATATCAAGAAACTGTAAACATCTTGATTAGTTTCAATTTTTATCTCTCTATGCACTAGTTTATTAGATCTAGTTAATGAAGCAATTGTTTCAGCGTTTTGTTGAATATTAAAGGAATCAAATTCGTTAACCACTTCCTCATCTAAAAAATAAATCTGTTTATCTTCCTTGTTATAAACGCAAAATTTGCTACCAAGTACTGATGATTTGTCTTCAAAAGAAACTATTTTTTCTCCATCATCATATTTTATATCTACAATTGGCAAACTACTCCAGTTCTCGTCACTTGTTACTACTCTCATATTCCCTGCCTTTATATAAAATTAATATGAAGGAAATTATAACATTTTAATATACTCAAGGCAATAAAAAATGTACTAATTTTTTCCAATATAATTAGTACACATATTATATAATCTATACCACTTATATTATCTTGATAAAAGCAACAATATTGTATATAACATTGTAAGGATATATCCTAAATCATTATCATCAAATAATTCTATTTTGATGCCACCATTATTTAAAAGCTTCATTTTGGCTATCTTGTTTTTACTTTTAAATAAAATACCATGTAAAAGCAAATAGTCATATTTGCCATTTTTAGCCTCTATTGCTATTTCTCTGTAGAGTACGTTATTGGATCTTTTTAAAGTTGCAATAGTTGCTGTTTCTTTGTGAATAGCAAACTCGTTAAATTCTGATGTTACATCTTCATCTATAAAATATAACTCCTCGTGATTTATATCATAAGCACATACTTTACTTCCTAATATACTTGATTTACATTCAAATGAAATAACAAAATTATCAAATTCATCTTCTAATACTACTCTATCTTTCTTGTGCCATTTCTTGTCCTTTATAAATACCCTTATCATTATTAAATCCCCTTGTTTAATCTATACAAGGGGATTATAGCACCCTATAAATTACCTTTCAATAACTTAGTAGGTAGTAAATATTTTTTGTAGAGTCCTACAATGATTTTATTATTCACGCATTTTACATCATTCACTTATAGATTTAATTACTGTCATATACAATTATGCGTTACTAAGTAAAACTAATTAAATTACATGTTTCCATAGAGCTTATGATGTTTTTTATCGTGGAATAATTCTATGCTATTACTTTTTAATTCCTTTCCGTCCATCATTAATGAAGCAATGCCACTTTCTTTTTTATGAGAGTTTTTAATGTTTATTGTGTATGATGTACCCTCAAAGTCAAACTCTACAGTAAACTTATCCCATTTAGGAGAAATACATGGATATATTATGAGCTTATCCTTAATAATTTTTATACCAAGAATATCTTGAATAATCACATTGTAAAGCCATGCACTAGAACCTGTATACCATGTCCATCCACCTCTGCCTTCCTGTCCATTAGAACTATAGACATCAGCACACACAACATATGGCTCGGCTTTGTAAATTTCGGCATCCTCCTTTGTCATGCTGTGACTTATTGGGTTTATTGTATCAAGTAGAGTATACGCATCTTTTCCCCTACCTAAGTACGCCATAGCCTTAACTGCCCATATAGCGCCATGTGTATACTGTCCTCCATTTTCTCTAACCCCTTTTATATATCCTTTAATATAACCAGGGTTGTGTTCATCATTTTCAAATGATGGGCTTAATAGTTTGATAATCTTATTTTCCTTATCAAATAAAATATCTCTAACAGAGTTCATGCACATATTACCCCGCTCATTATCAGCTACATCTGATATAACTGCCCATGATTGAGATATACAGTCTATCTTACACTCATTGTTTTCTTTAGATCCTAGAGGTGTACCATCATCATAAAATGCTCGTTTAAACCATTTTCCATCCCATCCATTTTCATTTAAAGATTTCTTAAGTTTTATTGCCCTCTCTTGCAATTCCTCTGCAAGGTCAAACTGGTTTTTATCCATTAGCACTTGTGAAAACTCAACTAATACATCATAAAGGAAAAAACCTAACCATACACTTTCACCAGTACCCTTGATTCCAACCTTATTCATGCCATCATTCCAGTCACCACCATGCATTAGTGGTAATCCGTTTTGTCCTAAACTATAAGCACAGCTAATAGCTTTTAGGCAGTGCTCCTGCATGCTGCCTTTTCTATTCGACTGCTTTGCATCACCATACCAATCATCATGACCTTCAGGTATCTCAACACTTTCTAGATAATTTATCTCTTCATCTAGTATGCTTATATCCTTTGTATAATTTATATATTTGCAAAGTACATAAGGCATAAAGAGCATGTCATCTCGAATTTTTGTACGAACTCCACGTGCTGGCTTGTGCCACCAATGCTGAACGTCACCTCCGATAAATTGATGAGCTGCGAACTCGACTAACATATCTCTTGTGAAAGTAGGGTCTACATAAAGCATCGCCAAAGAATCCTGAAGTTGATCACGGAATCCAAATGCTCCACCACACTGATAGTATCCACATCTACCAAAGATTCTTGATACTTGTGTTTGATACAGTAAAAACCCATTCGTCATAATGTTTAACTTCTCATCTGGTGTAATTACTTTTATTGGACAGACACGCTTTTTCCAGTGATTTACTGTATTGTCAAACATGTTGATAACACTATCAACATCAAAGTCCTGATATATTCTACTTGCTTCGACTTCATCTTTTGCAACACCTGAAAGTATTGCAAAGGTGATTCCTTTTTGGGCAAAGAGCTGATATTTTCTTTTTATATTAGACCTTGTCTTTTTGTCATACACTCCATCTAGATTTTGAAGCTCTCTATCTTGATCATCAACTATTAGTTGATAATACAGCTTATCTTTTAGAGTTTCAGAGAAGCAGTTCTTTGATAATATACCAGATCCAATATCTTTATTAAGAACAAAATAAGCATCCTTTGATCCAACTGTTATATCAGATTCATAATCTATAGATACTTGCATATCTTCATGCTTCATATTTGTTATGTTAACAATTTGAATAAAACAGTCATTATCTAAAGATATGAACATTGACACAGATACCTTAACGTTATCTTGCTCTTTTTGGAAAATACTGTACCCTATTCCATGGCGAACCTTCCATTCTCCACTATCATAGGAGGCTGTTCCTAAAGTCATTAGTGTCTTATTATAGCTAACATCTTCTATGTTTAACCTTACACCACAAATATCCTTTATAGGATCATTACGCCAAGGAAGCAATGGTACTTCCCTGCTGTTTTCATACCACATATAGGATATGCCTTTTTCACTTACAATTACTCCGACTCTTGAGTTTGTTAGTATATTGCACCAAGGTACTGGAGTAGGCTTTTGTCCACTTGGTTTTATAACATATTCTTCATTTTCAATGTCAAAGCCACCAATAGTGTTGTACATGGCTAAATCTGTAATATCTGATATATCATCTGCTGTCGATACTTTGTTTGAATTGTTTTCTCTATAAACTAAACCTTTTGTTTGGGTGGTAAAAGGCGTATTACAATTGAACGTACATTTTGCAACTGCATGAATCAATGCAGCCTCACTATAGTCAACACTATTTATATTAAGTATTTTTATATGATCTTTTAAATCTGCATCATTTAATACATATGCATTTCTAAGTGCAAACAACTGCTGTTGAATAACATTATCATAGCCTGTTATATCTCTATTTAAAAGAACTAAATCAAACTTAATACCTGTATAATAGAAGTATTTTTGAACATTCAGCAGATGTTCTATCTTCATTATCTGTTCAAAATTATCAAGCTCTGCTAATACTATTGGCCTGTCGCCTGAAATGCCAAATTTCCATAGACTCTCTATACCTCTTGTATTGCTTTCAACTGCAGAGTTATCAGTTTTTTGCAGGTCTTTTGAGTACAATATCATTGGCAGCATTTTGTTCATTAATACAATGTGCTTATTAGATAAATTAGCAAACTTATAGCTGGCTTTAATTTTTGCATAGCTAAGGTTGTAGTCATTATCTATCTGGTATTTGCTAATTAATGATTT
>Ga0070729_10004490_pt1 | contig 15169 bp, 15 predicted proteins | sample tdDd472_FD_66725 | JGI IMG/M metagenome (GOLD analysis project Ga0070729, IMG submission 66725) | Marine sediment microbial communities from the Atlantic coast under amendment with organic carbon and nitrate - tdDd47.2 | ecosystem: Environmental > Aquatic > Marine > Coastal > Sediment | place...
GAAGGTGTCGTAGCTGACGATCTGTGGCCCCTGCCCAGTTACCAGGAAATGCTCTTCATTAAGTAGCCTGACCAAAAACCAAAAAAAGGCCCGCACTTCTGTGCGGGCCTTTTTTTGGATCATAGCAATTATCAGCAGACCGTCCACTCGCCCTTTTCCGCACTTTCCATGAATGCCTCGATGGTGTGCATGTTTGCCCACGCATCATTGAGCGGAGTGGGGACCGGAGTGTCGTCGAGGATGGCCTTGGCAAACAGGTCGCCCTGGATGGTGTACTGGTCGCAGATGTCGAAGGAGATTGCCTGTAGCCACTCCGCATCTTCCTTGTCGTCGCGTTGCAGGATGATCTGACACGGTTCGTCCGGGGGCGCGTTGAACGGAATGAATATTTCGATGCGCCCGGTGGAACCGAGGATGTTCACCCGCTGGTAGTCGGCAAGCTGGGTGGAGCAGGTGAAGGTCGAGATCTTGCCTGCAAAGTCCATCATGCCGGAAAAGAGCCGGTCGGTGCCAAAACTCGGGTCCTTGTCCATGAAACCGCAGACGCGGTTCGGTTCGGCATTGAACAGGAAGCGCGAAAGGGAGATGGGGTAGCAGCCGATGTCCATCATGCCTCCGCCACCGGTGGCGGGCTTGTTGCGGATGTTGTCCGGGTCGGCGTTGAAGTAGGAGAAAAAGGACTGGATGGTTATCAATTCGCCGATCTCGCCGGAATCGACCAACCGCTTGGCCTCGATCCATTGCGGGTGGTGACGGTACATGAACGCTTCCATGACTTTCAGGCCGGGGTAGCGGCTGGTGGCGTCGATGAGCCGGTTGGCTTCGACGGTATCCAGACCGATGGGTTTTTCGCACAACACGTGTTTGTCAGCCTTGAGTGCGTTGATGGCCCACTCCACGTGCATGTGGTTTGGCAGCGGAATATAGACGGCGTCTATGTCGGGGTCGGCGAGCAGTTCGTCGTAACTGCCGTACGCCTTGGGGATGCCGAGTTCATCTGCGGCTTCCCTGGCTGCATCCTCGGAGCGCGAGCAGATGGCTGTGACCTCGCACAGTTCTCCTTTCTGCATGGCCGGAATGACTTTTGTCATGCCTATTTTGGCGGTGCTGAGTATGCCGAAACGTACTTTTTTCATGTTTCCGTCCTTTGTTCGTTTCCGGGAAGTGTATAACAAAATGTGCATTAATGCCAAATTCGGTTCAAGTTTACCTTGGATTGGACACGAACTTTCCCTGTCGATGTGCCGCTGATTACATCACAGCGAGTTCGTTGTGAATACAGCGATAATTCCAGCAGAACCCGAGGCTTGACGCGCCCTTTGTTCGCAAATTATAGATTATCTCAGCCCGCATGGAAGGGCATGATTTTATTGTCACCAGAGAGAAACCGAGAGGGAGAGAGAAATGTCTGAATTCAAGAATGTCACGGTCGCCAAGAAGGCCAATGTATATTTCGACGGTAAAGTCACCAGTCGTGCTGTCACCTTTGCTGATGGCAGCGTTAAAACGCTCGGCATCATGCTGCCCGGCGATTACGAGTTTGGCACCGAGCGGGCAGAAATCATGGATATCGCTGTAGGCGATATGACCGTGCAACTTCCCGGCAGTGACGAGTGGGTCGCGATCAAGGGCGGCCAGAGCTTCGACGTGCCTGCCAATTCCAAGTTCAAGCTGAAAGTGACCTCAGTGGTCGATTACTGCTGTACTTACTTAGATTAAGGGTCTTCCTGGCGGACGAAGCGCAGAGATATCACCGGGTTATGTTCCCCCAACATAATAACTGCACTTTTCTCTGTTTTCCCTCATATAATATGGTGTAGTTGCCAATTTTGCGGTGCCGTCTTGACAGATTCGGCGGCGTATGGTTTCTTGTAAGCAGGTTATGCAAACGTTTGCGGTAACGTTTGCGGAAAATGCTTGAAAGTCTGAAGTCTTGGCGAATTTAGCCTTTTCAGACGATGTGAACGGAAGTCTTGGCCGGGGAGTATTCATGTATTTTGACGACAATCCGCATCGGCGTCTCAATCAGCTCACAGGTGAGTGGGTGCTTGTTTCGCCTCATAGGACAAAGCGTCCTTGGCAGGGACAGCAGGAAGAGCCTGATCTGGCGAAGCTGCCCGAGCATGACGAGACGTGCTATCTCTGTCCCGGTAATACCCGGGCTGGCGGAGAGGTTAACCCCGACTATCCCGACACCTTTGTTTTCACCAATGATTTTGCTGCACTCATGCCCGATTCTTCGGGCGATATCCCGCCTTCCGACGACCTGTTGGTAGCCGAACCCGAGACGGGCGTTTGCCGGGTTATCTGCTATTCTCCCAGGCACGATCTTTCCATGGCCCGGCTGGGTGTGGAGCGTGCCGAAAAGGTCGTTGATCTCTGGTGCCGGGAGTTCGAGGAGCTGGCCGCACGCGACGACATCGGCTTTGTTCAGATCTTCGAGAATAGAGGCTCGATCATGGGCTGCTCCAACCCGCACCCCCACGGCCAGATATGGTCCACTAAAAATGTGCCCATGTATCCCGCCATGGAGGATACCCGACAGGCCGCCCATCTTGATGAGAAGGGCGAATGTCTGCTTTGTCGCTATGTGGCGCGTGAGCTGGAGACGGGTGAGCGTGTGGTTTTCGAGAACGATTCATTCGTGGCGCTGGTTCCGTTCTGGGCTGTCTGGCCGTTCGAGACCATGATCCTGCCCAAGTCGCACATGGGTTCCATCCTTGAAATGAGCGATGGTCAACGGGCTGACCTCGCGGACGCCATGGTCCGCCTCGGCATACGTTACGACAATCTTTTCCAAACCTCCTTCCCTTATTCCATGGGTATCCATCAGCAGCCCACGGACGATGGCGAGCATCCCCACTGGCATTTCCATCTCCATTATTATCCGCCGCTGCTCCGGTCCCGGTCGGTCAAGAAATTCATGGTAGGTTTCGAGATGATGGCCATGCCCCAGCGAGACCTGACAGCAGAAGCTGCCGCCGCCCGCATCCGGGAGCAGTCCGAAGTTCATTACCTGGAGACTCTGTAATGGAAACGCTGGCCGAATATCTGAATGCTGTCAGGACGGGGGGATTGAATTCAACCCTGCGCACCTTGTACGGCGAGTCTGCCGTGGATGTGCAGGCGCACCGTTATCAGAACCTGCTGGCGCGCATGGATGGATGGACATCGGGCAGTCATGCGGTACTGGTTACCGCTCCGGGCAGGACTGAGCTTGGCGGCAACCATACCGACCACAACAATGGCGTTGTCCTTGCCGCAGCCGTTCATTTCGATTGTCTGGCCGTGGCAAGCCCGGTGGACGGCACGACCATTCGTATTCGGTCAGAAGGTTTTCCCGATATCATTGAGGTCGAACTCGACGACCTTGGCCATCGCAAGGAGGAAGAGGGCACTTCGACCGCCCTGGTCCGTGGTGTCCTTGCCGGATTCAAGTCCGGGGGATGGAATATAGGTGCATTTGATGCCTGCATTTCCGGGAACGTTCCGGTTGGTGCCGGGCTGAGTTCTTCCGCCGCTTTCGAGATATGCCTGGGGCAGATTCTCAACCATCTTTTCAATGCGGGAGAGGTGTTTCCCCTGGGATTGGCCGTCATCGGACGCAAGGCTGAGAATGTTCATTTTGGAAAGCCGTGCGGTTTCATGGACCAAATTGCCTGTGCGGCTCAAGGTATACTGTCCATCGATTTTCATGACCAGACAGATCCCAAGCTACAAGAAGTTGAGTTTGATTTTAGCGACAACGGCTACCAGCTTGCAGTGGTCGATACAGGCGGCAGCCATGCCGACCTGACGCCTGAATATGCAGCCATCCCTGAAGAGATGAAACTGGCTGCAAGGGTATTCGGTCAGGATTATGCGCGTGGCTTGAAAATGCAGCAGGTGCTCGACGCCGCTACGCAGATCAGAAGCGTGGCCGGTGACCGTGCTCTGCTCCGTCTCATCCATTTCATCGAGGAAAACGAGCGGGCCATTCTGCAAGCGGACGCGCTTCGGTCTGGCGACATGGAGCGATACCTTGAGCTGGTCAACGCGTCCGGTGATTCCTCATGGCGGCTTCTGCAGAACTGCGTGAGCACCACGAATTTCATGGATCAGGGGATCCCGTTGGCTCTGACCCTCACCGAGCGTTTTCTTGAGGGGAAAGGTGCATGGCGCGTGCAGGGTGGCGGCTTTGCCGGAACCATTCAGGCCTATGTTCCCAATGAGCGATTTGAAGAATACCGTATTTTCATGGATGAATTTTTCGGAGTAGGGTCGACCTTGCCATTGCTGGTGCGCAAACCCGGCAACGAGTACATTCGGCCTGACAAGACAGAAGAGATGGGCGGGTAGTCGGTATGGGACAGTTCACGATCAAGGACCTCGCGAAGGAGCTTGGTATATCCGCGTCCACCGTGTCGCGTGCCCTTCGGGATCATCCGGATATCAGCGATGCGACCAAGAAACGGGTTGTCGAGGCTGCCGAGAAATTTCATTACCAGCCCAACCAGCTTGCTCAGGCTTTGCAGAAAAAAAGCAGCAATACCATAGGCGTCATTGTTCCGGAGATTCGGCATCACTTTTTCTCGAACGTTATCAGCGGTATCGAGGAAATCGCCTATGAACACGGCTACACGATCATGGTCTGCCAGAGCAACGAGACCCTTGCTCGCGAGATCATCAACACCCAGGCATTGATCGCCAACAGGGTGGCCGGGTTGCTCATTGCCATTTCTTCGGAGACCACCAGATACGACCACCTTCGCAGCGTCCTTCATCAAGGCGTTCCCATTGTCCAGTTTGATCGGGTTGTGGAGGAGTTGCCCACCAGTAAAGTGATCGTGGACGATTACAAGGCCTCATACAAGGCTGTGTCTCACCTTATCGAATCCGGCTATCAGCGCATCGGCCATCTGGCCGGACAGGAAGGTATCGCCCTGAATCAACACAGATATGAAGGGTATCGTGACGCCCTGCGGGATAACGGTCTTGAGTTGGAGGAAAAATTTCATCTGCATGGCGGGTATTGCGAAGAAGATGGTCGCAGAGGGGCCGAACGGTATCTTGCCATGGATGAATTGCCCGAAGCCATCCTTGCCATCAACGACCCTGTGGCCGTGGGTGTGTTTACCAAGTTCAAGGAAGTTGGGGTTCGCATTCCAGACGACGTGGCTCTGGTCGGTTTTTCAGATACCCCGGCGGCAGCATTGATCGAGCCTGCCCTGACCACGACTTTTCAGCCCGCCTTCAAGATGGGGAAGACGGCCGTATCACTTCTCCTGAAGCAGTTCGAAGCCGAGGGCGAATTTGTGCCGGAAACCGTGATCCTCAACACCAGGCTTCTGGTTCGTGGTTCTTCCCGTCCGAGGGTGAAGTGATGAGTATAAAGCGGGAACAATGGGGCGTCATGCCCGATGGAACGCAAGTCGAGCTGTTCACGCTGGTGAACGGGCGCGGCATGGAGGCGTCCATCGCTACATATGGCGGAATCATCACCCGCCTGACCGCGCCAGATCGTGACGGAAATTTCGATGATGTGGTGCTCGGATACGATTCGCTTGAGGAATATCTGGATGATTGCTGTTTCTTCGGTTGCATAGTGGGGCGTGTCGCCAACCGCATCGCCGGGGCGCGCTTCTCGCTGAATGGTAAAGTGTATGAGCTGGATAGGAACCACGGTGAACACCAGTTGCATGGTGGTTCAAAGGGGTTAAATACACGCGTCTGGCAGGCAGGTGCTTCAGAGACTCCCACCGGACCATGCCTGACATTGACCTATTTGAGCCGTGACGGGGAACAGGGGTATCCCGGCAACCTGGAAGTGATGGTCTCCTACACCATGACCGACGACGGACTGCTTATGGGTTACCGGGCCGTCACTGACAAGCCCACCGTGGTCAACATGACCAATCACAGCTATTTCAATCTGTCCGGGTGTCCTGATACAGAATGTCTGGGTCACGTATTGACCATTCCGGCCAGTCGCTACCTGGCCATTGATAAAGAGCAAATTCCCACTGGCGAATTGGCATCTGTGGCCGAAACTCCACTGGATTTCAACTCACCTGCCGCCATAGGCAGTCGGATAGGCGACGATTCAGAGCCTCTTTCCATCGGGCAGGGGTACGATCATTATTACATTCTGGATGATGAGTCTGCATCGCTTCGGTTGGCTGGCCGGGCGCTTGAGCCTGATGCGGGCCGGGTGCTGGAGGTTCACACTACTATGCCCGGAGTGCAGTTCTACTCCGGCAATCACATGCCCGAGTCGGTTCCTGGCAAGGCAGGTGTAGAATACGGCTTTCGTTCAGGACTCTGCTTGGAGGCCCAAGGATATTCGGATGCCCCCAACAGGCCTGAGTTCCCGTCAGTTGTTTTGCAATCTGACGAGAAGTATCATCATATAATACTATACCAATTTTCTGCGGAATAGATTAATATCCCAAGGAAACTCTAAAGACGGGTAGAATATGGCAAACGTAGAATTGAAAAAAATCGTCAAACGGTATGGCGATGTGGAAGTGGTCCACGGCATAGATCTCGAAATCCAGGATAACGAATTTATCGTGCTTGTCGGGCCTTCTGGCTGTGGCAAGTCCACGGTGCTGCGCATGGTCGCCGGGCTTGAGGCTATCAGCGACGGCGAGATTCTTATTGGTGACAAGGTGGTTAACCAGGTGTCGCCCAAGGATCGCAACGTGGCCATGGTCTTCCAGAACTACGCCCTGTATCCGCACATGTCTGTTCGCGAGAACATGGGGTTTTCGCTCAAAATGCGCAACCGGACCAAGGACGATGTCGAGAGAAAGGTCAACGATGCTGCCCAGATTCTCGAGTTGGAAGATTATCTTGATCGCAAGCCGTCGGAGCTTTCCGGCGGTCAGCGGCAGCGTGTGGCAATGGGCAGGGCAATGGTTCGCAAGCCTGATGTCTTTTTGTTTGACGAACCGCTGTCCAACCTCGATGCCCAGCTTCGTACCCAGATGCGCATGGAGCTTCGCAAGATGCACATGCGGCTGTCGACTACCACAATTTATGTCACCCATGATCAGATCGAGGCCATGACCCTGGCTGATCGTATCGTCATATTGAAGGATGGTCACATTCAGCAGGTGGGATCACCTATTGATGTGTTCGAGAGACCAAAAAATGTCTTTGTGGCCCAGTTTATTGGCAACCCGCCCATGAATATCATGGAAGGCACTTTCAAGGTTGTCGATGGCAACCGATGTGTCGTGGCAGGCAAGTCTATCTTCCCGGTGGTCGATGGTAAGGCCGAATCTCTGGAAGACGGCACGCCGGTTTTGGTGGGTATCCGTCCAGACGCCATCAAGATGGGGGACAGGATTGATAAACTGCCCAAAGAGTGGAGCTGTCAGGGTGAGGTTGTAGTTTCTGAAATACTTGGCGGTCAGTCTCATCTGGAAATTGTCATCGATGGTGAAAACGAACTTATCGCCGAGGTTGAGGGGCGCGTTCTCGCTCACCCGGGTGAAATTGTTCCCATCGGCATTGAGTTCGATCGTATGGTGCTTTTTGATCCTGAAACGACCAACGCTCTTCTTTGATTTTGTGATCATGGAAGTGGTTGTTTATATTGATATTTGATTGGTTGAAGTGTTTATTTTTTTGGAAACTTCTAGGAGGAATTCATGAAAAAGGCCTTAGCGAAAATTCTTATCGTGTTTGTCGCGGCCCTGATGCTCAGCGTGCCGCTGACTGCACAGGCAAAACAGCTGACTGGAGATCTGGAAATCTTTTCCTGGTGGGCTGGTGACGAAGGTCCTGCCCTGCAGGCGCTGATTGACATCTACAAAAAACAGAACCCCAAAGTGAACGTGATTAATGCCACGGTCACCGGTGGTTCCGGCGTCAACGCCAAAGCCGTCCTCAAGACTCGCATGCTCGGTGGTGAGCCGCCGGATTCCTTCCAGGTTCACGCAGGTCAGGAACTGATCGGTACCTGGGTCAAGGCTGATCGCATGGAAGACCTGACTCCGCTGTTCAAAGAACAGGGCTGGATGAATGTCTTCCCTGAAGGTCTGGTCAAGCTGATCGGTACTGACAAGGGTATCTGGTCCGTTCCGGTCAATATCCACCGCTCCAACGTTATGTGGTATGTCCCGGCCAACCTGAAGAAGTGGGGCGTTGATGCTCCCAAGACATGGGATGATTTCTTCGCCATCGCACCCAAGCTGAAAGCCAAGGGCGTTGTTCCTCTGGCACTGGCTCAGAACTGGACCGCCAACCACCTGTGGGAATCCGTTGCCCTGGCCTCTCTTGGCGCAGACAACTGGGACGCACTGTGGTCCGGTAAGCTGAAGTTCGACTCTCCTGAAGGCGTGAAAGCATGGGAACTGTTCGGCAAGGTACTTGAGTACACCAACGCCGACGCTTCCTCCTTGTCCTGGCAGCAGGCTACCGACATGGTCCTCGACGGCCGTGCAGCCTTCAACGTCATGGGTGACTGGGCCGCTGGCTACATGTTCACCACCAAGAAACTGGTTCCCGGCAAGGGCTTCGGCTGGGCCGCTTCCCCCGGTACCGGTGGCGAGTTCATGTTCCTGGCTGACTCCTTCGGTCTGCCCAAGGGCGCTCCTCATCCCGACAATGCCAAGGCATGGCTCAAGGTTCTCGGTTCCAAGGAAGGCAGTGATGCGTTCAACCCGATCAAGGGTTCCATCTCCGCTCGTACCGACTCCGACCTGAGCAAGTACAACGACTACCTCAAGTCCGCCGCTGCCGATTTCGGCAAGGACCGTGTGGTTGGTTCCCTGGCTCATGGCGTTGCAGCCAACGAAACCTTCATGGGCGGATTCTCTTCTGTCATGGAGATGTTCCTGAAGTCCAAGAATGCTGAAAATGCCGCCAAGGCATGTCAGCAGCTCGCTACCAAGAGTAAGATTGGTATGTAATTAATAGACGGGCCTTTTCGCGCCGGGGGATTTATCCCCCGGCGCATAGCCCGACAAAAGGCTGAGAGTGAGTATGCAGGAAGCTTCGAGAGACAGGCTTAAAGCGTTTTTAACGTTGTTGCCGTCTGTGGTTCTGATAGGAGTCTTCGTCTATGGATTCATAGGGGAGACCGTCTGGACTTCCATGACCGACTGGGGCGGAATGGGCGCACTCGCCTTTGAACCCGAGAAAAATTTCGTCGGTCTGGATAACTACGTAGAACTGTTTACCGGATTTCTCGGTGGCGGATTCCGACAGGATCTGGTCAACGCGGTCTATTATTCCATCATGCTGCTCGTCGGGGCCGTGGGCCTTGGCATGTTCATCGCCATCCTGCTCGACCAGAAACCCAAGGGCGAAGACGTCCTTCGGACAATATTTCTTTATCCCATGTCTCTTTCATTCATCGTTACCGGTACCATCTGGCGCTGGTTGCTCGCTCCCCAGGGAGGCGTGAACATCCTGCCTACATATGTGGGCATGGAACCGATGACTTTTGACTGGCTATCAAGCACAGCCGCCATCCTTGAGTTCAATTGGCAGAACCTGTTTTCGATCCTGCTCTATGTTGCCTCGTTCATAATGATAATGGTTGGATTGTGGATTCTTAAACATGATTCCCGCCGCGCCATCAAGCGGTGGCTCGGCCCCGGTATCATCATTGGCGCAGGTGTCTGGCTGTTCGGCGGTCTGCTACCCGAAGCCCTCTTCATGGAAGAGACCCACGGTTTCAATATGGCTACGCTTGGTATTATCATGGCCACCGTCTGGCAGTATTCGGGCTATACAATGGCCCTGTATCTGGCCGGGTTCAACGGTATCTCGCAGGACCTGCGGGATGCGGCCATGCTCGATGGAGCTTCCGAGTTCGGCTACTACCGCTACGTCGCCATCCCAATGCTCAAGCCCATCACCATCAGCGCGGTTATCATCCTGTCCCACATCTCGCTCAAGATGTTTGACCTCATCTTCGCCATGACCGGCCCGGATAACGCCGAAACCGGCCATCCCGCGCTCAATATGTACCTGACAACCTTCCGGTCCAATGAATTTGCCAAGGGCGCGGCCATTGCCATAGTGCTCTTCCTCGTTGCGGCCATGTTCATCGTCCCCTACCTGATCGGCCAGTACCGGCAGAGGGGGAGAGGTTAAATGACAAATAGAATTACACTTGGATCAGTATTCCTCTACGGAACGCTGACTATCCTGGCCCTCTTTTTCCTGATGCCCGCCTATATGACGGTTGTGACGGCCTTGAAGCTGCCCATCGACATCAATTTGCCGACATCCTGGGAGTTTCCTGCCGTTATCAACTGGGCGAGTTTTTCCGATGCCATTGGTATTCTCAAGCCAAACTTCATCAACTCGCTCATCCTGACCGTGTGCGCCACCATTGGCTCTACAGTGCTCGGCTCGCTCAACGGCTATGTCTTCTCCAAATGGAAGTTCAAGGGTAGTGACATTATTTTCACTCTCTTCCTGTTCGGCATGTTCATCCCGTATCAGGTCATTCTGATTCCGCTCTTCCAGACCTTGCGGGCCATGAATCTGTATGGTGGTTTGCCCGGCCTGATCCTGGCTCACATCGTCTACGGATTGCCGATCACGTCGCTGATCTTCCGTAACTTCTATTCGCAGATTCCTACCGCACTCATCGAATCGGGTCGCCTGGATGGCGCGGGATTCTTCTCCATCTATTGGCGTATTGTCTTCCCGCTTTCCATCCCCGGATTTGTGGTTACCAGTCTTTGGCAGTTCACTCAGATCTGGAATGAATTTCTCTGGGGTATCTGCCTGACACGTCACGCCGATAATCCAATCACGGTCGGTCTCGCCCAACTCGCAGGCGGACAGGCTGTCAGTTGGAACCTCCCTATGGCAGGCTCCATCATGGCCGCTATCCCGGTGCTGTGTATCTACATCTTCCTTGGCAGATACTTCATCCGCGGCCTGCTTGCCGGATCTGTGAAAGAGTAGTTCTGGAAACTTATTAAAATAAAAGGCCCGGGAATAATCCCGGGCCTTTTATTTTGCTGTGTATCGTTTGATTGGTCAGGAAAGGAGCCAGTCCAAGGCCTCTCTCTCCGATGGGAACGCCTTCAGGTTGAGCGAGCGGTTGAGGACCACAGTTTCGAAGAATTTGGCAGGGGCCAGTTGTTCTTCTCTTTCAATTCGGGCGGCTTTGAATCCCATATTCTGGAGCAGAGAGCTTTCAAGGGAGTCGGCAATCTTGATGTTGTCGTACGAATCGGTTGTAAAGGTTACATCTCTGTTGTCTATGAGAATGCGCCGTTGCTTGTGCTTGGCGGCGGATGCAAAGATGCTGCGAAAATATTTCAAATGGTCGGAAATCGTCTTCTGAAATCCCTCTGATTTGACGAAGAGGTATTCATCCTCGCACGAAATAGAGCTCATGATCGGCATTTGTTTTCCCCAATAAAGTGATCGATGTTTGTGCTTACTATACGGGGAGATTTTCCGAATGGTCACATTTTTGTTTTAATAAATGTGGTTATAGGTAAAAACTGCCGTCAGGATTATCAAAAAAAAGGCCCGGGAATAATCCCGGGCCTTTTTTTTGCTTATTATACTCGCAGCTACATGGCTTTCTTGCAGTACTTCAGGAATTTCTGCGCTTCCATAAATTCCGGATTGATGTTGAGGGCCTTTTCAAGGCTGGAAATGCAACGATCATTGAGCCCTTTTTCAAAAAATACGCGGGCCATATTGAAATAGACGTTCTCGTCTGAGGCGACGATCTCCAGCGATTTTTCATAGTAACGGATGGATTCGTCGTAATGGCCGTTTTTGCGCAGGCTGATACCGAACTGGTTGAATTTTGTGCGGTGCGTGAAGGTGAAGGCTTCATCGAGTCCGAGCAGGGTGTTGAGGACTTCCTTGAGTTTCGTGAATTCCTTTTTCTCGGAATAGACTTCACCCAGGCCGTAATTGGCGTCGACGCTTTTGTCGTCGATCATCAGCGCCTTGATGAATTGCCCTTCCGCATCGTCCAGTTTGCCGTCTGCGAAGGCTTCTTGACCCATTTCGATCTTGCGGGTCAGGGTTTCCAGGGCCGGAACGGTGTGAATGCGGTAGTATGTAGGCTCCGGTGTGTACTGCTTGAGGAAGTCCATCTCCGCCAGTACGCTTCGCACACCGGAAGGGACATGGTGCGCATTGAGCGGCTGGATCTCGAAATCTTCGGCGGAAAGCTGGCGGGCATACCAGTAAGTGACGTTATCGTGTTTGGCCGCCGTGCCGCCGGTGCCGATGTCGGCATCTATCAGAAGCGAATAAACGCCTAGTATTTGTGGGTAATCACTCAAAATTCAATTCTCCGTATATCATGACTTTTGTCGCAGTCTTTCCCTCAAAAGAAATGGCGTACAACCGCATTTAAATTTGTACCTCAGGTCATGGCTAAAATCAATAATTCTTCTCACTTTGCACCACCTGATTTTATGGAAAAGGAAAAGCCCCCGGAGGGGCTTTTGAGAGAGTGATATATTGGTGCAAATCGCTAAAGGCTTAGTCGCATGGCTTCCATGGTTCGTTCACCTTGCGGTCGTATCCGTGCAAGGGAATCGTGTCGGGCAGGAGCGCGGCTACAATCGGGGTAAAAGGCTTGTAGTTGTACAGCACGGCTACTTCCGCCATCTGGCATGGTGCCCCCGGGTTTCCGTTGATACCGTCGCCGACCGCGTTGAGATCTGGCCATGAACGGACGGTGACTTCGGTTGTGCCATGAGTGAGAGTCGTTAATCCTGCTTCGGTGGTGGCGATTATCTGATTCAGGCGGGTTCCTTCGTCCTCTCCCCGGCCTGTGGCTGCGAAGCGGGCACCTACCTGAGCTGCCTTCTGTACGGTCAGCCAGGAGTAGTATGCGCTGCCGCCTTCGAATAACCCCATGACCATGGTAAAGAGGATGGGCAGGACCATGGCGAGTTCGACCGCTGTCAGGCCCAATCTGCGGGATTTGTTTTTTCTGTTACGAGTCATGATGCCTCCCTAGAGCAGTCGCCAGCCGAGTTGTTTGCCGATTTCTTTGAAGACTTCGGGAATGTCGTACACTGACGGGGCGTTGAAGTAATGGTCGTCGGTTCCGGCCTTGCTGGATGCGATCTGCTTCATGAGATCGATGTCCGTATTGTCCGAAGTTCCGAAACGGATGGCGAATATTTCGATGCCAGCATCCTTGGCGAGTTGCGCTTCAGCCAGCATGTCGGCGTTGAGCACTCCGCCATTTTCACAGTGGGCATCATCGAGGCCCATGCCGAAGTATGCGTTGGTCCAATAGTTGTTGGGACGGTATGAGGCCCTGTAGGAGCCGCCGCATTCGCCGTCTTCAGTATCGCCGTCGGTGAGCACTATCATGATCTTGCGGTAGTCTTCCTTGTCACCTGCCTGGGTGTACGGAGCCTCCGGGGTCAGGATGTGACGGCCCCACTTGATACCTTCGGGGATGACAGTTCCGGACCAGTCGCCAGTCGCGGTCTGGGTGTTGATTGCGCTGATGACATTGTTCTTGTCAGTGCTGAGCGGCATTGCTTCCGGGAGATCTGAGCAGGTGTCCAAGGATACCTTTCTTCTATAATAGCTGGATAATGCCCAGTAATCGTCCATGAAATCTTCGTGGATACCTTCGTTGAGGCTGTCATCGGCGTTGTAGCAACCGCCTTCCAGGCCTGAGTCCTCTCCAACCCTGACCTTGCCCCTGAATGCGACCAGGCCGACCTTGGTGTCGGGGGTGGTGCCGTCCGGGATGAGGAGGTCGGTGAGTTCTATGGATGCTTCCTTGACCATATTGATGGGAGTTCCCTTCATGGAGCCGGAGTTGTCGACCACGAAGACCACTTCGAGCTTATTGAACCCGGCAGAGGCATGTGCTTCGACAGCGGTGTCGGCAATGCCCAGGACGCCCATGAGGAGCATTTTGACTTCGGCTCGGGCGGTAACGATTACGCTACGAACTTCGGTGCCGGCAGTAACCGGGTCGACTTCGACATTGTTCATGTTGGCGTTAATCATATCCACTACCGCCTGCTGAACGATGCCTTCGGAAAGATCCGGATCGTATGGAAGCTCAAGGCTCCCGGCGAGTGCGCCCGCGTCCACTGCGGCCTGGAGCCGAGTGTGGGTCATGTACATATTACCCATGTCGATGGCTATGCCCACGACTCCGAAAATTATGGGGAGCAGCAGGGCCATGATGGCGCTGGTAGCGCCTAGACGGGATTTTTTACGGGAGGGGCATTGTGGTTTGAGCGATGAGTTGGAACGGTTCGCCGTCATTGAACATGCCATTGGAGTCTTCGTTGCCGAAAGGTTGGTAATCATATGAAACCTCTACTGTGACGGTGTTGGCAACCGTGTCTGTGACCACATTGGTGGTCAGGTCTTCGGTGTCTAAGTCTGCGACCAGCGCGGCGACGAGAGCTTCGACGCTTGCTGTATCCCCTTCCATGAGTACATGGCGTGCCCCTTCCCGACTGGCGTCAATCAGGGAGGAATACGTATGCATGGCGTTGGCCCCTTCAACCAATATCAATAGCAGAAGAGCCATGACAGGGAGTATCAGTGCAAACTCAACTGCTGCGAGTCCCTGACGTGATTTTTCCCAATTTCTCATTCTCATTCTCCTTGGTGTCATTATGCGGCCACGGGGCCGGATGAGCATCTAAAAGCAATGGATATGCCAACTGAAAATATTTATGAGTTCCAAGTATTGCAATGTATTGAATTGAAACAGGAAAAAAAGTTGTGACCATATTGATTTCTGAGACGTATATATTAGATTGAGGTTGATAATCTATTTTTTATGGATTTGTATTGCCGATCCATGTATGGTTGTTTTGTAGGGAAGGGATAAATAGGAGAAAGCTGTGGCTGAACGGATTCTTGTTGTCGACGACGATCGCGCATTTCAGGGAATGCTTGTGGAGGCTTTGACCGACAAGGGGTACAAAGTTGATACGGCTCCTACTGCCGAAGAGGGCATCAAGAAGGCCGGGGCTGGCGATTTCGATCTGATCCTGCACGATATCAAGCTGCCGGGTATGTCCGGCCTGGATGCATTGCCACACCTGGCTGATGCCGCGCCGGGCGTGGATGTCATAGTCATGACCGGCTACGCTTCCAAGGATTCCGGCGTGTTAGCCATGCAGCGCGGGGCGTATGATTATTTCACCAAGCCGTTCTCCCTGAGCGAGATGGAAGTGGTGGTTCGCCG
>Ga0070729_10004491_pt1 | contig 15169 bp, 12 predicted proteins | sample tdDd472_FD_66725 | JGI IMG/M metagenome (GOLD analysis project Ga0070729, IMG submission 66725) | Marine sediment microbial communities from the Atlantic coast under amendment with organic carbon and nitrate - tdDd47.2 | ecosystem: Environmental > Aquatic > Marine > Coastal > Sediment | place...
GGCGTGATCCTGATCGCCGCCACCAACCGGCCGGACGTGCTGGACCCGGCCCTGTTGCGGCCCGGCCGCTTCGATCGCCAGGTGGTGGTGCCGAACCCGGACGTGCTCGGCCGCGAAAAGATCCTCAAGGTCCATATGGAAAAGGTCGCCCTGGCGCCGAACGTCGATGCCAAGATCATCGCCCGCGGGACGCCCGGCTTCTCCGGCGCCGACCTGGCCAACCTGGTCAACGAGGCGGCGCTGATCGCGGCGCGCAAGAGCAAGCGCTACGTGACCATGCAGGAGCTGGAGGAAGCCAAGGACAAGGTGATGATGGGCGCCGAGCGGCGATCCATGGTGATGAGCGAGGAAGAACGCCGGCTCACCGCCTATCACGAAGCCGGCCATGCGCTGGTGACCGTCCATATGCCGGCCTCGGACCCGATCCACAAGGCGACCATCATCCCCCGCGGCCGGGCCCTGGGGCTGGTGATGCGCCTGCCCGAGAAGGACCGCTATTCCTACGCCCGCGATCAGTTGGAGGCGAACCTCGCCATCGCCATGGCCGGGCGGATCGCCGAGGAGATTATCTTCGGTCCCGAGAAGGTGACCACCGGGGCCGCGTCGGACATCAAGATGGCGACCGACATGGCGCGGCGCATGGTCACCGAATGGGGGATGAGCGACAAGCTCGGTCCGCTGACCTACGAGGCGAACGACGAGGAGGTCTTCCTCGGCCATTCGGTCACCCAGCACAAGAATGTCTCGGACGCGACGGCGACGATCATCGATTCCGAAACCCGCCGCATCGTCGACGAGTCGGAGGAGACGGCGCGCCGGATCCTCCAGGACCATCTGGACGAGCTTCACGCGCTTGCCAACGCGCTGCTCGAATACGAGACCTTGAGCGGCGACGAGATCAAGGCGGTCCTGCGCGGCGAGGATATCCATCGCGAGGACGCGCCCGCCGCGCCGACGGATGGCGGCAAATCCTCGGTGCCGGCCAGCAAGAAGAAGCCGTCGTCCTCCGACAGGCCCGGCGACCTGGAGCCCGAGCCCCAGCCCGGTTCCTGACCGGTTCGGTGTCGGCGGGGGACGGACCGGTGACCCGGCGCCCGCTCGCCGTCGCCTCTCTCCTCGACCGGTTCGAGACGGACCCCGACGGTCGGCTCTATCTGCGCCCGGCCGGACGCTTTTCCACGGCGGACGGCGCCGGGTCGGATGCCTTGCCGCTGGCCGGCGGCCCCTTCCGTTTCGATGCTTGCGACCTTCTCCTGAAATCGGTGGACGGGGTCCATATGGCGCCCGTCGGGCTGGCGGCGTTGCGGGATTCGGCCGAGAAAGGGCCGGGCCGGGCGGCGCGGCGGATCGCCGCGCTGCTCGAACGGCTGAGCGCCCCCCGCCCGCCCTTCGCCGGCCTCGATCTGTCCGGTCCGGCCGGCCCGGCGATCATGGGGGTTGTCAATGTCACGCCCGATAGTTTCTCCGACGGCGGGCGCTACTTGCAGCGCGACGCCGCCATCGCCCATGGCCGGGCGCTGATGGCGGCGGGTGCGCGGATCCTCGATATCGGCGGCGAATCGACCCGCCCGGGCGCCGAGCCGGTGCCGGAGGACGAGGAACTGGACCGGGTGATCCCGGTGATCCAGAGCCTGGCGGGCGATGGCGCGGCGATCTCCGTCGATACCCGCCATGCCGGGGTGATGGCGGCGGCGCTGGAGGCCGGCGCGGATATCGTCAACGACGTCACCGCCCTCGCCGGCGATCCGCGCGGCCTGGAAACGGTCGTTCGGGCCGGGGCGCCGGCGATCCTGATGCATATGCAGGGCGCGCCCCGCGACATGCAGGTCCGGCCCAGCTATCGGGACGCGCCGCTGGATGTGTTCGACTTTCTCGAGGAACGGGTCGAGGCATGCCTCGCCGCCGGCATGGCGCGCGCCGACATCGCCGTCGATCCGGGGATCGGCTTCGGCAAGACGGTGGCGCACAATGTCCGGATCCTGGCCGACCTGGCGCTGTTCCACGGACTGGGCTGTCCGCTCGTCCTGGGCGTGTCGCGCAAGCGCTTCATCGCCGCGCTCGCCGGCGACTCTGAACCGGCGGCGCGGCTGCCGGGCTCGTTGGCGGCGGGCCTGTCCGGGCTCGATCGCGGCGTCCAGATCCTGCGCGTCCATGACGTCGCCGAGACCGCCCAGGCGGTCGCCGTCTGGCGGGCCGTCGCCGGCGCTTGACGCCGCGCTGTTTCGCCGTTTGGGGCGATTCTGCTATATACGCGACAGATGATCCGGGGAATCCAACCATGACGCGTAAACTTTTCGGAACCGACGGAATCCGTGGGACCGCGAACCGCGACCCGATGACCGCCGATGTCGCGCTGCGGGTGGCGATGGCCGCCGGGCGCCATTTCACCCGCGGCGACCACCGCCATCTGGTCGTCATCGGCAAGGATACGCGGCTGTCCGGCTACATGCTGGAACCCGCCCTGACCGCCGGGTTCGTCTCGATGGGGATGGATGTGGTCATCGTCGGTCCGCTGCCCACGCCGGCGGTGGCCATGCTGACCCGGTCGCTGCGCGCCGATCTCGGCGTCGTCATCTCGGCGTCGCACAATTCCTACGAGGACAACGGTATCAAGCTTTTCGGTCCCGACGGGTTCAAGCTGTCCGACGAGACCGAGGCCCGGATCGAGGCACGGATAGCGGGCGATCTGGGCCGCGATCTGGCCGGGTCGCGCCGTCTGGGCCGCGTGCAGAAGATGGAGGACGCGCGCGGCCGCTATATCGAATTCGCCAAGAGCGGGTTTCCCAAGGGATTGCGGCTGGACGGGCTGCGCATCGTCGTCGATTGCGCCCATGGCGCCGCCTACAAGGTCGCGCCGACCGTTCTGTGGGAGTTGGGCGCCGAGGTCATCCCCCTCGGCGTGGAGCCGGACGGCTTCAACATCAACAGCGAATGCGGCGCCGTTCATACCGAGCGGATGCAGGAACAGGTCCGCGCCTATCGCGCCGATCTGGGCATCGCCCTCGACGGCGACGCCGACCGGGTCCTGATCTCGGACGAGACCGGCCGGCTGGTGGATGGCGACCAGCTTCTGGCCCTGATCGCCAAGACCTGGTCCGACGACGACCGGCTGCGCGGTGGCGGCGTCGCGGCGACGGTCATGTCCAATCTGGGGCTGGAACGCTATCTGAAGGACCGGGGCCTGACCCTCGAGCGGACCCAGGTCGGCGACCGCTATGTCGTCGAGTGCATGCGCGAGAAGGGGATCAATCTGGGCGGCGAACAGTCCGGCCATATCATCCTCAGCGACTTCACGACGACCGGCGACGGGCTGATCGCCGCGCTTCAGGTCCTCGCCGCCATCGTCGGCTCCGGCCGGCCGGCCAGCGAGGTCACCCATCTTTTCGAGCCGGTGCCCCAGCTTTTGCGCAACGTTCGCTATCGGGGCGGCGCGCCGCTGGAGACGCCGTCGGTGATCGAGGCGGTGCGCGCCGGCGAGGCGCGCCTGGACGGCGGCGGCCGGCTTGTCATTCGCAAGTCGGGAACCGAACCCCTCATCCGGGTCATGGCGGAAGGCGATGACGCGACGCTCGTCGCCAGCGTCGCCGACAACATTGTCAAGGCCATCGAGGAATGCGCCGCGCCCGGCGCCGACCGCAAGCGGGCCGTGTCTTGAAGGGACGAGTCCTGATCGTCGCCGGGTCGGATTCCGGTGGCGGGGCCGGTATCCAGGCGGACCTGAAGACAGTCACGGCGCTCGGCGGCTACGGCGCCACGGCGATTACCGCGCTGACCGCCCAGGACACGACCGGCGTCCAGGATGTGGCCGAGGTCTCCGCCGACTTCGTCGCCCGCCAGATGGCGGTCGTTCTGGACGATATCGGCGCCGACGCCGTCAAGACCGGGATGCTGCATCGCGCCGAGATCATCGAGACGGTGACCGATATCCTGGAGGCGAAGGCCGCCGACATTCCCCTGGTCGTCGATCCGGTGATGGTCGCCAAGGGCGGCGCGCGTCTGCTGAAGGCCGACGCCGTCGACGCGCTCAAGCGACGGCTGTTGCTCGTCGCGTCCGTGACCACCCCCAACCTGCCCGAGGCCGAAGGCCTGACGGGTATGCGGATCACCGACAGGGACCAGATGATCGCTGCGGCCCAGATGCTTCTGACCGTCGGGCCGCGGGCCGTCCTGCTGAAGGGCGGCCACCTGCCGGGCGCGACGGTGACCGACATCCTGGCGACCTCGGACGGGATCGATATCTTCGAATCGCCGCGCATCGACACCAAGCATACCCACGGGACCGGCTGCACGCTCGCCTCGGCGATCGCGGCGGGGCTCGCCCAGGGCATGGCATTGCGCCCGGCGGTCGAGCGCGCCCGCGCCTATGTGCGGGAGGCCATGCGAACGGCGCCGGGCTTCGGGCGCGGCCACGGGCCGCTCAACCATGCCCACACCGTGACACCGTTCGACGCGTGATCCGCGCCGGACGCGCGGAGGAAGCCATGACCGACCCGACGAGAACCGCGCCGGCGCCCGCCATCGTTATCGAGGACGCGTCCGGCCCGGCCGATATGACCGTGGTCCGGGCGCTGTTCGTCGAATATGGCGAGTCGCTGGATTTCGATCTGTGCTTCCAGGGGTTCGACCGCGAGCTCGAGACCCTTCCCGGCGACTATGCGCCCTTGCGCGGCGCCCTCCTGCTGGCGAGCGTCGAGGGCGAGGCGGTCGGCGTCGTCGCGCTGCGGGCCTTGGAGGAGGATGTTTGCGAGATGAAGCGCCTCTATGTCCGGCCCCAATGGCGAAAGGCGGGCGTCGGCCGCCTTCTGGCCGAGGCGATTCTGCGCAAGGCTCGGGACGGCGGCTTTTTCGTCATGCGCCTGGACACGCTCGCCTCGATGGACGCGGCGCGGGCGCTATACAAGTCCCTCGGCTTCTACGAGATCCCCGCCTATTACGACAACCCGATCGGCAATGTGATCTATATGGAAAAGGATCTCACCCAGGCGCCTTGATCGGATCGGCCTTGGCTCCGGGGCCGGAAGCGTCGGGGAACCGCAAGAATCGGGTGGCGGCGCCGGCGCCGCTTCCTAGACTGGGCCTCCCAGGCGGCAGGAAAGGGAGCCGGTCGGATGGACGAGACCAAGATCGCCGACATCATCGAATGGCTGGCGCGCGATTTTCGCGCCCAACCCAGCTTGGCCGACATGGCGGCCCGCGCCGGCGTCGGCCCGCATCACTTTCAGCGCGAATTCGCCCGGCTGGTCGGCGTCAGCCCCAAGAAGTTCGTCCAGCATCTGAGCCTCGCCCATGCCAAGGCGCGGCTGCGCGATAGCGCCAGCGTCCTGGACGCGGCCTTTGATGCCGGCCTGTCGGGGCCGGGCCGCCTGCATGATCTGTTCGTCGAGCAGGAGGCCGTGACTCCGGGCGAGTACAAGCGCCGTGGCGCCGGCCTTGTCATCCGCCACGGCGCGACCCCCAGCCCCTTCGGTCTCTGCCGGCTGTTCGCCACCGACCGGGGATTGTGCGGTCTTGCCTTCGTTCAGGCGGGCGGCCCCGACGCCGCCTTGGCGCGGATGCGCCGGCGCTGGCCGGCGGCGCGCTACGTCGCCGACCCGGCCCTGGGCGATGCCTATGCGGGGCGGCTGTTCGCCGCGCCGGCGCCGCGTTCGCCGGCGCCGCTGCGTCTGTTTATCGCGGGCACGCCGTTCCAGCTTCAGGTATGGCAGGCCTTGCTCAGCCTGCCGCCAGGGGCGTTGACCACCTATGGCGATCTGGCGCGGCGGTTGGGCCGTCCGGGCGCGGCCCGGGCGGTCGGCAGCGCGGTCGGGCGGAACCCGCTCGCCTGGCTGATTCCCTGCCATCGGGTGGTGCGCGAGAACGGTGCCCTCGGCGGCTATGCCTGGGGGGTGGCCCGCAAGCGGGCCCTGCTCGCCTGGGAGAGCGCGGGCGGCGCGGACGGCGCCCGTTCCGACGGACGGGCCGCCTGACGGATGTCCTGGCCGGTCCTGGCCGCCCGGCGCCGGAACGGGTTTTCAGGTCCCCGCCGATCGATTACGGTCCCTGCGGCGCGCCCGCGCGGGCAGCGAAGGGAACCGGGACCATTCGCTATTTCGACGATTATCGGATCGGCGATCGTATCGAGACCGCCGCCATCACCTTGACCGAGGCGGAGATCATCGCCTTCGGCCGCAACTACGCGCCGGACCCGGCCCATTTCGACAAGGTGGCCGCGGCGGACGGGCCGGCGGCGGGGCTGTGCGCCAACTGGGTCCAGGTCCTGGCCACCGCCTTTCGCCTGTTCATCGAGGCGGGCGGCTTCGCCGATACGGGCGAGGCGTCGCCGGGCATGGAAAGCGCCCGGACCTTGCGGCCGGTGCGCCCCGGCGACACCATTCGCGCGATCGCCGAGGTCGTCTTCATGCGCCCGCTGCGCTCGCGCCCCCAATCCGGGCTGATGGTCAACGCCTTCACCATCGTCAACCAGCATGGCGAGACGGTGGCGGAGATGCGTCTCAAGAGCTTCATGCGCCGCGATCCGGCGGCGGTTGCCGCGGAAACGGAGGAGGCGAGGGCTTGACGCGTTTTTTCGAGGATTTCCGGGTCGGCGAGCGGTTCGAGACCGATGGGCTGACGATCACCGACGCCGACATCATCGGCTTCGCGATGAAGTACGACCCGCAGCCCTTCCATCTGGACCGCGAGGCGGGGAAGCGGTCGATGTTCGAGGGCCTGTCGGCCAGCGGCCTGCACACGCTGAGCGTGACCAACCGCTTGATGATCCAGACCCGGCTGTTTCGCGCCTGCAATCTGGGCGGCGAGGCCTTCGAGGACGTGCGTTTCGTGTCGCCGGTCTATGAGGGCGACACGTTGCGCGCGACCGTCGAGGTGGTCGAGACCGAGCCGCCCCAGACCGCCGGGTCCCCCGGCCGGCTGCGCGCGAAGGTGACGACGGTCAACCAGCGGAACGAGACGGTTCTCTCCCTGCTGGCCGACTATCGCCTGGCCTGTCGCCCGGTGGCCTCAGAGGGGCCAGAACAGCAATAGAAGCGGCGTCGCCACCGCGACGATCAGGATGTCGAGTGGCAGCCCCATCCGCCAATAGTCCCCGAACGCGTACCCGCCGGGCCCCATGACCAGGGCGTTCGACTGATGGCCGATGGGGGTGAGGAAGGTCGAGGACGCGCCGACCGCCACCGCCATCAGGAACGTATCCGGATTGACGCCCAGCCCCTGGGCGACTCCAACGCCGATCGGCGCCATCAGCACGGCGGTCGCGGCATTGTTGATCACATCGGTGATCAGCATGGTGACCACGAGGAGAAGAACCAGGATTCCGGTCACCGGAAGTTCGCTGGAGAGGCTGACGAATCCCTGGGCGACGAGGTCCGTTCCCCCGGTGACGCGCAACGCCTCGCCGACCGGAATCATGGCGCCGAGCAGGACGATCACCGGCCATTCGACGGCGGCATAGGCTTCGCGCACCGACAGGGTTTCGGCCAGGATGAGGACGGCGACGGCGGCGATGAAGGCGATATGCACCGCCACCAGCCCGAACGCCGACAACAGGATCGCGACGGCGAAGATTCCCAGCGGCAGAAGCGGTTGTTTGGCGCGGTCCATGCGCAGGCCGCGCTCGGCCAGCGGCAGGCAGCCGAGGGCGGAAATAACTTCGCCCAGACGCACGACCGGCCCTTGCAGCAGCAACACGTCGCCGGGCTGGAACCGGACGCGGCCCAAGCGCTCGGTGATTGCCTGGCCGCGCCGGGCGATGCCCAGAAGGTTGATCCCGAACCGGGTGTGCAGCATCAGCCCTTGGGGGCTGTTGCCTTCGATCGCGGCGCCGGGTCCGACGACGGCCTCGACCAGCCCGACCTCGTCCGAGCGTAGGGTCTCGATCCCGATCCGGCGGTCGACCCCGGCCTCGTCCTCGGCCGCCAGTTCCAGCTTGGCGCCATCCACCAGGCCCTTGAGGGATTCGGGATCGCCCTCCAGAACGAGCACGTCGTCCGCCGCCACGCTCTCGCGGCCCGAGGGGGCGAGAATCCGCCTTTGTCCACGGATCAAGGCCACGACGGCGACGCTGAACTGGCCCAGACGCTCCAACTCGTCCAACGGGCGGCCGACGACCGGCGAGTCGGCCGGGACGCGGGCCTCATAGACATAGCCCTCGACCTTGAACAGCTGTTCGGCCGTGGTCTCGCCCATGCGGTTGGGCGGGATCAGGCGCCAACCGATCAAGGCGATGTAGATCACGCCGACCACCGCGACCCCCAGCCCGACCGGCGTGAAATCGAACATCGCGAACGGCGCGCCGGCGGTTTCGGCGCGGAAGGTCGCGACGATGATATTGGGGGGCGTCCCGATCAGGGTGATCATGCCGCCCAGAAGCGAGGCGAAGGCGAGCGGCATGAGCAGCCGCGATGCCGGCCGGCCGCGCGACTGCGCCGATTCGTGCGCCACCGGCATCATCAGGGCGAGGGCGCCCACATTGTTCATGATCGCCGAGAAGGTTGCGACCAGCCCCGCCAGCACGCCGACCTGGCCGGTCGGGCGCATGGTCAGCGGCGCCAGGGTCTTGGCGAGGCGGTCGACGATTCCGGCATTGCGAAAGGCGCGGGTGATGATCAGGACGCCAGCGACGGTGATGACCGCCGGGTTGCCGAATCCGGAAAAGGCCGTGGCGGCGGGAATGATGCCGGTCAGCACCACGGCGAGCAGGGCGAGAACCGCCACGACGTCGTAGCGCCAGCGGCCGTGGATGAACAGAAGAAGGGCCGCGGCCAATATGGCGAAGACGAGAATCTGATCGGTTGTCATGCTTCGGCCAAGGTCCGGATCGTGCCTCCCACTGGGGCCAGATTAGCAGGAAAAGCGCCGGATTCGCAGGCCCTTTGACATCGGTCGGTCCGACGGTTCCATCGCTTTGGAAAAGGCACTAGTATCCGGCCCGCGCTAGGCCCCTCCGGGCCCGATCGTCCAAACGGGAAACAGATTCAATGAAGCCGACCGTTCGACCGAAGGTGGCCAATTTTTCCTCCGGTCCGTGCGCCAAGCGTCCGGGCTGGTCGCCCGATGTGCTGGAGAACGCCTTTCTCGGCCGATCGCACCGGGCGAAGGACGGCAAGGCCCGCCTCGCCGAGGTGATCGACCGCAGCAAGCGCCTGCTCGGTCTACCCGACGACTGGCGCGCGGGCATTCTGCCCGCCTCCGATACCGGCGCCGTCGAGGCCGCGTTGTGGTCGCTCCTCGGCCCGCGCGGCGTCGATATGCTGGCTTGGGAGAGCTTCGGCGCCGGCTGGGTGGGCGATGTGACCAAGCAGCTTCGGCTGGAGGATGTGCGGGCGATCGAGGCCGATTACGGGGCCTTGCCCGACCTATCCCGGGTCGATCCGGCCCGCGATGTGGTGTTCACCTGGAACGGCACGACCTCGGGGGTGCGGGTGCCCGACGGCGACTGGATCGCGGCCGACCGCGAGGGGCTGGCGATCTGCGACGCGACCTCGGCGGTTTTCGCCATGGCGCTGCCCTGGGACAAGCTCGATGTCGTGACCTATTCCTGGCAGAAGGCCCTGGGCGGCGAGGCCGCGCACGGCATGCTTCTTCTCGGCCCGCGCGCGGTGGAACGGTTGGAAAGCTACACGCCGCCTTGGCCGATGCCCAAGATCTTCCGCCTGACCAAGGGCGGAAAGTTGAACGAAGGGATCTTCCGCGGTGAAACCATCAACACGCCGTCGATGCTTTGTGTCGAGGATGCGCTGGACGCGCTGCGATGGGCCGAGACGGTCGGCGGGCTGGACGGCATGATCGCCCGCTCGGAAGCCAATCTCGCGGCAATCGCCGATTGGGTCGAGACGAGCGATTGGGCGGATTTCCTCGCCGCCGACCCGCGCAGCCGGTCCTGCACTTCCATCTGCCTGTCGATTTCCGACCCCTGGTTCGCGGCGCTGGCGCCGGACGCCCGCTCGGCGGTGGTCAAGGACCTGGTCGGGCGCCTTGAAGGGGAGGGCGTCGCCTACGATATCGGGGCCTATCGCGACGCCCCGGCCGGGCTTCGGATCTGGGGCGGCGCGACCGTCGAAACCGCCGATATCGCCGCCCTCTGTCCGTGGCTCGATTGGGCGTTCGCCGAAGCCAAGGCGGCGGCCGCTTAACGAACTTCGTCGCTGTCGCCGCCCCTGACTGAAACGACGCGTCGGCACGAGCCGCAACGCGAAACCGGAAGATTTTCATGGCCAAGGTACTGATTTCCGACAAGATGAGCCCCAAAGCCGCCGAGATTCTCGAATCCCGGGGCATCGAGGTCGACGTGAGGACGGGGCTCGCCCCCGAGGAGTTGATCGCGTGCGTCGGCGCCTATGACGGGCTCGTTCTGCGGTCGTCCAGCAAGGTGACGGCCGAGGTGCTGGCGGCGGGCGGCAAGCTCAAGGTCGTCGGCCGGGCCGGGATCGGGGTCGACAATATCGACGTGCCGGCGGCGACGGCCCGCGGCGTCATCGTTATGAACACCCCCTTCGGCAACTCGATCACCACCGCCGAGCACGCCATCGCCCTGATGATGGCCTTGGCGCGGCAGATCCCCGCAGCCGATCAATCGACCCAGGCCGGCAAATGGGAAAAATCCCGGTTCATGGGGGTCGAGCTGACCGGAAAGACGCTGGGGATTGTCGGATGCGGCAATATCGGCAGCATCGTCGCCGACCGGGCGCTGGGCCTGCGCATGAAGGTCGTCGCCTACGATCCCTTTCTGTCGGCGGATCGGGCCGACGATATCGGCGTCGAGAAGGTCGAGCTGGACGATTTGCTCGCCCGGTCGGACTTTGTCACCCTGCATGTGCCCCTGACCGACGCGACCCGCCATATCATCGACGCCGCCGCGATCGCCAAGATGCGCAAGGGCGCGCGCCTGATCAATTGCGCCCGCGGCGGCCTGGTCGTCGAAGAGGACGTCAAGGCGGCCCTCGACTCGGGGCATTTGGCGGGGGCCGCGTTCGACGTGTTCGAGGTCGAGCCGGCGAAGGAGAACGTGCTGTTCGGCATGCCGCAGGTCATCGCCACCCCGCATCTGGGCGCCTCGACCGAGGAAGCGCAGGAAAACGTCGCCTTGCAGGTGGCCGAACAGGTCTCCGACTACCTGTTGGCCGGGACCGTGGTCAACGCGATCAACATGCCGTCGGTCAGCGCCGAGGACGCGCCGCGGCTGAAGCCCTACATGACCCTGGCCGAGCAGCTGGGCGGGTTCGCCGGACAGGCGACCGAAACCGGGCTGAAGGAAGTCTGCATCGAATATGAGGGCGCGGTCGCGTGCCTGAACACGCGGCCGTTGACGGCGCTGGTCCTGCGCGGCCTGCTGGCGCCGTTGATGGAGAACGTCAATATGGTCAACGCGCCGGTCCTGGCCCGCGAGCGCAATATCAAGGTCTCGGAGGTCAAGAACGAGCAGGCCGGCGACTACCAGACCCTGATCCGCCTCACCGTCACCACCGAACGCGGCGAACGCATGATTGCCGGCACCCTGTTCGGCGGCGACCGGCCGCGCCTGGTGCAGATCGAGGACGTGGCCATCGAGGCAGAGCTGGGACCCCATATGCTGTTCGTGCGCAATGACGACCTGCCCGGCTTCATCGGCAGTCTGGGAATGACCCTCGCCGACGCCGGGCTCAATATCGCGACCTTCCATCTGGGCCGGACCGCGCCCGGCGGCGACGCCATCGCCCTGGTCCAGGTGGACGAGCCGGTGACCGCCGAGATTCTGGACGCGGTGCGCGCGCTGCCTTCGGTGAACCAGGCGAAGAGCCTTCGCTTTTAGAGGTCCGGGCGGGGGGATGAGCGTTGCCGGCACGGCGCAAACGGGCTACCAATTCCCCGGTTCAGGCGCCAACGGTCGACGAGGCCGAAGGCCGGCGCCGTCGACAACCTTCCGCTCCGCCATCCGGCAGGGCCGCGACGATCACGCAAACGGCTTGTGCCCATGATCAAGGATCCACCGACCGAGCCGACACCGCCGGGATTGCTGCCGGAAGGGGTGCGCGACCTGCTGCCGCCGGACGCCGCCGCCGAGGCCGCGGTCATCGGGGCGCTGGTCGACTGCCTTGCCGCGCATGGCTATGCCCGGGTTCAGCCGCCCCTGGTCGAGTTCGAGGCCGGCCTGCTGGGCGGCGCCGGCGCCGCCATGAGCACTCACAGCTTTCGTTTGATGGACCCGGTGTCGCAGCGGATGATGGCGGTGCGGTCCGACATGACCCTTCAGGTGGCGCGGATCGTGACGACCAGGTTGGCGCGGGAGCCGCGCCCGCTGCGCTTGAGCTATGCCGGACAGGTTCTGCGGGTGCGCGGCAGCCAGCTCCGGCCCGAGCGCCAGTTCGCCCAGGTCGGCGCCGAATTGATCGGCGCGTCCTGCCCGGCGGCGGACCGCGAGGTCATGCGCTTGGCGGCCGAGGCGGTGGCCGGGATCGGCGTGAGGAATCTCAGCCTCGACCTCACCATGCCGCCGCTGGTCCCGGCGCTGTGCCGGGACCTCGGTCTGGATGACGCTATCGCGGCGCGGGCCCGCGCCGCGTTGGACCGCAAGGACGCCGCCGCCGTCGCCGATGTCGGGGGCGAGGCGGGACGGCTCCTCGGCGCGTTGCTCGATGCCGCGGGCCCGGTGGCGCGGGCGGTTGCGGCGCTGGAAAAGCTGGACCTGCCGCCGATGGCGGCTGCCGAACGCGCCTTCTTCCTGGAAGTCGTCGCCGGATTGCGCGAGGCGGCGCCGGATCTGATCCTGACGGTCGATCCGGTCGAGAATCGGGGCTTCGAATATCATACCGGCGCCAGCTTCACCCTGTTCGCGGCCGGGGTCCGCGGCGAGCTGGGCAGCGGCGGGCGCTATCTGGTGACCCCGGCGGACGGCGCGGAACCCTTGCCGGCCACCGGATTCACCCTGTTCATGGACAGTCTGATGCGCGCGGTGCCGGCGCCGGAGCCGGCACCGCGGATTTTCGTTCCGCTCGACGCCCCGGCGGACGAGGCGGCGCGGTTGCGCCGCGAGGGCTGGGTCACCATCCTCGGGCTGGAACCGGCGGCGGATATCGCGGCCGAGGCCCGGCGCATGGGATGCGGTCACATGCTGCGCGACGGGTCGCCGGTCGCCGTCGATAAGGAGGAGGGCGCATGAGCAACGTCGCCGTAGTCGGCGCCCAGTGGGGCGACGAGGGCAAGGGCAAGATCGTCGATTGGCTGAGCGAGCGCGCCGACGTGGTCGTGCGCTTTCAGGGCGGCCACAATGCCGGCCATACCCTGGTCATCGACGGCACGACCTACAAGCTGTCCTTGCTGCCCTCGGGGGTGGTGCGGGGCGGCAAGCTGTCGATCATCGGCAACGGCGTCGTTATCGACCCCTGGGCGTTGGCCGGCGAGATCGAAGCCGTGCGCGCGCAGAATGTCGAAATCACGCCCGATACCCTGCGGGTCGCCGAGAACGCGGCGCTGATCCTGCCCCTGCATCGGGAAATCGATCGGGCCCGGGAAGAGGCGCGGGGAAGCGGCCGCATCGGAACCACCGGACGCGGCATCGGGCCGGCCTACGAGGACAAGGTCGCGCGCCGCGCCATTCGCCTATGCGACCTGGCGGAACCTACGACCCTGGACGAGCGGCTGGACCAGCTTCTGCTGCACCATAACGCGCTGCTGCGCGGCTTGGGCGCCGCCGAAATCGACGGCGCCGCGATCCGCGCCGAGCTGGACGCGGTGGCGCCACGGGTCCTGCCCTACATGGATACGGTCTGGAAGCGGCTGGACGAGGCCCGCCGCGACGGTCAGCGAGTCCTGTTCGAGGGCGCCCAGGGCGCGATGCTGGACGTGGATCACGGCACCTATCCCTTCGTCACCTCGTCGAACACCCTGGCCGGTCAGGCCGCGGTCGGCGCGGGGACCGGCATCGGGTCGGTCGGTTACGTGCTGGGGATCGCCAAGGCCTATACGACTCGGGTCGGCAGCGGCCCCTTTCCGACCGAGCTCGACGACGAGATCGGCCGGCTTCTGGGCGAGCGCGGCCATGAGTTCGGGACCGTGACCGGGCGCCAGCGCCGCTGCGGCTGGTTCGACGCGGTCCTGGTCCGCCAGGCGGTCAAGGTCGGCGGCATCGACGGCATCGCGCTGACCAAGCTGGACGTCCTGGACGGGTTCGACGAAATCCGTGTCTGTACGGGATATCGCATCGACGACCGCGCGTTCGACCATCTGCCGTCGGCGATCGGGGCCCAGGCCCGCGCCCAGCCCGTCTACGAGACGCTGGAGGGCTGGCGCGAAAGTACCCGCGGCGCGCGATCCTGGGCGGAACTTCCCGCCACCGCGATCAAATATATCCGCCGCGTCGAGGAGCTGATCGAGGCGCCGGTGGCGCTCCTGTCGACCAGTCCCGAGCGCGACGACACCATTCTGGTGCGCGACCCCTTCGCGGATTGAGCCGGTCCACGGCGCGGCGTCGGCCGCCCAGGCGCGGCGCGGCCGCAACCTCCTAACCGTTTCTTAACGGCTGACAGGCCTTATTTGGGGCCCGAAATCTCTCTTCGGATGGGAACCATGGCCTTTCCGCAAAGGGCCAAGGAGCAGGCCGCCGCGCCGCCGCAGGCGGCCGAGGCATTGCTCGACGAACGATATCAGATCTCGGTCGACGGGGCGTTGCCCGAATGGGATTCGCCGGCGGCCAAGGCGTTCGCGGCCGTCGATCTGCAACGGTCGACGGTGCCGCTATTCGCGCTCGTCTGCGAACCGGCGATGCCCGCGCGGACCGAGCTGATGACGGTGCTGCGCCGGTTCGAGCGTCCGGCCATGCTGCGCCTGGTGGATTGGGGGTTCGTCCCCTGGGGCGAGGGCGGAAGCCGCCGCGTGGTCGCGATCTTCGAGCAGCCGGCGGGGGCGCGCCTGACACCATCCTTGGAGATGCCGGTGCCGCCGATGACGGTCGAGCGGATCGCCGAGCAGGCGCTGCGTCCCATCGCCACCGCCCTGCGTATTCTCGTCGGGCCCAAATCGGCCCATCGGGCGATCCGTCCCGACAATCTGTTCCATGGCGCGACGTCCAAGGCGCCGATGGTTCTGGGCGAATGCGTCACCGCGCCGGCCGGCCTTCACCAGCCCGTTCTGTTCGAATCCATCGAACGCGGCATGGCCGAACCCGCGGGCCGCGGCGCGGGGGATGTCGGCGACGACC
>Ga0070729_10004494_pt1 | contig 15163 bp, 12 predicted proteins | sample tdDd472_FD_66725 | JGI IMG/M metagenome (GOLD analysis project Ga0070729, IMG submission 66725) | Marine sediment microbial communities from the Atlantic coast under amendment with organic carbon and nitrate - tdDd47.2 | ecosystem: Environmental > Aquatic > Marine > Coastal > Sediment | place...
ACGCCATTGCCCGCAATTCACTGGCTGGGAGCTCAAAGGTTGTGTCTCCACAAACCTGGACTGCGAGCTTCTTAAGGTTAGGATGTGTTGACTGCAGACCTTTCGTCGTCCATTCTTGAGAATCGCTCAACAGCTTCTTTAATGTTTCCTGAATCATGGAGTCCATGACCTCATCACCCAGGGGCGATTCGACGAGTGAAAACAAATGCTCATAGGCGGTCGGATCCTTGGATCCTTCAACCTCCTGTAGCATCTGAAATTGTTCAGGAAATTGCAGTTTCCGGAATTGGCTGAAGTCTGACATAGTACACCCTCCTGCTTTCATGGCCTTATCGACCGTTTCCAGAAAAACATAACCCCAAAATTTTGAGAAAATGCATATGGGACCCTACAATCTAATTTTTTGGAAAAAATGATCCTACCTACTCAAGATCCAGAGCAAAAAACCGATCTATCCAATAAGGTACAGGCCTGAAAACCCCCGTTGGACACTCATGGAACAAGTTGCTTTCGCAAACCAAAAAACGATTGAAAAGGTCATCCAAATGATCGCTGAGGACATCATTATCACCGAAAAAGGTTTCCTTGCGACCGGTGACCAACTGCAAAGACTCAGTCAGGCCAGCAAAGGTCTGATCGACGACGCCAGCTGCATTACAACGACACTCAGTGGATCCAAGGTCGTCGAGCTTACACGAGAGCTCAAGGAGGAGGTAGAGCATGAATTAACGCGCCTCCAAAACCGTGTCCATTCAATGACGCCTTTAATTGGAAAGATTTCCGCAAACATGACACGACTTAGAAGCGAGCTCAAAGATCTGAAACAGATCGCATCCCGACTGCATGTGCTTGGTGTCACCTCGAAAATTGAAGATGCCAAATACGCTTCCGATCAAACGGACTTCACCCTTCTTACCCAAAAAATCGAATCCCTCGCGGAGCAAAGTGAATCGCGCCTGACCCAAATAGAGAACCTGCACAAACATGCCAACCAGGCACTTGATGCTTCTTCAAGTGATATTTCCTGCCTTAGCGAAATCGCCATCAAGGATTTGGACCAGTTACGCCTTCAATTGGAACAAACCAGCCAGACTATGCAAGGCCAAATTGACTTTGGGCAAACGCTTTCAGAGGAAAACGCCAAAATTATTGAGCAACTTGTTGAGAGTACCAGTGAATGCGTTGCCTCCCTCCAGTTCCAGGACATCACGCGTCAGCAACTCGAACACATACAAGAAGCCCTTACTTCAGCCCATCGTGTTTCTACTGAGCCGGACCCCGTTAATCACCCAGAGACCAGGCTTGTTGAAGAACCTGAAACCATTTCGTGGCGCCAGCACATCGTCGGGATCACCATGCTTCAAGAACATCAAATTGGCTTTAGTCACGATGAGTTAGACCGGGCCCTAAAAAAATTAAAGCAGCATCTTACTACTTTTGCTGAAGCCACTATAACCATCGATTCCAATGCCTTAAGGCTCCTGCAGAGCCGGCAACCTGGGCAGACAGGTTACCTCGACAACTTGAATGTTCGATTTCAGGAAGTGGCCCAGAAGAGTCAGCACGCCAATTCCATATTCAACGGCTTGCAGGCCCGTATCCAGGACACCTTGGCTACCCTGCGCAACATGATGAGTTCTTTAAAGACCATTTCCGGGATTGGAGAAGAAATACACCTGATCGCTATCAATGCCCAAATCACTGCCTATCAATACGGCAAGCGTGGACGCACACTCGGAGTTATTGCCGAGTCCATCCAAAAACTCTCCAATCAAACTCGCAGCGCTGTCGACCGGTTTACTGAGGACTTGCAGGAAATGGAAGGTGCCTCCCAAGAGATGGTTAAAACTAAACTGATGGGTGATAAAAAGCGCGAGCAATTCGATTCCCTAATTCAAGCCATTCTCCACAGCACAGAACAAGAGGCGATTTCTCTCGGAGAGATGCTTGAGGCCGTTCGTATCCATTGTGAAGATATCCAGTCACGTGTCCAAGCCACCAAGAAAGCCGTGGATCGTTTGCCTACTCTCAACACACTTGAATCGTGTCGAGACATTTTAAGGGAATTGAATCGCGAGCTAGTCAAAGGAAGTTCAAAAGAGGTACAAACCGCGATTGAACAAGAACTTGAAGAGCTGAAGGTTACCTATACGATGGAAACTGAACGCCGCGTTCACCAACTGGTCGCTTCCCAAATTAAAGCTTCTTCTACGGAGGCCGAAATACTCAATCAGGAACCTGTCCAATCAGAAGAAGATTGGGACGATATCGAGCTTTTTTAGGAGCAGCGTATGTTTTCATTAGAACTTGACACCACCCAGACCCCCCATCGAGTTCGTCTGAGTGGTGAAGCTCGAATCAATCACGCCAGCGAGATGGCGGAGGCTTTCAAAGGCATCGACCAGACTGAATCACTGTGTGTTGATTGTTCGCAATTGAGTGATGCAGATGTCATTTTGATTCAGATGCTGAAGGCTTTGCAAAAGGAATGTACTGAAATGACTGTATATTTGAAGGATGGCAGTCCCGTAGATCACCTGTTTGAAAGAATGAATCTAAAGCGCCATTTCAAATTGACGACGTGAGGAGAGCCTAGTGGCAAAGACGATATTAACTGTTGATGATTCGGCCAGCATTCGACAGATGCTGTCCTTCACGTTGTCGGAAGCGGGCTATCAAGTCATCCAAGCGCTGGATGGACGCGAAGGTGTGGAGCGCCTGCGTTCGACCCCTGTTGACTGTATAATAACCGACCTGAACATGCCCAATATGGACGGAATTGGTTTGATAAATGAGGCCAGAGCCATGCCGGAACACCGCTTCACCCCCATCTTGATGCTTACAACCGAATCGCAATCTGAAAAAAAACAACAAGGCAAAGCAGCTGGCGCCACAGGCTGGATTGTAAAACCTTTCAAACCCGAGCAACTTCTGGCAGTTCTCAAAAAAGTCGTGAGGTGATTATGGATTTCGCAGAAACCTTTAAAGAGGAGGCATTTGAGCTACTTGGTGACCTGGAATCCAATTTACTAGAGCTTGAGAAAGATCCTTCAGACAGCGAATTGATAAATGCTGTATTTCGTGCACTACACACTATTAAGGGCTCTGGAGCCATGTTTGGGTTTGATCGAATCTCTGAATTTTCTCATGAGGTCGAGAATATTTATGAACGTGTTCGCCTTGGGGAATTATTGGTAGACCCAACCCTCGTTTCTCTGACACTTGACTCACAGGACCTCATACGTAAGATGCTTGAAGGTGAAGACGTCCAAGATAGCGATCTGCAGCAGGTCCTGAGCCAGTTAGAAGCCTTTCGGGAGTCACCTAAAACGCCGGAGAGCAAACCAGCTGAAAAGATTGCCGAGGCGGAAACAGCGCAAGAGGAGACCACCTACCGCATCCGTTTTGAACCCTTTCCAGACCTACTCCAAAATGGCAGTGATCCGAGCCTGCTGCTTGATGAATTGCACGAACTTGGCCCTTGTATCGTAACGACCAAACTCGACAAAGTCCCTCCATTTTCACAAATGGATCCCGAACACTGCTATTGTTCATGGCAAATCATGCTCTCGACGACGCGCGGTGAGGATGCCATTCGCGATGTATTCATTTTTGTCGAGGATGAATGCGAACTCCATATTGAAGAGGCGGATACCTCAGAAGAAGCGCCGATCGAGCGCCTCGGAGAAATTCTTATCAAACGCGGGGATCTCTCAGAAGAAACGCTGAATAAAACACTTGAAAAGCAGCGCCCCATCGGTGAACTCCTTACCAAACAAGGCGCCCTATCACCCGAGAAGGTGGAAAACGCTCTGGCCGAACAGAACCACCTTCGTCAGGCCAGGGAACGCACAATATCAAAAAGGCGCACCACGAGCATACGCGTTCAATCCGAAAAGTTGGACACCTTGGTAGACCTGGTGGGAGAACTGGTTACAATCCAGGCGCGCCTGAGCCAAATCGCAATGGGCTCTCATGACAGCCAACTCATTAATGTGGCAGAAACCGTTGAACAACTTACTTGGGAACTGCGTGACAGTGCCATGAGCATTCGGATGCTACCCATTGGTACTACTTTCGACAAATTCAAACGCCTCGTTCGGGATCTTTCAAAAGAGCTCGGCAAGGAGATTCAACTAAAAACCAGTGGGTCCGAAACCGAACTGGACAAGAATGTCCTGGAACAACTTAACGACCCCATGGTTCACCTGATTCGAAACTCAATCGATCACGGCATCGAAACGCCGGAAACCCGCATCGAGGCGGGAAAAGATCCTCAAGGCAGTATCCACCTCAGTGCCCACCACGCTGGGGCCAATGTCATCATCAGTATTCGTGACGATGGTGGCGGCATGGACAAAGAAAGAATCCTTGAAAAAGCCATTTCGAAAGGGCTGGTTGATCCTGAACAGCATTTGAATGAGAGTGATATCTTCGGCATGATTCTACTACCAGGTTTTTCGACTAAGGCGAAAATCACAAGTACTTCGGGCCGCGGGGTCGGTATGGATGTCGTCAAAAAAAATATTGAAGCCCTCAACGGAAGCATCGAAATTTTCAGTGAACCAGGCAGTGGTACCGAAATGAAACTTAAACTTCCCTTAACCCTCGCCATCATCGAAGGGCTTTTGGTCGAAGTGAGCAATTCCTTTTATGTAATTCCACTCTCACTTGTAGAGGAATGCATCGAGCTCCCTCTCGGTGAGAGTAAAAACCGAGTCATCAACCTTCGCGGAGAATTTGTGCCTTACATCTTCCTGCAGGAAAATTTTGATCTCGAAGAATCCCAACATCAACATCGTCAAATCGTTCTCACACAATTCGAGGAAACGAAATTGGGAATTGTCGTTGATCGTGTCGTGGGAGAACACCAAACCGTCATTAAGAACCTGGGCTCATTGTTTAAAGATGTCGAAGAGGTGTCCGGAGCAACCATTCTGGGTGATGGCACCCTTGCCCTTATTCTTGATGTACCCAAACTCTATCGATCGGCCCAGGCCACCTACGCTTCCTAACCCCCAATCAGGATTTAATAATGAACCAAAATAGTGAACGCGAACTTTCAGCCAACTTGAATTTTCTTTTTCCTCTTGAGGGATTATCGTCTTGCACAATGGTGCGCGATCATCCCAGGCTTCATAAGTCCTGCCTTCATTCCTACCCGGTGAAAAAAGCCATCGAGTTCTTAAAAATTCACTCCCCAAAAAGGGGCCAACATGGCAAGCTAGAAAGTCCAAGGCTTGACCTTCCTTCGTTCTCTTCTTCCACCATCGAACCAATAACTGAAGAATTTGCCCATCCAAAACTCGTTTCTTCGGGCCTTTGCAATTTAAATCCCAAGAACGAGGGTTTCGAATGATTTTAAGGAGGCTCAAAACATGACCAAAGAATCTGGCTCCCAGTACCTCACATTTATGCTGGAAAAGGAACACTTCGCCATTGATGTGTTCAAGGTTAGGGAAATTCTCGAGTACACTTCCTGCACCAAGGTCCCAAACACCGCAGAGTTTGTTCGAGGTGTCATAAACCTGCGCGGCAATATCGTACCGGTTTTGGATCTCAGACTGAAGTTCGGTTTGCCACCAACCGAAAACACGGTCGACACATGCATTATCATTGTAGAAATCGAACACAATGGGGAAATCACCCTGCTTGGGGCGTTGGCAGATTCGGTAAGAGAGGTGCTGGAAATCAATCCAGCCGATATTGAACCACCACCTAAGTTAGGAACAAAAGTAAAAAATGAACTGATCCACGGTATGTGCAAAACAGAAGATATGATCATAATCATTCTAAACGTCAACAAGCTGTTTTCAACTGCAGAAATTCTCGAGTTTGACCAGCTGACCGGACAGGTGGAAACTCAGTAATATCAATTGTTTAACCCTCTATTTTCTTGCTATACCTGGAGTGAAGTAAACAGAACACGAGCCGGACCTATGGAAATCCATTTGAAACTCTGACAGATTACTCGTCTATATCCCGATTCCTCAGGAGACCTCATCTTCGATGAACCGATTCAGCGCCACCCTCTCCACAAAACAATTCAAAATCCTCTCACGCATCATTCAGGAACAGTTTGGGATACAAATGCCTCCTGAGAAGAAAGTCATGCTCGAAAGCCGCCTACGAAAACGCCTCAAGGCACTTGACATGCATGATTTTAAAACCTATTTCGATTACCTTTTCAGCGACGAAGGCCAATCGGTTGAATTGATCCATATGATCGATGTCGTCACCACTAATAAAACCGATTTTTTCAGGGAAGCGGAACACTTTGAATTTCTGACCCAGAGCGCACTCCCCGATCTGATTCTGCATCACGGTACTGGAGTTCGCCGTCAGTTGACCGTTTGGAGTGCTGGCTGTTCGACAGGCGAGGAACCCTACACGCTGTGCATGGTTCTCTCCGAATTTGCCAAACACTATCCCGGAATCGATTTCGACTTTTTCATCCTCGCGACCGATCTTTCGACCCAGGTCCTTGACCGGGCAAGTCGAGCCATTTATCGAATGGACCAGGTGGAAGAAATCCCGCTTGCTCTGAAAAAACAGTATCTTTTGCGCAGTAAAAATCGCCAGGAGGCCTTGGTTCGCATCGTTCCGGCTCTTCGAAATCGGGTTCGTTTTCGTCGCTTAAATTTCATGGATGAAGACTTTCAAATGCGTGAGCCCATGGACATCATTTTTTTCAGAAACGTCATGATCTACTTTGATAAACCCACTCAACAGAGGTTAATCCGCAAGTTCCACGACTTACTTGTGCCTGGAGGGTTCCTCTTTCTTGGGCACTCGGAGTCAATTTCTGGCTACTCCAGTCCATTTGTCCAAGTTGCCCCATCCGTTTACAGGCGTTCATGAGGTCACAATGAATAAAAAAATATCTGTCCTCATCGTTGACGATTCGGCAATCGTGCGCCAGGGAATCTCCCAGGTCCTAAGTGGGGAAAGTGATATCGAGGTTATGGCAACTGCTTCTGACCCATTTGCTGCTGCTGAAAAATTGCGGCACGCCATTCCCGACGTCATCATCCTCGATATCGAAATGCCACGCATGGATGGGTTGACCTTTTTGCGCAAAATTATGAGTCAACATCCCATCCCGATCATCATCTGCTCAACACTTTCGACCAAAGGGGCCGCGACCACCATGAAGGCACTCGAATATGGTGCGGTTGATATTATCGAGAAGCCCAAACTCTCAACGAAACAATTTATTCTTGAGAGTAAGATTCTTTTCTGCGACGCCGTGAGAGCGGCAGCTCAGGTCCAACCAAAGCGCATGGCCAAACCACTCAACCCGGCTCCAAAGCTCACCGCCGACGCGATCCTGCCGAAAACCCATTCAGGAGCAATGATTCAGACTACAGAACAAGTCGTGGCAGTTGGTGCGTCAACTGGGGGAACGGAGGCCCTGCGAATCTTTCTTGAATCTTTGCCTGGCAATGCGCCTGGAATTGTCATCGTGCAACACATGCCAGAAAATTTCACAGCTGCCTTTGCCAGCCGCCTCAATGGACTCTGCCAGGTCCAAGTGAAAGAGGCCCAAGACAACGATACGGTCCACAGCGGCAAAGCACTGATCGCACCGGGAAATCGGCATATGTTACTAAAAAGAAGTGGTGCACGTTACTACGTTACTCTTAAAGATGGCCCGTTGGTAAGCCGACACCGTCCCTCAGTCGATGTCCTGTTTCGATCAACGGCACGCTACGCGGGACAAAATGCCATCGGTGTTATTATGACTGGTATGGGTGACGATGGCGCCAAGGGGCTGGCAGAAATGAAGGAGCAGGGCGCCGCCACCATCGCCCAGGATGAAGCCACTTCGGTCGTTTTCGGCATGCCTAAGGAAGCCATCAAACTTGGATGTGTCGATCACATTGTCCCATTACACCATATTGCCCAGAAAGTCCTGCATTTAGCACGAACCTAAGTAGGTTTTTCTTCAAGGGAAACGCAAATTTTGAGCAAGGTCACCGAAAAAGCACTCTACTTTACTCGGCCGGCGCCACTTTTACCAATCCGCGCAATTGGTCAACTTTATAACCTGTCGCTTGATCTTCTGGATAGAGTTCTCGAATACGAGCTTCCAATTCAGGTATCAACTGCGCTCCATGGCAGTTCAAGCATAGAGGCTTAGTCACAAGGGGGAGGTAGGTCACTTCTCCCATCGAGTAAGATGGCTTTATTTGACCCGCCGCAAGGTCCGCCTGAACCACTTGGATCAATTTCATTTCCGACTCATTGGCCCGATTAGCCACATTTCTTGGCCGATCCGTTACACGGCTTAAAGCGTAGCCACTATTAGCCGCGGTCTCCACGGTGAGCGCTTGGGCCTGTTCAGAACAAAAGGCAATGGCAGCGATCGGCCCATCTGTGGACAATTTTTCTTTCAATGTACCGCCAAGACGCTTGACGAGTTGCTGCCCAGCCTCTTGGGGAGTTACGCCCTCAGGGGATTGAGCCAAGGTACAAATACTAATAAAACATACAATTCCAAACCCGAATACTTTCATTGATCACCTCGATAACAATTTATACAAAAAATTTAACATTTTTTGTTTTATTTGGAAACGACGAAATATACTCGTCCTCGATCAGGGATGAAATTCTACGGCATTGGCTTGGAATAGGGCACCCTGAGTCTCCACCTTTGATTAAAAGAATGCCCGCAGTCCACCAACGGATTCTCCCAAGTCTTGAAGGCAACAACTTGATGTTTTTGAACAATGCAGGCAACTTACCCACAATTCCTATTGGACAGGCCCGTCGAATCGGTTAGAATGTCGGAGTCTGGTGTTTGTCTTTCCCAGTTCGGTTTCCGAATTTTTATCCATCAGTCACCGTTCCTCAAACGATTACACGCTTTAGCTACTGGAGAAGAATGATTATCCTTCACGGAATCTGGGCTTCCATCAGTCAGTATGGGCCAGGATTGGTCTTATGGGCTGAGGATCAATCCCTGTTCAAACGCGTCCTGGAATTCGAACCGATTTCCGATTTCCTGCCTTCACCCGAAGATCGGGCAGAGGGAAAATTACATCCAGATTGGCATCCGTTCGCCATGAGTGGAAACACGTTGCGCCAAAGGGTTCAGGAGACAATGCACCCCAACACGCGCCGCAAACGAATGCCCCAGGTATTCCTCGACATGGAACTCCCTACACTTCGCGATCGGCCGATCTTCGATTGCGGTTCTTGGGAGCCCCAACCCGAGCCTGTTTTTCTGCAGCCCTGGCGAATACCAGCGATACATCTGGCTCCCGAGCTTGCGCTATCATGGCTCCTGTTTGAAGACTGGAACCAACTCGACAGCCAAGCCGATCACACCTTGAAGTTTTGGCGCAAAGCCAGTTTGTTGGCGCTCTACAGCCTGATTCATGGTACATACCGCCCCTACCTCCTGGACAATGAGCAGGGCATCCAATCGAAGTGGATTTTAGATGCGTCCATTCTCGCGAACCAGATTCAGAATTTGGCTCAAGAAATGCCGCCCGGTTGCTTGGCCCATTGGCATCCAAGGTTTGGAAAAAAATCCAGTGAAACGGTGTTGAAACAGTTTCTGGACGATGTCATTGATCAAATCATTCGTGTTTTTCCAGGCCCTCGTTTCCTGAATAATTTGCCAAGTCGCAAAAAAAAGAAAGTCAACCCGCTTGACCAATTAGCACGTCCTTTCCTTAAATCACTACTCCAACCTATGAACACGGTGAGCGCCCCTCGCGATCTTCAGGCGGCATTTGTGGCCCTGATGTCGAATTGGCTTCAACCGGCAAGTGGTCCCTCAAAACCCTGGCAGACCTGTTTCACCCTGATCCCACCGGAGATTGGCGATGCCAGTTTAAAAGATCTTGATCCTACGATGAAACTCTGGCGGCTGGCCTTCTCATTGCAGAGTACGCGTGATCTTGCCCATCACATTTTCGCAGGTGAAATTTGGGATCTAAGTGTGCCTATCGAAATGAGTTCAGGAAAAACCCTTGCCGAATTATTGCTTCGAGACCTTGGTCGGGCAATCAATCACTTTCCGAAACTGAAGGAATGCCTCGAACAGCCTTATCCTGAATACATTGATTTAACCACGGAACAAGCCTTTCAATTCCTCGCCGAACAAAGCCACCATCTCACCTCAGCGGGATTCAACGTCGTCTTGCCAAGTTGGTGGAAAAAGAGCCAAACGAAGCTTAAAACCAAACTTAAACTCGATAGTGACGCATTCGACAAAGCCTCGATGATGGGGTTTGATACCATGGTCAAATTTGAGTGGCAAGCCGCTCTGGGCAGTAAAAACCTCAGCTATAAAGAATTCCAGAAACTCGTCTCCAATAAACTGACTCTCATTCCTCTCGATGGACAATGGGTTGAAATCAGCCAGGAGGATTTGCTCTCGGCCGTGAACTTTTTCTCTGATACGCCTGCGAAAGGTGAAATGAGGCTCATGGACGCGTTCCAGATGGGCATGGAGGGAAGTGATTTACAGACTACAGACGATGAAACCATCGATTTCAAGGGTGTCCTTACGGAAATCTTCCAAAAAGGCGACCTGGAGTTTCCAGACATTACTCCACCAAAGAGCCTAAAGGGCACACTTCGCCCCTACCAGGAGCGCGGGTTGTCTTGGCTTGTATTCCATCACCGACTCGGCTTTGGATGTTGCCTTGCCGACGACATGGGTCTTGGTAAAACGGTTCAACTACTCACCTTACTGCTGCACGAACGAGAAAACACGAGATTCAGGCGTAAGGCCACCTTGCTCATCTGCCCTATGTCCGTCGTTGGGAACTGGTACCGAGAAGCCAAACGCTTTGCTCCCAGCCTAAGGGTGATGGTTCACCACGGTAACAACCGACTCGTCGAAGATGCCTTCATCAATCGATACAACCGTTTCGATTTGATCATTACCACCTACCAGCTCGCTAATCGCGACAAGGAAACATTCAACCAAATCGCTTGGCACCGAATCGCCTTGGATGAAGCCCAAAACATCAAGAACCCGAATACGCAACAGACACAAGCCATTCAGGGGTTCAAGGCGAAGCATACCATTGCCCTGACCGGTACCCCGGTCGAAAACAAACTGGCTGAACTCTGGTCGATCATGGAATTCCTCAACCCCGGTTATCTGGGCACTCTCAAAGCGTTCCAAACTCGATTTGCCACTCCGATTGAGAAGCAGCAGAACCAAAGTAAAGCCCAACTATTACGCCGGATCACCCAGCCGTTTATCTTACGACGCCTAAAAAGCGATCGGTCTATTATTAAGGACTTGCCTGAAAAGAATGAGTTTAAGGTCTATTGCAACCTGACCGACGAACAAACGTCCATTTATCAGGCCTATGTGAACCGAAAGCTGGATGAGATCGAAAATTCGGCTCAAAACCAACGTAGCCAGATCATTCTAACTACCTTGACCAAACTCAAACAGATCTGCAACCACCCCGTTCACTTTTTAAAGGACGACAGTGAAATTGAATGCCGATCCGGAAAACTCATGCGTTTAACTGAAATGCTTGAGGAAGCCATTGAAGAAGGCGACAAAAGCCTGGTCTTCACTCAATACACCGAAATGGGGCGAATTCTAGAAACCTATTTCAACAAAACGTTTGGAACAGGTACCTTATTTCTGCATGGGGGCGTACCCCAAAAACAACGGCAGGAAATGGTCGATGCCTTCCAGGCGAAAGATGGCCCTGGGATATTCATTCTTACGGTAAAAACGGGAGGAACCGGACTCAACTTGACGGCCGCATCCCATGTGTTCCACTACGATCGATGGTGGAATCCAGCCGTTGAGAATCAAGCCACGGACCGGGCCTACCGCATAGGGCAGACCCGCAATGTCCAGGTACACAAAATGATCGCAATTGGCACCCTTGAAGATCGCATTGATGCCATGATCGAAAAGAAAAAGGAACTCGCAGACCACGTCATCAGTGGAGACGAAAGCTGGCTGACCAATTTGTCTACCGAGAACTTGAGGGAAATTATGTCACTGTCATTCGAGGATGGACTTTAGGAATGAACGACCCAAAAAGACGCAATCAAGCGCCCAAAAAGAGCCCGAAAAAAACAAAAGCGGGCAATCGTTCATCGACTCGTACACCCAATCGCCCGACGAATCGTCAAGGCTCAAGACCTTCAAACCGTCCAAGTTCAAATGCTCAGTCCACTCTCGGAAAGATCCATCCGATTACCGTAACCCGCAGTAACCAGAAGAAGACCACGTCCATTTCCCTGTCGGGGAACCCACCAGCCGCACAGGAAACCTGGTGGTCTCAAAAGTTCATTCAGGCCCTCGAATCTTTCAAGTTCGGTAATCGCCTGATCCGAGGCCGTGAATACGCAAACGATGGCAGGGTTCAGAAAATCTCACTCGAACCTGGAATGGTCACGTCTCTGGTTTCAGGATCCCGGAAATCTCCCTATTTCGTGAGCATATCTCTAGAACCATTTCCCGAATCGATCTGGAAAAAACTCAGCTACGAAATCGCCAAGAATTCCTTGTTTGTCATCGAAATGCTCCAGGACCGAATGCCCGAATCTGTAGAAGATATCTTCCAGGCCAGCAGACTAAGCCTATTCCCGACCCACTTGGACCAGCTGTATAGCGACTGTGACTGCCCTGACAAGGCAAATCCGTGCAAACACATTGCCGCGACCTACTATATCCTTGCCCAACATTTCGATTTGGATCCGTTTCTGATCTTTACCCTGCGCGGTAGGACAAAGACCCAGATACTCGAGTTTTTGCAATATTTCTGGAAAAAGGGACGCCCGAAAAGCGATGTCCAGACGATGGTCCTCCCCCGTAAGACTATTTCCCAAAAAGATATCCAGCCCTACTGGCAATCGCCACCAACCGACCGCATTGCCTCTCGACTTGACCCGCTCAGTCCGTCGGTACCAGATTCGAGTATCAAGAAAATGGGGCCTGCCCCCATCCTCCTAGACGATGAGGAGTTGGGCAGTGTCATGGCTGAGGCCTATCAGGCGATTTCCGAAACCATTCGAGAATGGGCCGTCAAACGCAAGAAATGAAGAAAAAACCACCGTCCCTTTCCCTGATTAAACGCATCTTGATGTTGGCCTTGCCTGAGTGGAAAGCCCTGGGACTGGGTACGATTTTCCTCTTGATAGGCAGCATGACAACCCTCATCTATCCCCAGGCGGTTCGCCTGGTAATAGATCAATCTCTAGAGAGCAAACAGTTTTCGGAAATCAACCGCACAGCCATGTGGTTGCTGATCATTTTTGCCATACAGGGAGCAGCCGTGTCGCTGCGTTATTTCATTTATACTTATACAGGGGAAAAGATTGTAAACCGACTCAGAAAAACCCTGTTTAAAGCAATCTCTCACCGCGAAATTGCTTTTTTCGATGCGAACCGAACTGGTGAATTGCTCAGCCGAATTACCAGTGATACAACGGTTCTTCAGAATACTGTCACAGTCAACATATCCATGGCTCTTCGTAACTCAATCATGACGCTGGGAGGCGTTGCTTTCCTCATTTACCACTCCCCGCGTCTTTCCAGCTTGATCCTGCTGATTGTTCCAGTTGTTATTCTCGCTACGCTACTTTTTGGGCGCCAAATTCGCAGAACTTCCAGGCTTTCTCAGGACGCTTTGGCCGAAGCCAACCAAATTGCGGAAGAGTGCATAAGCAGCATCCGCACCGTTCGCTCTTTTTCGGCGGAACCCCACGAAAATCTGCGCTACCGCAACGCCTTGGAGCGTGCCTTGAAAACGGCCGGACAACGTATGCGTCAAATTGCAATCTTCCAGGGTATTTCTTCTTTTGCTGGTTTCGGGGTGATCGCGCTTATTCTTTGGTACGGTGGACACATGGTCTATTCGGGAACAATGACCGTTGGTGCCCTCACATCCTTTCTCCTCTATACTGGCATAGTCGCCTTTTCACTAGCAGCGTTGGGGAGCCTCTGGGCCGACTTCATGCGTGCAGGCGGCGCTGCAGAACGCGTGTTCGAACTGATAGATCAACACACCCAACCCGATGGACCGCTAAAAAAAGTCAGCAGCTGCAAGGGGAGGGTAGAATTTAAGGGGGTTTGGTTCAACTATCCGACCCGCAAGGACCTTCATGTCCTTAACGGTATCGACCTTAATTTGGCGCAAGGCGAGACGGTAGCACTTGTCGGGCCCTCGGGTAGCGGGAAATCAACGATCACAAGCCTTTTGCTTGGCTTTTATCCACCCGACAAGGGTGTCATCCAGATCGACGACATCCCCGTTCAAGACATTGATATGCACCACTTCAGGGAACACCATGTTGCACTGGTTGCGCAGGAGCCTGTACTCTTTTCAGAATCGATTCTGGAAAATATCCGTTATGGTCGTCCGGAGGCCAGTCGCGCAGAGGTCGAGACTGCTGCCCAAAAAGCAAACGCTATGGAGTTCATTCAGGAATTCCCAGATGGCCTTGAGACACAAGTTGGCGAACGTGGTGTAAAGCTGTCTGGTGGCCAAAAACAACGTGTAGCGATTGCACGCGCGATCCTCAAAGATCCTGCAATCCTCATTTTAGATGAAGCCACCAGCGCCTTGGACACCCAATCTGAAGCCCTGGTCAAAGATGCACTCCAACATCTTATGGGTTCACGAACCACACTGATCGTCGCCCACCGACTTTCAACGGTCCAGGATGCCAATCGCATCGCGGTCATCGAAAAAGGGAAGCTGGTTCAATCTGGAAGCCATAGTCAACTCCTTCAGGAAGCCGATGGAATGTATGCGCAGCTGATCAAGAATCAACTGTTATCTGAGAATTAAACCCCTAAGTTCAATACTCTTCGATAACAAGGCCATCGTCTGACATCTTTACCAGAGTGAAGGTTTGCGAGTCCCCTATCCAGACATTGCCTTCTCGACATAAGTAGATCGCAGATGGATTCTCAAAAAAACGCTCTGCAGCCCATCGCGTAGGATTTTGCCATTCACCATGTTGACGTGTCATCATTAACAGCTGGTTGTTGGAAATATCCGAAAGAAGCAATCGGCCATTTATCGCATCGAGATTCATTTCTAGAGTGGATGGATGAAACGGAAATTGGAAAACTTCCTCAATGCCTCCTGAATTCAGATCCCATGATTCAAGCTTGGCACTGGCACCGTCTAACACCATGAGCCTGCCTTCTGAAGGG
>Ga0070729_10004498_pt1 | contig 15151 bp, 13 predicted proteins | sample tdDd472_FD_66725 | JGI IMG/M metagenome (GOLD analysis project Ga0070729, IMG submission 66725) | Marine sediment microbial communities from the Atlantic coast under amendment with organic carbon and nitrate - tdDd47.2 | ecosystem: Environmental > Aquatic > Marine > Coastal > Sediment | place...
GGATTGGACACTGCCCACTGAGGTTTGGTTGAACCCTGATAAAAAGACCTTACCGTTGGGTAACAAAACTGTATTAGCTGCTTAATCGCTGAGGCGACAACTTCATTGACAACCACCGAATGCCATCTCGCTTTTTGTCGTGGAGGCAGGCACCCCGGGCTTTGAAAAAGGAGGCAAGCTCCAAAAAATGGGGCTGCGCAGCCAGGATACGGCAGAACTTTTCTTCAACAACTGCCGCATTCCCAAGGCCAATCTTCTGGGTCAGAGGGGCAGCGGCTTTATCATGCTCATGGAAAAACTCCAGCAGGAGAGGCTGGTGTGCGCCGTCTCCGCCCTTGCCGGCGCTGAAACCCTGGTGGAGCAAACCACAAAGAAGGCACGGGAGTGCATTTACGGATCGGGCATGCCCCTTATTAAAGCCCAAGAAGTGCGTTTCGCCCTGGTGGAGATGACGGCTCACCTCAAAATGGCGCGTGCTTTTGTGAATGATCTCGTCAACCAGCATGCGGCTGGCGCAAACGTGGTGGTGGAGACCTCCATGGCAAAATTCCTCACCACCGATTTCTTAAATGATTTTTCCAGGCGTTCCATGGATCTCCTGGGTGAAGCCGCCCTGGACGATGACGACGTCTTTGCCAAAGCCCTGCGCGATGGCCGCGTCATGCCCATCTTTGCCGGCACCAATGAGATCATGAAAGAGATCGCCGCCCGGTTTATGGGGCTTTAGTTTGCCTTATTAAGGTTGTCTAACGGAAGCATAAATTCTTATAAAAAAAAGAGGTAACTATTCAGCTTCGCCTCCGGCGGCCATGGGATGATCCCCTGGACCCCAGGTTGCGGAGTTGAAAAACCTGTTTGGCAACCCTTTCAAAAGGTTGGCCCCCGGCAGGGCCGCCGGAAGTCAAAATCAGCTGAATAGTTACAAAAGGAGCAGGGATGGGGAGTCTGGATGGGGTGTTGGTGTTGGATCTTTCCCGGAAGTTACCGGGGCCTTATTGTTCTATGATTCTTGCGGATCACGGGGCGCGGGTGATCACCATAGAGGATCGGCGTTTTGAAGGGGAGGGCTCATTTCCCACCCTGCTGAACCGCAACAAGGAGCACATAGCCTTGAATTTGATGAGCGACGAAGGTCGGGAGATCTTTTTTCGTCTTGTGAAGCGGTCCGACGTCGTGATGGAGGGGTTCAAGCCAGGGGTGGTGACAAAGCTCGGCATCAATTACGAGGTGCTGCGCGGGTTGAATCCCAGGATCGTCTACTGTTCCATATCCGGGTACGGTCAGGATGGGCCATTGCGGGAGAGGCCCGGCCATGACATCAATTATCTTGCGGAGTCCGGCGTTCTGGACGGCATGGGGTCCGAAGAGACCCCCTTTGTGCCAGGGGTACAGGTGGCGGACATTGCTGGCGGTTCCATGAACGCCCTTTCCGGGATTCTTTTGGCCCTTTACGAGCGGGAGAAAAGCGGGCTTGGACAAGCCATTGACATCTCCATGACAGACTGCTGCCTGCCGCTAAACGCCATCTCTCTTGAGTTGTGGCAGATGACGGGCATGCCGCCTCGGCGGGCCAGCGGGATTCTTTCGCACCGGTATGCCTTCTACAATGTCTATCAGACAAAAGAGGGGGGGTTCATTGTGCTGGGGGCTTTGGAGCCCCATTTCTGGATGGCGGTGTGCGATTACTTTGGCGTTCCCGAATATGCGGTGCTGCAGTTCGATGAAGAGAGGCGTGAAGAGATCATCGCCTTTTTTGCGGAGCAATTTGCCGCCAAGAGCAGGGATGAATGGGAAGAGGAGCTGGGGGAGCTGCTTCTATGCTTCAGCGTGGTCAAAAGTTTGCCCGAGGCCATGGACTCCCACCTTTTCGCATCCCGGGGGATGGTGGTGCCCCTGCCGGGTGAGGCGGACCAGGGCAGGAAAACCTTCGGGGTTTCCATTCGCATGGGCCGGACTCCGGGGGCGGTTCGAAGGGCTCCTGAAGGGTTCGGCAAAGGTGGGACCCGCATTCTCAGGGAGCTTGGGTATGGGGAGGCCAAGGTGGCATCCCTGCTTGACAGAGGCGTGATTTAAGCAATAACATAAGCAATCAAAATTGTAGGGAGGCGACGTTTTTCCAGCAAGACGGGCATGTGCTGGGGTATTTTTAGACATATAAAGGCGTATCATGGCGACTCCATTAGAGAAAGCAAAACGAGACCCCGATTCCATAAAAGCCCGAATATTGCGTGCTGCGGCTAAGGTGTTCGGTGAATACGGATTCCACGGCACCACCACCCGCATGATTGCCAAGGAGGTAGGCATCGACATCTCCACCCTTCACTACCACTGGGGAGATAAGAGCGACCTGTATCAGGGGGTTCTTATGGAGATACGGGATGCCATGGGTGCCAAGCTTGTTGAAACGGAGAAGAAGGTCAAGGGCAAACCCCTGCCAGAGCGTATCGACATTGCCATCGAAGAGCTCATGGACTTTCTCTTTGAGCGGCCCGAGGTCTCGAATCTCACCCTGTTCCGCTACTTCACCAAAACCCGGGAAAGCAGCCTGGTGGAGGTAAACATTCCCGAATACATCGCGGATATCGCTTACTCTATGGGGTTGGCCACGAGCCGGGATAACGTTTCTGATGATGCCCAACTCAAGGTCATCGCCATGATGAATGCCTTCCATAACTTTGTTTCCGGTGAAGGGTTCTTCCGCGAATTGCTGGACATGGAGCCCGAGGCGTATCGCATCAAGGTCAAGGAGACCCTCAAGTTCTATTCCATCGCCCCCTTTGTCTCTCATTCTTGACGGGTAATCCGCCGCCTTTTTTCCCACCAGTGTGGTCACTGCCTATTCAACCTTTCTATTGACAACCTACATGGAAAAGGAGGGATTATGGGATGGAAAGAGCGCTTTCATGAGAGAAGGGTCTCCCTTGAGGAGGCGGCGTCAAACATCAGGTCCGGCGATCTGGTATCGGTCGGGGCCATCGCCGGATTTCCCCTGGAACTGGTCAATGCGGTGACAGTTCGGCAGGGTCTTGAACATGTTCGGTTTCTCACCGGGCTCATCATGACTTTTCCCGATTTCCTGGTTCAGAATATCAGCGATCGGTTTACCTACCTCTGCCTCTACATGGGGCCGGTGGAGCGGCTCTTCTCGGAGCATGGAGGCATCGAGCCCTACAGCGTCCACTTCAGCCAAGTGGCCATGGCCAGTGGCGAGGTGCATCAGAATGTGGCCCTCCTGGACGTCTCTCCACCCAATGAATTCGGGTTCATGTGCATCGGTCCGGGGAGCTCCTTCATGGGCAAGAGCCTCTATACAAAAGCCGACACGGTTATTGCCCAAGTCAACCCCAATGTCCCCTGTTTTCCCGGCACGGACATGTACATCCACGTCGACGAAGTGGATTGGTTCTGCGACGTGGACCGTCCCCTGTTTGAACTGCCCGGTATCGAGGACGACCCGGTGCAGGCTTGCATTGCGGAGCTGATTGCCGAACGCATTGACGACGGGTCTACCCTGCAGCTGGGGTTCGGAAAGCTGGCCAACGCCATCGGTGAAAAGCTCTTGGACAAAAAAGAGATTGGCATTCACACCGAATTTTTAACGCCTTCCATGATTGAGCTCTACCGCCGTGGGGTGGTCACCGGGCGGCGCAAGAGCCTTCATCCGGAGAAGATGATCGCGGCTTTCTGCGTGGGGAAGGGGGCAGATTACGACTTTCTGCATCAGAACCCTGCGGTGGAGTTCTATCCGGCCTCTTATGTCAACGATGCCCAAGTGATCCGGAAGAACCGGAACTTTGTCTCGGTGAACAATGCCCTGGCTGTGGACCTAACCGGTCAGGTCTCGAGTGAATCCATGGGATTCCATCAGTACAGCGGCACCGGCGGGCAGGTGGATTTTGTTCGAGCCTCCCGTCTGTGCGACAACGGGCAAAGTTATATCGCATTGAAGTCTACGGCCATGGTGAATGGCGAGAGGATGTCACGCATTTCCGCTGCCTTTGCACCGGGGACCATCGTGACCACCCTGCGGACCGACGTGCAGTACATCGCCACTGAGTACGGCATAGCAGACCTTGTCTTCAAGAGTATCCCGGAACGGGTCAATCAGATGATCGCCATTGCTCATCCCGATTATCGGGAGGAACTTGCCAGGCAAGCTGTTGATGGCGGTCTAATTAAGGTCCGTATGTTGAAAAACGGATGACCATTATCAGGAGGTGCGACGAACATGAAGACACTGGTGACCGGCGCAGCCGGGTTTATCGGCTCACATGTGGTGAGAGCGCTTCTGGCAGAGGGCCACGACGTGCGTGCGATGGTGAGGCCCGGAGAAAACCGGGCAAACATCAAGGGGCTCGACGTTGAGGTAGTGGAAGCCGACATTCTGGACCTTACGGCAGTTCGGCGAGCGGTAGACGAGGTTCATTGGGTGTTTCACCTGGCGGCCATCTTCGCCATCTGGATGAAGGATTGGCAGGATATTTACGAGGTGAACCTGCAGGGCTCGCGCAATCTCCTGTGGTCGGCCATGGAGGCGGGGTGCTCGCGGGTCGTCTACACCAGCTCCATTGCGGCGGTGGGCGTTGCGCCGGGAAAAAGTTTCAGCACGGAAGAGACGCCGTTCAACCAGTATGGCTTGGGAAACCACTATGTGCTTACCAAGTATCTCTCCCAACAGGAGGCCCTGGGGTTTGCCGCCAACGGTCTGGATCTGGTGGTGGTGAACCCAGCCTTTCCCTTTGGGGTGATGGACACCGGCCCCACACCCACTGGGAAGCTCATCGTGGATATTCTCAAGGGCAAGATGCCGGTGAGTTATCCCGGGGGAATCAATCTCATTGACGTGAAGGATATTGCCAGAGGTCATCTTCTGGCAGCAGAAAACGGTGAGCGAGGGAAACTCTACATTCTGGGAAATGAGAACATCACCATTGACAGGTTTATTCGGAAAGTCAAGAAACTGGCGGGGGTGAATGACCGTACGCTTCCGGGTATCCCATGGCCGGTTATGAAAGCCGGGGCCTCCGTCCTCACCCTCTGGGCCGATCACATTAGCCACAGGCCACCGATCACCACTCCGAAGGAGGTGGCGTACTCTTCCCAGTACCTGTGGTGTGACAACACACGGGCCAGAAAAGAGCTGGGGCTGACATTTACGTCTGTGGACGCCTCGCTCACCGAGTCCATCGCGTGGTTTCGTGAAAATGGCTATGTCTGAACCGGTGCGGTTAACCCTGAAAGACAGGTGACGATTCGGCAGATGCGGTGGCTGCACGATGAAGAAGGTGATTGACACGGGGTATCAATCGCCCCATGTTAGTGACAAGTAATGGTCTACGTGGATGAAGAGAAATATGTGACCTGGGAATGCATGCCTTCGGTATTGATTGGTGGTATGATGGAACGGAGTTCAGCTTTGACTATTGAGAAGGCAGGAACGGCAACTATCATGAAATTAGGAGGAATGTGGATGAAACGATTTGCGATGATACCGGCCCTGATGGCTCTTCTTTTTCTGGCCGCATGCTCAGGTGGCGAGGAGTCCGAGGAGAAGGAGAAAACGAGGATCTATGATACGGAGCAAACAGCCCTTGAAGAGGCAAAAAAAGTGGAGTCCCTGTTGCTCAAGTCAGATGAAGAACGACAGGAAGAGATAAAGACCATTGAAGAGAACTGATGGCGAGGCCATCTTCATCGCCTCTCCAAGGCGGCATTGTTGAATGGGATTGAAGTGAATGATGAGAAAACAGGTGATTTCGGCATGGGTGATTGTCCTTGTTATCGTGGGGGCCGCTTTTTGCGCCACTGCGGATGTGGCCAGGGTAAAGGTCTTTGTCAGCATTTTACCTCAGAAGACCTTCGTTGAACGCATTGGTGGGGATCGAGTGGACGTCTCGGTTTTGTTGTCGCCCGGAGAGAGTCCCGCAACGTATCGCCCAAAACCCTCTTTGATGAGGAAACTTGCATCCTCGGATATTTTTTTCCGTATCGGGCTTCCCTTTGAGTCCCACCTCATGCCCAAGATCAAGAGCATGGCAGGACACCTTGAGGTGGTGGACACCCGTAAAGGGGTTTCTCTTCTTGCCATGGGGGAAGACCACCATCATGACGATGGTCACCATGACGAGAAGGAGCACAGTGCCCACTCCAACGATTCCGGTCATGAGGGCATGGATCCCCATATCTGGCTTGACCCCATGCGCGTAATAACCCAGGCGGCCACCATGCGGGATGCCCTGATCTCTCTGGACCCCGATGGCAGGGATGTTTATGCGGCCGGATTCGATGATCTGGTGAAAGAGCTCACCGCTCTTCATCAGCACATCGCTGCAGCTCTTGCACCCCTTGAAGGGGATACCCTTTATGTCTTCCATCCGGCGTACGGCTATTTTGCCGATGCATACGGGCTTGTGCAGAAGGCAGTGGAGGTGGACGGGAAAAGTCCAAAGGGCAGGGCGCTTGCCCAGTTTATCGGCCAGGCCAGGGCCGAAGATGTGAGGGTGATCTTCGTTCAGCCCCAGTTCGACAGGCATGCCGCCGAAAAGGTCGCGGCAGCCGTCGGTGGTGCGGTGGTTCCTCTGGATCCGCTGGCACTTGACTACTTTGAAAACCTTCGCCATATGGCCGATACAGTGGCCAGGGGGCTGAAAGCTCAGGGGGAATAATTTCATTTGTCGTTGTGTATGGCTTTGGTATGACGACAGATTATGATGGGGAACACTGACGGTCTTACTCCGGTAACGGGGCAGGGCCGTTTTTGATTTCTGGCCTGTGGTAAGGAATTGTGGTAAATGTTTCTGTGGTTTATGGTGGCTTCAAAGCAAGGGGGATTCCGGGCTGGAGGAAAAGGGTGCTTGAAAAATGGTTGGTGGAAGAAGAGGGGCCTGAGACGGCGGAGCCGTGTCAGGTGGGTGAGGAGGGAGTGCTTCGTGCCGATATGTCGGCCCAGTCATTTCTTCAGTCCAAAGCGGGCGTGGCATGTATCGGGCTTGAACCGAACGGGGAGATTTCCCAGTGGGACGGTTCTGCAGAGAATCTTTTCGGCTATAATGCGGAGTTTATGGCAGGCCGTGATCTGCCTTTTCTGGTGCCGTCAGCCGAAGAAGGGGAAACCCTGCGGGGTTTTTTAAGAGCATGCATAAGGGGCACTGCCGCCTCTGAGGTTTCCACGACCTGCATGAATCAGCGTGGAGATGTTCTGATCTGTCGGTGGTATGCTGTTGCGGCGAGCCGGGGTTCCGGGAACTCGGGGCTGGCGGTTCTGGTCAAAGATGTCACGGAACAGATGGCTGCCGTCAATGGTCTCAACCATGTGCGACAGGAAGCCCGCAATATTTTCAGCAGTTCGCCCATCGGTATCTTTCAGGCCGATATCAGGCAGCGGGTTACTCTGGTCAACCCCGAACTGTCCTGGATGCTCGGCTATGAATCGTCGGCACTTCTCACCTCCGCCATTACGGATGTGAGTTCGTTTTTTGCCGAACCCGAGCAGGCCGAATCTTTTTTGTTTCAACTCTATGAAGGCGAACAGCTGAGTCGCTTCAGGTGCCGGTTGCGCAGAAGGGACGGTGGCTCTGTCTGGGCCTTGTGCTACGGCCAGATAACCCGCAATGCATCGGGCCGCATGAATGGGTTCTACGGATTCTGCATCGACGTCTCCCGAACGGTTCGGGTGGAGAAGGAGTTGAAGCGCGTCAATGAAGAACTTCGCCTGGCATCCATTCTGGACGGGCTGACCCGCATTTCCAACCGACGTCACTTCGATGAGTGCATGGCCGACGAATGGAGTCGGCATACCCGGGAAAAAGCCTCTCTGTCAGTGATTCTCTGCGATATCGACAACTTCAAGCTGTACAACGATACCTACGGTCATCAGGCGGGGGACCGATGCCTGATTCAGGTCGCAGAGACTCTGACATCCTGCATTCACCGATCCAGTGACCTTGTGGCACGTTACGGTGGCGAAGAGTTCGTGGTGATCCTTCCCCATACGGATTTGAACGGTGCCCGGCATGTTGCCGAGGTGATGAGGCGCAACGTCGAAGACCTTGTTGTTTCCCATGAAAACTCAGGCACGGTTTCCTGTGTCACCCTGAGTCTCGGTGTCGCATCCACGCTACCCCATCGGGAGTCCTGCGCAGAAGAGTTGATCCGGATGGCGGATCGGGCTCTCTACGCGGCAAAAGAGAAGGGGCGCAATCAATGGGTGGCTCGAGAAGAGTGCCCGGAGGTGGCGTGCCTTGGTTCTGAGGACACCACGGATTCCCAATAGCCGTAAAGGTCTGGGTTGTGTCAGGGCGAAGGCGTGATGCCTGGGGGGAAGGTTGGCTTCCGGCAGGACCGCCGGAGGCATAAGCTGAACCGTTACGAAGAACGAAACAAAAAAAGGCACCCCGATTCGGGGTGCCTTTTTTTTTAAGGGATGGGCTTAATCTGCCCAGAACCCTCAGGAGATCTTGTGGCTGCGGTTAAACGCCGCAGCAGCAGCTTAACTCCCGTTACCGGATAATCATGGTCTCGGGGTCGAGAACGGCTGTGTCTTCACCCGCCTTGGTACCCTTGATGGACTTCACGAAGATCGTGTTGTCCTCAGGAATAATCTGGAGCAGGGTGGAGAAAATGTCATCGACACTGTTGAGCTGCACGGGCAGGCCGTTTTCAGCAGGCGCTTCGTGACGGTGAGTCTTGACAGTGAAGAGGGCAAAGGAGCCGATGGTGGATGCCAGAGCTTTGAGCTCTTCCATATCGGCCCGGTTTTTCTCTTCGAAGGGGTAGCCGTCGATGATCATCATATCGGGCTTGAAGATGCCCTGTTCGATGAGGTCATTGACGCGCTCTTCCAGTCGAGCCACGGAGAAACCGTCTACTTTCATGGTCAGGATCATTCGGTGGGGAAGCGTCTCGTCATACGCTGACTGAGGCTCTTCCACGCGGTTCAGATCCGCCAGGTTGGTGAACATCTCGTTGTACCAGACGTTGACCTTTTGTGCGGGTTCTTCAAGGCTGACATGGAGAACATTCTTCCCGCGGGCCATGGCATGAAGAGCCATTTGGACCACAAGGGAGGTTTTGCCGATACCGGCACGGGCCATAACGGCTCCGAGTTCTCCATCATTGATCATGTCATCGCAGTCGATGCCCAGGGCACCGAAGGGGTTTTTGAAGATCAATTCCTTCTTAGTCATAGTATCCTCTCTCGTCGCTGAGGTTCGCACTCAAAATGACCCCCATGGTATCAACCCGGCAGTCCTCCCAACCAACATCTGGATGTTCGGCAGCCACCGGGTGACATCTACCAGCAAGGCTACTTGGCGGCTTTCTCTTCGCGTACGGTTTTTTCGATATCTTCCGATACGGAGGCAGGCACGGTCTTGTATGCGCTGAACTCCATGGTGTACTGGGCTTTGCCCTGGGTGGAAGATCGAAGTACGGTTGAGAAACCGAACATCTCAGCAAGGGGAACCTGAGCTTCAATGCGGCTCATGGTTCCTTCGTCCTGTGAACCAAGGATAATACCACGGCGCTGGTTAATCAAGCCCATACATGGACCCTGGAACTCATTGGGGGTCTCAATCTCGACTTTCATGATGGGTTCCTGAATAACAGGCTTGGCTTTTTCGTAGGCCTGCTTGAAGGCACCACGTGCCGCAGCCTGGAAGGCCATTTCAGAAGAGTCAACCGCGTGGAAGCCACCATCGACGAGGGTTACAGCGATGCCGGTAACAGGGAACTCAAGTTTGGGACCCTTGGCCATGCAGCTGTTGAAGCCCTTCTCACAAGAGGGGATGAACTGGGTGGGAATGCGCCCGCCCACAACCTTGCTCTCGAAGCTGAAATTTTCCTCTTCGAGGGGCTCGATGTAGCCCATAACCTTACCGAACTGACCGGAACCACCTGTCTGCTTCTTGTGGGTGTAGTCGAACTCGGCACGACGCGTGATGGTTTCTCGGTAAGCAACACGGGGCTTGCCGGTCTCTACCTCGGCGTTGTACTCACGCTTCATACGCTCAACGTACACTTCCAGGTGAAGCTCGCCCATGCCTTCGATGATGGTCTCGTTGGTCTCATCATCAATGAAGGAGCGGAACGTGGGGTCCTCTTTGGTGAAACGGTTGAGGGCCTTACTCATGTTGATCTGAGCTTTGTTGTCCTTGGGCGTGATGGACAGGGAGATAACGGGGTCGGGTACGAACATACTCATCATGGAGTAGTTGATAGCCGGATCCACGAAGGTATCGCCGGAGGCACAGTCGACACCGAAGAGGGCGCCGATGTAACCAGCGGAAACCTCGGTGATGTCTTCCATCTCAGAGGAGTGCATGCGTACCAGTCGGCCAATCTTGATCTTACGACCGTTCTTGGCGTTGTTGACGGTGTCGCCTTTTTTCAGGCTGCCCTGGTAAACACGGATGTAAGTGAGCTGACCGTACTGTCCGTCTTCCAGTTTGAAGGCAAGGGCCACGGTGGGCTTGTCACTGTCGCCTTCAAGTACAACGGGAGCCTCTTCGTTATCGAGGTCGAGGGCTTCGTTGTGGATGTCGTCGGGGGTGGGCAGGTAGCGGGTCACCGCGTCAAGGAGGGGCTGAACTGCTTTGTTCTTGTATGCAGAACCCATGAAAACGGGGGTGATCTGACGCTGGATGGTACCTACGCGAACGGCTTCAACGATCATCTCTTCAGTGATCTCAGCTTCTTCGAGAATGGCATCGGTGAGGGCTTCGGAGAAAAGAGAAGCCTGGTCGATGAGCTCTTCGCGCTTGGCCTTGGCTTCATCTGCGAGCTCCGCGGGGATCTCTTCCACACGGATGTCTTCACCGTTGTCGCCATCAAAGTAGTAAGCCTTCATGTTGAGAAGGTCCACAACACCGTTGTGGTTGTCCTCAAGGCCGATGGGCAGCTGCATGGCTACGGCGTTATGACCGAGCTTTTCGTTGAGCTGTCCGATGACTCGGAAGGGGTTTGCGCCGCTTCGGTCACACTTGTTAACGAAGGCAATGCAGGGCACCTTGTAACGCTTCATCTGAGCGTCAACGGTGATGGACTGTGACTGAACACCGGACACAGAGCAGAGAACAAGAATGGCACCGTCAAGAACACGCAGGGAACGCTCAACTTCGATGGTGAAGTCAACGTGGCCCGGGGTGTCGATGATGTTGATCTCGTGTCCCTTCCATTCGCAGTAGGTGGCTGCGGAGGCAATGGTGATGCCCCTTTCTTTCTCAAGTTCCATGGAGTCCATGGTGGCGCCGACGCCGTCTTTGCCCTTTACATCGTGGATAGCGTGAATCCTGTCGGTGTAAAAGAGAATGCGCTCGGTCAGGGTGGTCTTCCCGGAGTCGATGTGGGCGCTGATGCCTATGTTTCTTACTTTCTGCAAGTCGGTCTTCATTGTCACGTATCCTTCTTGAAAAAACGATCGAGGCAGCACGTGACATACCCGTAGGGAATGAAGTACGTATCATTCCCTTTCCGGTGGGTGTGAGTCACACGTTACCCCGGTTTAACGATCCTTTCCAGGTTTTGCTCTTGGTGTTTTGTTTGCTTAGACCAGACAAAAGGTCGGCGTCAGGAGCAATCAAGGGCACCGAATATATACAAAAGCATATGATTGTCAATGTTAAATTCTCATGAGGGAACGTTTTATCATCAATAAACAGGGGGTGCAGCAGAGAAAGGGGATGCAAAAGGGAACAGTGAAGGCACGGAAATGGTGACACTCGGTGATTTAGGAACTCGGCTTGAAGGGGTGTGCACGAAATGAATATGATTGGGAGGCAAGGGCTTCAATGGGTTAAATCTTAGATAGTTATACCGGAATGGTACCGCCGGGTCAATACAGGAAAAAGGATGGCGGTGACGAACCTTATCATTGACCCATCCCAAGGGGTGGGTTTCACAGGGGACAGGACTGGCAAATACCGGGGCCTTTTAGCCTCCGTCCCTTCCAATTGGCCGCTGCTTTGGTCTTTGGTGCCCTTCGGCAATTGCCGGGGACCTTTCGGTCACGCCTTTGGGTTTTGCTTGCATGCCCGATGGAGAGGTGCTACAAGAAAGCACAATTTATCGTGCAATTTAGCTGGGGGTGCCCCGACAGGGGCTGAGACGGAGATATCCAACCCTTTGAACCTGACGCAGTTCGTACTGCCGTAGGGAAGCCCACATACAAGTTCGTGTCACAACGCTGCAAAGCGGTGATCCAAGCTTTTTAAGGCTGCCTTCGGGTGGCCTTTTTTTTTGGCCTCCCCGGGCCCGAACCTTAGATCCACTCACCAAATAAAGGTTCTGCAACCCTTCCCCAACAGGCTCATCCCACCCACGCCGAGGAACCGGAGTTCCATCGGCATCTCCCCTTATCGTTATCGAACCTCCGGTATATCGCCCGGAACTGGAATTTCCTTTTGCGCTGTCTCCCTTGCGTGAAAGGTCCAGGGGCCACAGGAGGTGTCTTTTATGATGGTTAATGGCAGTGAAGAAAGGCTTCCCGGCGTCGACATGACCCTTGATGCGTTTCTTAAGCACAAAGGGCTTGAAGCCGGTAGCGTGGTAGTGGAGCGCAACGGTGATGTGGTGGAACGCTCTCGCTTTGGTGCGGTGCTCCTTGATGAGGCGGATCAACTTGAGATTCTGCGATTTGTGGGAGGAGGTGCCTGATGGAAGACTGTTTTGAAATCGGTGGAAAAACACTGGCAAGCCGTCTTTTGATCGGCACAGGGAAGTACCCTGCAGATGGCATGATTCCTGATGTGTGCGGGGCGTCAGGCTCCCAGGTAATCACCGTGGCCCTTCGGCGCGTGGATTTTGCATCGGAAACAGACAACGTGATGAAGCACATCCCCGACCACATGGTGCTCTTGCCCAACACCTCCGGTGCCCGAAATGCCGAAGAGGCCGTACGCATTGCCCGGCTGGCCCGTGCAGCCGGGTGCGGGGACTGGATCAAGATCGAGGTGATCAGTGACCAGCGTTACCTGCTTCCCGATAACCTGGAGACCACCAAGGCAACCGAGGTACTCGCCAAGGAGGGGTTTCAGGTCTTTCCTTATATGAATCCGGATCTGATGGACGCACGGCGCATGGTGGATGCCGGAGCCGCAGCTGTGATGCCCCTGGGGGCGCCCATTGGCACCAATCGGGGTTTGCGAACCCGTGAGATGACCCAGATTCTCATCGACGAGATTCCCCTTCCGATCATCGTAGACGCTGGGATTGGCAAACCCTCCCAGGCGTGCGAGGCCATGGAGATGGGAGCTGCGGCCTGCCTTGTCAACACGGCCATTGCATCGTCCAGCGACCCCGTCTCCATGGGACGCGCCTTTGGCCAGGCGGTTACAGCGGGGCGTGCCGCGTACCTTGCCGGTCCGGGCGCAACGCGCACGCTTGCCTCGGCATCCTCTCCCCTCACCGGGTTCCTCGGGCAGGGGAGGGCGTGATGGGCTTTTTTGATTTCTGGAAAACCTTGGATCCGGAGACGATCCTTGCCCGCATCGAAGCCTCAACCGAGGGGGATGTTCTGGCGGCCCTGGCCGCACGCAAATGTACCTCCGAAAACCTGATGGCCTACCTGTCGCCTGCGGCTGCTCCTTTTATTGAGGAGATGGCCCGGAAGGCCCATGATGAGACCCTGCGTCATTTTGGCCGGCAGGTGCTTCTCTTCACCCCCATTTATATTTCCAATCACTGCATCAACCAATGCGTCTACTGCGGGTTTAACGCCCGGAACCGTATCCACCGGCGCCAGCTTACCCTGGAGGAGGTGGCCACGGAGGCAGAGGCCATTGCAGAGACCGGCCTCAAGCACATTCTGTTGCTTACCGGTGAGGCCCCCGGAGTGGCCACCCAGGAGTACATCGAAGAGAGCCTTGCCCTTCTCTCCAAACATTTCACGTCCATCGGCATCGAGATCTACCCCGTGGACGAAGAGGGATACACCCGGTTTGTGGCTGCAGGGGCCGACTCCCTGACCGTCTATCAGGAGACATACAACGCCGGGCTTTATGAAACCCTTCACCCGGCCGGGCCCAAACGGGATTTCCGGTTCCGCCTGGAGGCCCCGGAGCGGGCCGCCCGTGCGAAAATGCGCGGGGTCAACCTGGGCGGGCTCCTGGGCCTTGATAACTGGCGGCGCGAGTCTTTTTTTACCGCCATGCATGCCAACTGGGTGATGGACACGTTCCCGGAGGTCGAGCTGGGAATCTCTCTGCCTCGCATGCGGCCCCATGCCGGGGGGTATGAACCCGCCTTTGTGGTGGATGACGCCAACATGGTTCAGATCATGACTGCCTTCCGTCTCTTTCTCCCCCGGGCGGGCATCACCATGTCCACCCGTGAAAGTGCCTTATTCCGGGACAATGTGTTGCCCTTGGGAGTCACCCGCATGTCTGCTGGGGTCCACACCTCGGTGGGCAGTCACACGGAAGAGGAGGGCAGCGGCCAGTTTGATATCTCCGATGAGCGGAGCGTTGCCGAGATGGCGGCCAACCTTTCGGCCCGTGGGTATCAGCCGGTGTATCAGGACTGGAGGATGGTCTGATGGAGACCCTCCACGAGTCTCTGGCTGCACGCATCGGCGCGGAGCCCATGGCGCGTATCGCATCGGCACGTATCGGTATCGCCGGGGCCGGCGGGCTTGGTTCCAACTGTGCCATGCACTTGGTGCGCATGGGGTTTCGGCGGTTCGTCATCGCCGATTTTGACCGGGTGGAGCTCTCCAATCTTAACCGGCAGTTCTTCTTCGCTCATCAAGTGGGGGAGATGAAGGTGACGGCCCTTCAGGCCAATCTTGTGGCCATCAATCCGGAGATTGAGGTGGAAACCCACAGCGTGTGTGTGTCGTCAGACAATATCGGTTCGCTGTTTGATTCCTGCGATGCCGTGGTGGAAGCCTTTGACCGGGTGGAGGCCAAGCAGCTCCTTGTGGAACGCTACTTAAAAAAAGGGCGCTTTCTCGTGGCTGCCTCCGGCATCGGGGGGTGGGGGGATGCAGACCGCATCGTCACACGGAAAATCGGTTCTGCCTTTTATCTTGTGGGGGATGGCGTCACCGAAGCCGATGAGAGCGCGCCTCCCATGTCAGCCGTGGTCGGGATTGCCGCGGCCAAGCAGGCGGATCTGGTGTTTTCCTATGTAAGTGGCCAATGGCAAAAGGCTAAAG
>Ga0070729_10004499_pt1 | contig 15151 bp, 15 predicted proteins | sample tdDd472_FD_66725 | JGI IMG/M metagenome (GOLD analysis project Ga0070729, IMG submission 66725) | Marine sediment microbial communities from the Atlantic coast under amendment with organic carbon and nitrate - tdDd47.2 | ecosystem: Environmental > Aquatic > Marine > Coastal > Sediment | place...
CAACGCGAGGAACCGGCCGATGACGTGAGGCGGGATGCCGGCGTCGATGAGCGCCGCCAGTTCGGTTCGCGTCCGGCGAGTGTCGGGATCGACGATAGGCGCCGTTGGCGCATCGTCGAGCCCTTCGAAGAAATACGTGATTTCCTGATTGAGAATTCCGCAGAATTCCCAAAGCCGGCTACTGCCGATCCGATTTTTTCCCTTTTCGTATTTCTGAATTTGCTGAAATGACAGATCGACGAGTTCACCAAGTGCGGTTTGCGACATGCCGAACTCTTTTCGGGCCTCGCGAAGCCGCTCGCCTACGTGAACGTCAATTGGATGGTTCGACATGATCCAGGCTTTCCAAGTTGGCGATGAGCGCCCTCTCATCCCCCGGCGCGATTTCCACCGGGCGATTTAAAGCCTGACTGACGTCTTTTTCAATGCGCCGTGCCGGCGCCGGTATTCTCATTTTATCGACTGCGGCCGGGTCTTTATAGGCGAACCGCGAGGTCGCGTAGATCGGCCGGGTATTGTGATACCGGACGATGATTCGATGCTGGCCCAAGGGGATTTCGCCCCACTCTTGGGCCAGGATCAGCGGCACGCCTTCGTAGGATAGATTGGAGCTGTCGTTACCCTGGTCGGCGTGTGAGCGCGATTCCCGCCGCCTGGTGGTCTTCCCCACCATGCGCTCCAACCACGCTTGCGTATCGGCGTCTGTGACGGCGAAAACGATAAGGTAATCGGAGTTGTTCACGAAGGTTTTCAGATCGTCTTCGGAATAGATGCTGCGCACCTGAGAAAACGACTGAATGACCATGAGCGCATGGACACCCAGGCCGGCGCCGCGATCCAGCAATTCCCCGATCGCCGGCGTTTTCTTGAGGGCCGAAAACTCCTCAAGGATGAACAACACCGAATGTTGCCGTGCCGCTTCGTCCGAGGATCTCGATACGAGATCGAGGACGAAGTTCGTAATCAACGTCGTCGTGAGGATCGACGTGAATTGCGCATCTTGCGGTTTCACCACAATGTAGATCGTCACCGGGCGTTCGCCCTCAACCAACATTCTCGGGTTGACGTCGCACCCGCCGATCGAGGCCGCCACCGCAGCCGTTTTCAACACCTGGATTTCGGCCGCGAGCGTTCCGAAGACGCCGGAGCTTTGGTTAGGTGCCATCGCCGCCAGGTCGCCGAGGTCGGTTGCGCAACTCCGAGGGTAGCCGCGTTCAACCGCCCTCTCCGATGCCCGAAAGAGCTTTACCAGCAACGGCGAAGTGTTGGCGTTGTCCTCCAAGTCTTCGGCGTCGACGCCATCGAGCGCCCCGGAGAAGTGCGCGACGTTCTCGAGGCTCGCGTCGCGGCCCTCGTGTTTGGCGTCGAATATCTCGAGAAGCATGAGCGCGCGCAGCGCCTTTCGGGCGTCTTGTTCCCAATAGGTGCTGCCTGATGGCCCAAGGATGCTCGCGATCTGATTGACGCGCAGCTCGATTTGCGCCGGCGATTCCGGCAAGACGGAAAGCGAAATCGGGTTGTATCGCGCGGTGTCCTCAGCGGTCCATTCGACCCGGTAGCAGTCCGAGAACCGCGACCGAAAGCCGGCCGTGTTGTCCCACAGCTCGCCTTTCGGATCGATGACGACCACCGAGCCCTTATAGTTCTGCAGGGTCGGAATGCAGATCGCTTGCGTCTTGCCCGAGCGCGTGCCGGCAATCACCATCCCGTGGCGATGGTGGCGCGGGATGATCGGTTTGTTGTCCAGATGGCCAATGATCATTCCGTCTTTGCCGTCCAGCTCCATTCGCACCAGGTCTTTCGGCTTGGCCCGCCGGGCGTCGCCGTAGTCGGTCCGCTTGAATGCGATCTTGCCGAAAATGATTCCGGCAAAATAGAGGCCAAAAATCAGCGGGACGACCAGGACGTAGGGCATCGGCGCGCGGTGCTCTTGGCGCACCACTTCGAAGAGATAGACCCACCAGGCCGGGTTGAGCAGTTCGAAATCGGTTCCGATTTGCAGCCACAATGCCCCGGCGACAATGACGACCAGAAGCCAAAGGGCCGAAACGCGGTCGCGCAGCCGATCCGACGTTCTTATACGCTCCAGGACGGACATTATCCCCTCCTCCACACCCAATCGCCGCCGGTGACGCTTTTATCGTCCGGGGCGAAGATTTCGGAAATTACGCGCGCTGGCCCGGCGCGTTCTACGAACGCAACCAGGTCGATCTTTCGAGTGAGGTATCGGATTGTCGCGTCGTAATCCTTGGCATAGCCAGACAACACCATCAGCTCGGCAACTGATTCTATGGCGTCGGTCGCGAAATCGCAGTGGATGGTGCCTATGGTGCCCGGCGATCCGAGATTAAGGAGCCGCATGAGAATGAAGGCGTTTTCCATCGTGATTTCACCGAGAATGAAGCGGTCACCGCGCGACCGCTGGATATTGCTCACCACGTCGCGGTTCGTGACTTCCGTATCGCTCTCGATGGCGCTGATCAAAAATTGAGTTGCTACGGGCTGTTCAAGCTCCAGCTCGGCCGAGTCTTCGATTGACACAGGGCGGTGATCTTCGATCCAGCTACAGAGAATTTTTGTCAGCGTCGTTTTGCCTGAGCCCATCCCGCCGGCGACGAGGATATTGCGCTTGGCGCGAACACCATCGCGCAATATCTTCTCGCCGTTCATATCGACCCCGAACGACTCGATATCCGCCGCGAATTTGCGCTTGAGCCGAATTGCCGCACAGATGCCAGGCCCGCCCGTGATGCGGTCCAGCACGTCCGTACCCGTCATCAGGAACAACCGATGCCCGCCCGGCAGCGTCCCGCGCATGATCGGTTTTCGCTCGGAAAAACGCTGGCCCGTCAGTACGGCGAGGCCGCGGGCCAGGTTGTTCCAATAATCCTCGGTCAACTCCGGAACGGAAAAGTGTTCCCATTTTCCGGTCCGGGTTTCGGCCCAAAGCTCGCCCGCCGCGTTGCAGACCAATTCAATGAATTTCTGGTTATCCAGAAGTTTTTGAATTGGCTCCAGGGCCTTTTCGACGGGCGAGACCATCGAAAATCACCACCACCCGAGCGTATTACGCCAGCTATTGATGGTTGCCGGATCGGTCATGCTGGTCGGGCATTTGTTGCCCGCGTTGATCGAGCCGGCGCCCTGTTGGCAGTATTTTGAGCAGTTGCTACGGCCCATCGTGCCGTTGAACGTGAACACGACGCCATCGCCGCGCGTCAACGTCTTGGTGCCGATGTATTCGGCGCTCGCGTAGAAGCTCGGCCTCGGGTTCGGTTCTTCACCGTCCGCGTGCGGATAGACCCCGCATAGGTTATCTTGCACACGGTAGTGTGTCGTCGGCGCCGGTTCTTTCCGTGGCCAGCTTGTCGAAACCGTCAGCACGCATCCGTTGGTCGGTCCCAACGGCGCGTTGAAGCCATTCTGGACCTTGAAGATCGAATCGTCCGGGCGGCGCCATTCCTCCATTTTGTTTTGTTTGATGTACTTGTCGCAGGAGTCTTCGACGTACTCGGTTCCGCCATTTTCGGAGTAGGCGCGAGCGAAGGAGTAGGCGACGGGCGCCGCCTGGTCGCGAACGACACCGGCGGCAACGAGGGTCCGCCCCGCCGGCTGCGGCAGATCGATATAAGTAGCGTCTTTCGGAAACGCCTGCAGGTTGGCATCGTCGTACACCCATCCTTCAGGAACGTAGACGTGATCATACCGCAGGTCCGCGACCTGGCAGCCGCGCACCTGGGCTTGATTGTCTTGGCGGATGATCCGCTTCCCGCCGAGCGAGTAGCCGGCGTAATCCTGGTGGAAGGTCTCACACCCCGCTTGCGTTTCCTGCAAGTTCGTCAGCGCCGCCGCGAACGGCTTACAGCTCGGCGTGCGGTAACTGATGCCGTTCGGCAGGTCGATCCGGATTCGGTACTGCTCGAATAGCTTATTGTTCGTCAGGTCCAACAGCGGTTCGCAGACGGACGTGTCTTCGAAGTGCGCGTAGGTAATTCCGGTGTCCGTGCAGTTGCCGATATTGCGCTTCAGGCCATCCGGCCCTTGGTATTTCGCAATATGCGTCTCATAGGTCACCTTATTCGGGAAGTCGTCACGGTAGGAACAGAGCTCGAATTCAATCGGATACTCGGTGCCGCCCTCGCGCGCCGCGCAGCCGTCAACCGTCACTCGCTCGTTCTCCCGGCCGACAAACACCCGCGCCGTGTGCTGCCGCGCGACCCCGGCCTCAAGGTCCGGAAAGACCTGACAGCCGTCCGGCGTCTCGAAGATCGCAAAGGAACGCTCTTCGTCGGCTACGCACTCCGTATCGATATCCGTCGTCGAGCCGCCATAGACGTAATACCGGCGCTTTTTCGCATAGGCCGTTGTCTCGCTCGAAGTGGTGTCGTAACCACAGCCGATATAGGTTTCCTGCACGCTCGCCGTTTCCAGGCTTTCCGCGCAATCACCGTCTTTCACGCCGTTCGTCGTCGGCGCCTTCATGATCGTGACGTAGGTCTCATCTTCGCTGAGTTCGGGCTTGCAGCCTTCCGTCGTCTCGCCATAGGCATCCGTGGCGACGACCGTTTCCACGGTCTCGGTTGCCGTCACCCCTTGAATCGTCGGAAGCTGCGCTTCGTCCGTTTCCAGCGGTGCGCCGGCGCCGCCAGTCGTCACGCCATCGTCGGCCGCCGTCACGTTCGGCTCGTCCGCATCCTCGTTGTCTTCCGCCGGCGCTTCGGCCGCCGCCCGGGTTTCGGCGATGGTCCGCGCCGCCCGGATCAGCGCCGCCGCATCGCCCGCCACAGGCATTTCCTGCCCGCCGGCGATCTTCGTCCCGTTGGGCGCGATCTCAGACGCCATCGGCGGCGCGAGCTGCACCGCATCACCGCCGCCCGGCTCGCTCGACAGGCTATGCCAGTCGATCGCGACCTTGGGCCCGGCGTCGCCCTGCCCTTGCACCAGGCGCACCGCGCCATGGAGGAATTTATCGACGGCGCCGAGCGTATCCGGGCTGGCGGTTCGCGCCACTTTCGCCGTGACACCGCCAGCCCGGTTAAGGTCTATTTCCGACGTCACCGTACCGATGGCAACCGTTTGTGCCGCCGCCGGCCAGGCCGCCAGCAACAAGAAAAGCAGCATCGCGGCGAAGACCGCGGCCCCTGCTTTCATTTCGAATTTCGTCATCATCAATTCTCCCGGTTTTGCCGCCGGCCTTCCGTCGATTCGAGAGCCCCGGGACTGCATGTGTAGGTTAGTTTCGCCCTCGCCGGATCGAGCTGGACAAGCCGATTGGGCGACGGGAAATACCAGTAGTTCGAAGGCTTCACATGCAGCAGGGTTCCCTTCTTGATCCGGATACGCCGCTTGCGGTTGGTTGCGTTCCTGAGCTCTTCGGCGACAATTTGAGCGATGTTCTGGTTGAAGGCATCGCCGGCGGCCGACAGCGGCGAATCCACCGTTGTCCCGTCGCTATTCGTGTTCGGGGCCGTCGCATAGGCAACGATCGCGCCAATCGTCGAGGCAATGGCCGTTGGCCCGTACTTGTCGAACACTCTGTCAAATTTCTCGCCAACCATGCCGAACTGGCCCATGGCGTCAGCGCCTTGGGCCTTGTTCAGCTTCATAACCGCACCATCCGGCCTGGTGATTTTCGTAAACTCGACCGCTATTCGGGAAGCGTCCGGATCGTCCAAGGGTTCGCACGATCCTTCGATTTTCGTTCCTTGCTTGAGCAGTCGAATCCGCCCGTCTGGTCCATAGATATCAACGCCTATATGCGCCAGCACCGGCCCGCAGATTTGCGAGTTGACCGGCGAGTCCAAGACGATGGGAACCAACGTCTCGGTCGGGATGATGCGGCAGCGTTCGACCGGCAACCCCGATACGTTTTTTTCGAAACTTCCGACGTTCCCTTTTCCCTGATAATCGGAATCCTTCAGCTTGTATGCCGCCTCGGAACTCGGCAGCGCCGACGGCTGGAGGCTGGCAATTGCCGGCGCGTTGAAGACAGCCGGCCCGGCGTCAACCAGCTCATCCATGCTCCGGATCGTCGCACTTATGCGAGGATCCGGACGCGGTACGGGTTTCGGCGCCGGTCGCTTGACGACAACCACGGGTTTGGGCTTCGGTTTCGGCTTCACCACCACCTTGGGCGGTGCCTTGCCGACACCCTCGAGCGCGATCCGCTTCAGATCGCCTGGGCCACCCACCAGCACGGCGCCGGCGGCCTTTCCTTCCAGCACCGGCTTAAAGGAAACCGTCACCTCGCACGACCTACCCGCCGCGATGACGGGGCATTCGCCCGCCAGTGAAAACGCCTCGGACCCCGACACTTCAAGAATGGAAACGTCGAGGTCCAATTCGCCGGCGTTGGCGATCCGCACCCGCAGCACCGCCGGCCTCTGACCCACTTCGCGCGCGCCGAACTCGACGCGCGCCGGCACGACCAGGGCGGCCGGCTTCGGCGCCGGTTTTTGAACCCGCGGCGGTTCGATGGACTTATAGAACCCGGGCGGCACGTCGCCGGGGTTGTCCGTCGACGCCGGCGGCTGGTCCGGACACAGCACGCCGAGCGTACTGCAAATGATGCCGGTCAAGGTCTCTCCGACGCCCGCCATGGCCTAATTCTCCGCCGTCGTTTCGTCGGTTCGGTTGATGCAGACCACCAACCCCTCAAACTCCAGGGTCAACGCGGAGATACGTTGTACGATCACCACATTGCCGCGCCGGACCCAAGTTACCGGCGCGTCAACCTTGCCCCTGTCGGTCTTCACCACCGCCGAAATCGCCGGCAACACGATTTGCTTCATGCGCTCGGGCGTCCAGTGCAGGTACATGAATTCGTCGTCCGAATAGACGGCATCCGGCGCGAAACTGCGCCCGTCTTCGTCGCCGCCCATCGTCCACTTGAAGTCAAGTTTCGACGGATCGAACTTGAACCCCTCGAGCCAATCCACATCCTGCCGGCCCGTGCCCGCCGCCGTGTTCGCCAGCGGATCATCGACCATCGGACCGCCGCTCGGATTGACCAGGCCCGCACGTTGCACCGGCCTTGTCGGCACGGCGGGCGGCGCCGGCGCCGGCGCCGCGCCCGGGACCGCGAGCGCGTCGGCGATCCGCCGCGCCACCTCGCTTATCGAGCCGTCCGTCGTTGACCGGATGTTAATCAATACGTCCGGGCAGTTTTCCGTGTTCACACCCTCGGTTTGGACGCGCATCGAGTAGATTCGCGGCCCGCCGACTTCATGCCCGCCAATAAACGCCAGGTTGCCATCGAGGCCGGCGCTACGCGCCCCCAGCACCCACAGCCGGGACGAGCCGGCTTCCTTGTTGGGGTAGGACGTTAGCGAGATCGCGTTGCCGAGCCCCGACGTGATCGCCGCGACCTCCTCGGGGAACTGCAGCACCGTGCCGATGAGTTGACGCGCACGAACGCGGATCTCGACGCCCGGCTGATAAAGGTAGTTTCGCGTCGATTCGTCAGGTTTGCAGCGCGTGGCCCAATTGTAATTGATCGCCCCTTTCGGCAAGAGTCCGCCGCGCTGGAATTCCGGGTATTGGCCCCTCTGCTGTTGCTGGATCGCCTGTTGCTGGCTACCCGGCTTCGGCACCGGACGCCGGTTCGGCTGCTGCCCGGCGGCTTCACCGCCGGCGAACGCGACCAGCGCCGCCACGCTCAGAATTGTTCCCAGGGTTTTCATTTTCGTTATCCTTTAACCACGTCTTCCTTGGCCTTGGCCGAATACTTCAGGACGTACAGCGCCGCCGGATTGTCGATATTCTCCTCCGGCGTCTTGGGCCGCCCGTCGCGCGCCAGCTTCAGCTCGACGATCCACGATTCGGCCGCGCCTTTGATCCTGTTCACCGCGAAATGCTGTTTCTCGATTTCCAGCGACCACACCGCGTCGTTGGCCTCGTTGCTTTGCCAGGCCGCAACGATCTTGACCGCCCAAGTGGTGTGATTGCGTACCGCCGCACGGTAGTAATCACCCTTCGTCATCGCCGCGTCGAAGACTTTCCAGACTTCGTTGGTGCTGTTCGCCTTGACCCACTCGAACCGTTCCTTGTCGTCGACCAGGTTCACGGTTTCGCGCGCCAGCACATAGCGCCTGGCGAACTTCTCCATGAGCGTCCGCATGACCTTGGCGTCTTCGACCGGCCCCCGGGCCTGGTAGAATTTCCCGTCGGTCTCGCCCAGCAGGAACACCGCCGGCGGTTCCTGCGCCATGTAGAAGACCGCGAGCGCCAGCACGAAATTCAGCAGCAAAGACGCCAAGGCGAACGTCGAGGCCAAGCCGCCCATGCGCTCGGCAACGCGTTCTGAGCGCTGCGTCATTCGCTTGCCGCCGCCGCGGCGGCGGCGAACGCGGCCGTCCGTTTCCGCCGCCGACCCGCCCGCATCGACAGCGGGCGCCCCTCGTGGCGCCACTCGGGGTGTTTCTTCGTTCATCCGGCGCGGAACAGCTTGAACGGCTGTTCGAACTCAACGCAGGCGCAGGGCGATTCCTTGTAATCGTCCTCACCCGATCCGAACGACACGCCTTCCGACGTGGCGCAGCTCCCGACCAGAAGGGCCAGGCATAGAGCGATATGTTTCATTGTTGCCCTCCAAATAGCTGACTGGCGGTGCCGCGCACCGCCGGCGGTTCCTGCAGGTCCTCATCGCCCTGCACTTCGCGCGGCAGCTCTTGAAGCTGCCGCGCGCCCATCAGCTGCAGCAATGCCGCTTGCTGCGCGATCAGGTGATTGAGCCTGGCCAGGATTTCCATGCTGACCTTGGCGTTGTTATTCGCCTTGTCCTGCAGCGTGCCGGCGCCGCGCCGGTCCTGGTCAAGCGACAGCTCCGTGGTCTTCGCCGTCTGCACCGATTGCTGGCTGTAGTAGCTCGTGGCCAGCGCCGCTTGAATCGATTGCGAATAGACCCGTTTCCGACGTGTCGCGACCTTCGCCAAATCGGCGGCCGTCTCAAGGTATCGCCCGCCCTTGATGCTATCCTTAGCCTTCGAGGCGTCGGTGTAGATTTGCAGGAGCCCGTTGACGTTCTCCTTCAGCCCGCCGAGATCGCCCAGGTCGATCTTCACCCCTTTCTGCAGATCGAACCCGGCGAAGTCCGGGACGATTTCAGCCAGGTTCCGGAAATCCGGCTGACTGGCGAGCGTGCCCGTCGTCGCCGTCGTGGTCACCGGCCCGACCGCCAACCGAATTTGGTTGGCGTGATTTACCAACGTCGTCAGCAACGTCTTGATATCCTCGAGCGTTGCGTTGACCTGGTTAACCGCGTCCGTCGTCTTGTTGATCGCGGTGACGCATCCGGCGCACTCGACCGCCACGGCGTGCGCCTTGCCGGCCGGCACCGTCGCCAGCGCGATCAGGCCGGCGGTGAAAGCTGTTCTAAGTAGGGTCTTATCCATCGCTCATCTCCAAATTCCCGAATGCATTGGTGCGCCAGGTCAACCGCGTCTTCCCCGGAGCGGAACAGCCCCATGAGATCGCCAAGCCCGGTCAGAGATAGATTGACCGGCGTGGACTCCTGGCCCCGTGTCGTCTTGTGGACGAACAGCGCCGCGTGCCGAAGATGGCTAATGGCCCGGTCCTCATCGGCGATAAACCGCAGATCGGACTCGGACAGATTGAACAGATTTCCATACTCGTCTTTGTTGACGTTCGGGTTCCGCCAGAACGCCAACGTCGCGCAGCTCGAGACGATAACCGAGCCCGCTTCGCTCATGCCTTCGGCATCCTGGAACGCGAACCAGACCGCGCCCTTCTTCTTGCGAATGTTCCGAGCCAGGTACTTGCCCGTCTCAGCCATGAGCGGCGAAGCGTCGAACATTGTCGGCGCCTCATCGATAAAGATGATATGGGAGCGGGCGTCGCCGCCCCACATCGCCAGCTCGATTCGATGCATGACATAAGCCATGTAGACGCCCAGCACGCGCGGGTTGCCGAGGAGCCGCGTCATATCGAAGGTGATCCACCGCGACGCCGAGAGGTTCAGCGAATCATGGTCGCCGTCCATCCAACCCGCATAGGGGCCGTCATCGACCCAGGCCCGCAGGCCGCGGCCGACATCGCTATTCCTTGCGACCCCCGTTTTGACGAAATTTGCAAGGGTCCGGTCTTCGACCGGCAACGGCATGACCAGGTCCAGGCCGTGTTCAATTTCCTCTTCGGCCTCGCGTTTCTCGCGGCCCTTGAGCTCGCTCGCGTCCGCCATTTCCATGAGCAGCCGGATCAGCATCACCCGGTTTTCCGTCGTGTCCTCCATTTGCAGGGGGGCGAACCGCGATTGCCCCGGCGTCACCACCACCCCGCCGAAAACCCGCGTCGGGACGCTCAGGCCGTGCAGGTTGTCGAAGCTGAAAACCTGCATATCCGGAAAGTAGGAAAGCGCGCCGGTGATCATCCAGGCCGCCGCCACCGTCTTACCGCTGCCCGGCTTGCCGATCAGCGCCGCGTTGCCTAGCGCTTCCTCGCCCGGATGTTCATGTACGCCAAGATGATAGGCCCCGCCGTTGATCGTCTTGACGACGCGCAGCGCGTGCGGACCCCACCAGCATTCGCCCAAGCCCTTCGGCGTGCCCTCGAGCGGCATCCAATCCGCAATCGAACCGCGTCCGAGATTCATTTGCCGGATCGGCCGGCCGGCACCCGGAAAACGGCGCTGCCATTCGTTCATCACCGTGCCGGTCGCGACCGCCGCTCTGAAATTCTCGTCTTGCGTCCAGAGCTGAATGACAGCATCCGCCGCGCGCTTCGTCGCCTCGACGGTCTCGCCATCGACGCGAACGAAAATCTCAGATTCCGTAAACCCCTCCTCGCCTTCCGTGAAGCCCTCGCTCAGTTGCGAGTAGTCTTCGCGCATCGCATCGCTCATCCCTTCCGCGCTGATATCGCGGTTCGCCGCCCGCTCCTTCAGCTTCCGCTTCGACCACACGCCTTTGCGCGGCCGAACCACCATCGTCACTGTCAGCTCGTGATTCAGCATCAAAAGCTGCCGCATCAACCGCTCATTGGTCTCGATCCGCTCACGCTCGATCTTCGGCAGCACCACGAATTTCTGAAACCGCTCGCGAATGCCGTCCGTCACCCTCACGGTTCCGTTGGCCTCGTCGAACTCGAAATCAGCGCCCTTCACGAAGCGCGGCAGATCGTGCGCCGAACCCAGCCGGCGCACCGGCATTCCCGTGTTCACGAAGTCATAGAGAAACTTCCACAGCTCGCTATCCGGCGGCGCCACCGCTTCGCCGAACTCGTCAACGTCGGTCATCACCGGCTCCACGTGCTCGAGAACGCGCGGCTTCGCCGGCGCGAGCATCGAGGTTGTCGCCTCGAGCGCCGCGCCCAGGTCCGCGGTGCCCTCGTCGACGAGCAGGATGAATAGCCGGTTGGCGAAAGCGTTCTTAAAATTATCCGCCCAGCGATCATTGACCGCCCGCAGCCACTCGTTCTCGTCGGAGCCCGGCATTTCCACGTCGAGCAAACGCCGCTCGAAAATCACCGTCGCCGCCGTCTCGGTTTCCGCCAAACGCCCCTGCCAGTTGGCCCGCGATCGCTTGAAGGTCTCGAGAACTTCCGGCGTCGTCGAGGCGAAGTCTACGCCTTCGCACTCGACAACCACGAACCGGCATTCGTGCTTGCCGACGCCGGCGCGGCCCTCGACCGAGTATTCCGCCCGCTCGGCGATAACCGTCCGGTTGTCGCTATCGATCCGGATGAGCGGAATAATCTCTTCAATGTTCGGTTCCGGAACCGCACGACGCGCCCGGCGCCGGGCCGCATCCATCAGGAGTTTCGAACCCATCCAGGCGGCCCCGAGCGCGGCGCCGCCCATCCCGGCGTAGGCCACCGGCGATAGGTTCACTCCCGCCCCCGCAAAGCCCTGAGCGGCGGCTTCGCCCGCCGCCAGGCTAGCGAAGGTAAACGCGGCTGCGCCTTTTGAAGACATGCCACAGACCCACTTTCAGCGCCCGGAAGAACGCATAGGCGATCAGGTTTTGGAGAAACGGATGACGGAGACGAAGAATGATGCTGGTGACGTGTATCACCACCGCCGCAACCGTGCCGATCGCCAGCCCGGGCTTGAACCCGATGACCGTGGCGATCGCGCCTAAGGGAAACACGGCGAAAGCCAGATAGGTGATCGTCGGAACCCCGAACAACAGGTGTTCGGGTTCCGCCACCGAACGACGGATGGACGTGCCCGCCATCCTAGCTGCTGCTTTGCGCGAAGGTGAAGACCGCCGGAATCACGACCGGCAGCGCGATCATGGCAATGATCAGCCAGGCCCAATCCATGAGCTGGCGGCGCTGCATCCAACCGATCTTGACCGCGAAAATGACGCCGAGCGCCACCACCACGGACAGCGACGCGCCGATGGCCAACATCTGATCGATGAGAAAATCCAGAACATTGTTGATCGACGAACTGGCGTCCGAACCGCCGGCGGTGATGTTCGCGCCGCCGATCTGCACTTGCTGCGCAGATGCTTTGGCCGATACAACTACAGAATGCAGTGTGGCCGATAGCGCGGCACACCAAATCTTGTTATAGTAGAATTTTATAATGTATTTCGTGCACATAGTCTGCATCCCTAATAATTATTTATGGCACCAATAACGAATTGGATTAGTTGACGAAATACTATTTACCCCTTATTAACGTGTCAATACATCAAAGCGTATTCGTGCAAAAACATATCGCATAAAGGGTGTTCCGGGGATCGAAAATGGCCGCAAGCAAAGTACGAACGTCAATCGGAATTCGCCCAACAGTGGTAAAGTGGTTGGCCCGAGAAAAAGCCGAACGGCGCTACGGACAAGGCCCAAACGAGCTGGTGACAGATTCCGAAAATGTCACCCGCGACCTGATCGTTGATCAAGCGGTTGCCCTGCTGTCACACGTCCAGAGCCAAGACACCATGAAGGAAATTTTCGGCAGCGAAGGCGCACAGGTCAGCACCAAACTTTTGACGTTCCTCTCAACTCACATCGATCCGTCGGAGTAGCCGATGGGGAAAGCCTTCCCCTCGCTGCAACCGCCGCCCCGGCTCCGCCCGGGCCGCGTTTTCCGCTACCCCTTCGAGCGGGGGACACCCCCGCAACGCCCCCGCTTCATGGCCGTTTCCTCCCTGGCCGGCGGGTCCGGCGTCGCCGGTTCTACGAATCCCGACGCCGGGCCCGTCGCCGCAACCGTCCAGTACGTCATCGACGGCGATACCATCAGAATCGCGCCCATCCTTTGGCGCGACCGGAAGACTTACGTTTGCGTCCGCTTCGAAACCATTTCCGCGCCGGAGATCGGCGCTCGAGCAGAATGTCACCAAGAGGCCATGCTGGCCGAGCAGGCCAAAAACCACCTGGCCCGAGAGGTCGGCCCCGGCGATACCGTTACCCTGTTCCGGGCCAGGCCCGGGCGTTACCCCGGCCGCCTGATCGCGGAAGTGCGATCCGCTTTCGGGACGATGCTTGCCACCTCCCTTCTTCGCGCAAACTTGGCCGTTCCCTTCAACCCGCGTCGTCGCCCCAACTGGTGCGCCCAATGACACCGGCCGGGGATACCTTCAGCCGCCTTCACCGGCCCCGTCGTGTTTTCCACTCGCCGCCGGCCGCCGCCGCTTCGCAGCGCCAGGCCGTTGCCCGCCGTTCTTATCGCCAGCCGGCCCTTGCCGTCGATCCGACACGCCACCATCGCAGCTCATCGAAATCAGGAATGAGCCTTTCCACGTTGCTTGGGCCAAGCCGCACCCGTTTTTCTCGATCAGGATTTACCTATGGCGTCCGCTACGGATTCAACCTGCCAAGACGGTTTCCACGTTGTGGACCCTCCGCCTTTCGGTGGAATCCGCGGCCGCCTCCGACACCCTCAATAATCATCGAAAACGGGCACAGCCCAAGCAAGGAAAGGACACCATCATGATTACGTTCGCAAAAGCTCAGGTTCAAGGTCGTGTCGGCTCGGTCGACGTCAAGGACCTCGATAACAACCGCAAGGTCGCCAACGTCTCCGTCGCCTCCGAGGAAAGCTACAAAGACGGCGACGAGTGGAAGAAGATCGTCACTTGGGTCCGGATCGTCACCTTCAACCCCGCCACCGTCGCCTACATCGAACGAAATGTTCAAGTCGGCCGCGAGGTCTTCGTTTCCGGCCGGTTGCGCGAAAACAAGTGGGAGAAAGAAGGCGTCAAGCATTCGACCTTGGAACTGCACGCCGACGAGATCGAAGTCGGCGCCAAGCTCAACGCCGAGGCCGGCGACGAAGACGCTGCCTAAACGGAACCCCGAAGGGCCGCCCAAGGGCGGCCCTTCTTTTTGCCTGCTCATGGTCACACGCTTTTCCAAAGCGCTACGCGGACGCCGGCGGCACATGCCGCCGACGAACACCCCACCCCACACCCAGCCCGGGTCGGCCTTCAGCCGCCACCGGCCCCCTTCTCTCAGGCTTCGCGATGACTGATCGAGCGCCCCCCGAACCGCCCCCTGCAGAACCGGATTCGAGATACGACGACGTACCGCCGCCGGATGCTTCGGATAGACCTGAGGATCCGGCGGACTACATCTATTTCGAGGTCACCACCAAGCCGTTTACCGTCATCATCTATTCGCCGGAGGCTGCCCTGCAGGGCGGCGATCCGCTCGCCGGCACCGCCGTTACCCATATCCACGCCCAGACCGCCGAGGAGGCGGCCGGCCTCGCCCTGCAGTACATCCATCAAGAGACACGTTCGCCAGCCTGGCGCTTCGCCACCGTGATCTTCGTCACGGAGGGCTACCACAGCGATTTGCGCCACGATCCACGCCGCTACACAGTCGGAGAAAAGTGAAATGCTCGAGAAAACTGGTTATCACGAATCGCAGTTGTCGTAGAACACCCCGAGCTCAATTGTGCGCGGGGTGTTCTACGTCAGTTCCAGCTCGTGAAGGCAACCGCTCAGAACACGATGCGTGTGCCGATGACTGCACGCCAGCCTTCGATATCCTCACCTTCCTCGTCGGCCAGGTCTGCCGTGTTTCCGAGTTTGCGCTCGTAGACGAGGCCGAGATACGGCGAAACGGCCCGGTCTATCAGGTCGTAACTGAGCCGCAGACCGGCTTCGGCACTGGTCAAGCCCGCCTTGATCCCGATTTCCGTATCGTCCGAAAAGGCGACATTGATATCGGCGGAGGGAGT
>Ga0070729_10004501_pt1 | contig 15147 bp, 10 predicted proteins | sample tdDd472_FD_66725 | JGI IMG/M metagenome (GOLD analysis project Ga0070729, IMG submission 66725) | Marine sediment microbial communities from the Atlantic coast under amendment with organic carbon and nitrate - tdDd47.2 | ecosystem: Environmental > Aquatic > Marine > Coastal > Sediment | place...
CTAGCGACGTTCTTTAAGACGTGCAGCTTTACCACGGCGGTCACGCAAGTAATACAATTGTGCACGACGAACCTTAGCACGACGAGCAACTTCGATCTTTTCGACACGTGGGCTATGGAGCAAAAATGTACGTTCTACACCAACACCATGGCTGGCAATACGACGAACAGTAAAGTTTGCTTCATTACCACCTTTACGAGCACGAATGACAATACCCTGAAAAATCTGGATACGTTCACGTGTGCCTTCAACAATGCGGACATGAACCTTGACGGTATCCCCTGTTTCGATTTGAGGATGTCCATGGTCAGCCGCCACAAGAGATTGTATGAGTTCTTGGCTCATGGCAATTTTTCCCTTCCACAAAAATACGCCCTGCGGCGTAATCATTATCTTACAAATAGAAGCGGATTATAGCATGAGTCATTGTATTATCACAAGGGGAGCATTATCGGTTATACATTCAATTCACGCGCAACCCGCAATAAGCCTGTTATTGTCTTGCTATCGGTAATTTCACCCGATGCAATCATTTCAAGAGCATCAGCAAGTGGTTTCCAATGGGCTTCCACAAATTCATCTTCATCCATCTCTAAAGTAGATTCTATAAATTCGCGCGCCCAATAAATATGAATAAACTCTGTGGTGTATCCCGGTGCAGTATGAATACCACCCATATCCACCAGTGACACAGGTTTATAACCAGTTTCCTCTTGTAATTCACGGACGGCACATGTTTCAGGGTCTTCATCCGGTTCTAATGTGCCAGCAGGGATTTCCCACATGACCTTACCAGCAGGTAAACGAAATTGTTGGACAAGCAATACATTATTGTTGTCATCCGTGACGATGACCGCAACCGCCCCTTGGTGATGGATTACTTCACGTTTGCTCATCATGCCGTTGGCTAACTCTACATCATGAACTTGAAGATGGACGATTCGCCCCTTAAATATTTCTGTTGACTGCGTAATGGTTTCTAACACGGTTACACCTCAAATAAAAAAGGACGGTAAGCACCGCCCTTTAGGATTGACATTTGTAATTCTTATGGGATTTGCAATACGGTGTTCATCGTAATGCTATTGATATTTGTAATACCGTTTAATGCTGCAATTGCATCAACTGTCGTTCCGTGCGCCTGTGCAATTTGGAACAAGGTGTCGTACTGTTGTACGGTGTATTGACGGCTACCAACTGCTGGTGCCGCACCTTGAGCAATTGCATTGGCTTGAATATCTGCCTGTGCATTACTGGTTATATCAGATTGTGCTTGTGCCGCTAAGGTATTTGTGTTCGTTGTGGTCGTTACGCTATCCGTACCTGTACCCAAAGCCGTTTGTGCTGAAGCCTGATCGACTAAAGCAGGGGTAGCTGATGGTATTGGAACAGATGTTGCTGGTGGGAAAAATCCAGTTGTCCCACAACCCGGAATTGTAATTCGTTGACCGACGAGAACAATGTTCCAATTTGTGATACCACTTGCTGTTGCCATTTCACCTACAGAAACACCATAAGCTAAGGATAATTTATAGAGTGTTTCACCTGCACGAATTTGATGGACACAATCTGCACCGGGAGCAAGTCCTTGTGCTGGAGGGAAGGTTGGTGTCGGTTGGAAGGGATCAAGTGTTGGGATTTCAGGGGTTGGTGTTTCTACACCGATTCCTTGTCGGATAGCTTCGTCGGTTGCTGCTTGTGCCGCTGATTGTGTTAGTTGACCAATCAACGCGGTGGATGTTAACGCAAAATTATCAATGGGAACTTCTGTTGAACCTTGGGCGACTGCCGTTCCACCCGGAATTGTATTCCCAACATTGACAACACCCTCTGAAGTCGCAGTCTCTTCTGCCAATAGTGGATCTGGTGTCAGTGTAGCTGTTTCTTCTATGGTTGGAGTTGCTGTAGCTGTTGGCGAACTCGTCTCCGTTGGTTTCTCAAAAACAACTGTTTCAGTTGGGGTTGCTGAAGGTTCTTCTTCTTCAACGGGTATTGGTGTAGCTGATGGAATAACTTGTGAGATTGGTTGCGAGACAACGCCTTCACCAGAATCACGAAAACACGCCGTGGTTATTAGCGTAAGCACCACACACATAATCAGTAAATGATAACGTTTCCATTGTTTAGACATCAATCAGCTTCTCCTACAGATAGCCCGTTAAATGACAAATTGAACGTGTATATCTATTATACTGAAAGGATACCAGAATAGACAAACACATTTCAGCACTTTTATTCTTTAAGTAGTGGAATCTTAACTTCAACTTCCAAACCGGGAGTCGGTAAGCTAACAAAGTTCAGTTCACCACCATACAATTTTACCAGTAGTTTGACAATTGCCAAACCGAGCCCCATGCCTTGTTGCTCAAAGAACCAGCGTTGGAACTGCATATATGCCCCAATGGAATTAAGATCTTCACGGGTCATACCACGCCCTTCGTCTTTAACACGAAATATATAATGGGTATCATCAACTTGGGTTGTAACTGTAACGACTTCTCCCGCATCTGTAAATTTGAAGGCGTTATCAACCAATTCTTCAACAATTTTATTAAAATGAATATCAAGCATACGAATTGCAGGTGCATCTACATAGTCGGTCACAAGGTCATCGTGTCGATCATAATGCTCTGTGCGATTATGCACATTCATCTCAACCATGCCCAACGGAAATTCCATCCGTGCCTCATCCATATTAATAACTGTCTCGTTGCCACTATGAGCCACTTCCAACCGTGCGTAAAACAAATAATTTTCCACCAAACGGTATAATCGGTGTGCGGCAACATTGATATGCTGAGACCAATCAGTAATCAAATCAGGTTTAAGGGTTTGCGATTCCACCATGAGCATCTCGGAAAAGCCAATAATTGTATTCAATGGGGTACGCAGTTCATGCGGAAGTGCCGTCATGATATTTTCTGCCATCGCATCAATACGTTTTGTAGCAGCTTTTTCAAGTTCTTCGATTTTTTCAAGGCGAACCCGAATACTATCGAGCAATTCATTTACACGAAATGGTTTCGTTAAATAATCATCTGCTCCCATGACCATCCCATGACGCATATCAACGCGATCAGTTTTTGCTGTTAAAAAAATAAAAGGGATTGTTGCAGTATCAGGTGTGGATCGCAAATTTTGTAACACACCGTAGCCATCTAATTCGGGCATCATAATATCGCACACAATTAAGTCAGGGTAAAATTCACGAGCACGCCTTACACCTTCGATACCATTCTCCGCACCTTCTGCGTCGTAACCTTCAAGTGAAAGCATCTCAACCACATCATCTCGTAAATCTTTTGCATCTTCAATAACAAGTACTTTAGTCACTACAACCATCCCCTGATACTTGAGTCTACTCGTTTTTACTATAATAACAGCAAAATTGAAATTCTTACACAAAGCTTTTGAAGCACTGAACTAAATTACACGAACACTAATGAGTATTAATATAATAATTCCAGTGAGAATACGATAATACCCAAAAACGATAAAACTATGGCGGGAAATATATTTCAACAACCAATCAATCGAAAACCATGCAAATATCCCCGAAAATATAGCCCCTACAAGCAACAATATCAAGGCATCACCCTGTAATTCATCTAAAGATGACACGAGCTTGTATATAGTTGCCCCTCCCAATGTCGGAATCGCCAGAAAAAACGAGAATTCTGTAGCAATCCTTCGGTTCATACCAGAAAGCATCCCTCCAATGATTGATGTACCAGAGCGTGACATGCCGGGGATTAGTGCCAATACCTGTAATAAACCAACTGTAATTGCTTGACGCAATGTTACATCCATAATATCTGTTTCATCAGGTTTTTCCGCAAATTCACGAATTTGTGGCAAACGCTCGACAACAAGAAATCCAATTCCCCCAATTATCAGCGAAATAGCCACGACCAAGGGCGAAAACAACACCGCCTCGATCTGGTCATCAAATAGCAAACCTAGAGTCGCCGCAGGAATAAATGCCACAAAAATTAGTATCCAGAAGCGACGGATTTTCATATCAGTGCGCACCGCACGCACGTGCGTCATAAATGTCATTCGATAATAAAATATCACTGCAACCACTGCCCCAATTTGAATGAATATTTCAAAGACAGGCCCAATTGCATCAAAATTTAACAAAGCTGTCCCAACAATCAGATGCCCTGTTGATGAAATTGGCAAAAACTCGGTTACCCCTTCAATCAATGATAGAATGATTACCTTAATGATATTTTCCATACAACCCTCTAAGCAACTACAAATTATTAAACACCTCATTCTAACTGAAAACTTTTTGAATTAGTATTGACGCAATTTGAATTTTTACTGTTTCTCAGTATAATTTGCGATCCACAAATAGGGCTAAAAGGGGATGTCTGCTTTGGATGCAAAACAACTGAATGATGAAGGTCGTAAATTGTGGAATCAAAAAGCAAAATTCTGGGATGAATTGCACGGGGATGATGGCAATAGTTTTCATCGAACATTAATCAGCCCGTCAGTGGAACGATTACTAAATTTACAATCAGGTGAGCGAGCATTAGATATTGGTTGTGGAAATGGTGTATTAGCCCGACGCTTAGCTGAACTGGGTGGTCAAGTCACTGCCTGTGACTTTAGTTCAGAATTGATTGCATTGGCAAAAGATAGAGGACAGTCAACAGGGACACCCATAACCTATCATGTTATTGATGCAACAGATGAAAAATCTCTATTAGAACTCGGTAAAAAACAATATAATGCCATTACCTGCACAATGGCAATCATGGACATGCCGACACTAAGCCCAATGTTCCGTGCGATTCGACAATTACTCACTGATAATGGTCGGTTTGTTTTCTCTACGATGCACCCCGCATTTAATTCTAATAACCCTATATTTGTACAAGAACGAGGCGATTCAAACGGTGTGTTGTATACACAATATGCTGTGAAAATCACAACATATATCGACCAACCCCCAACCAAAGGAGCAGGCGCACCCAACGAACCCAACCCTCACTATTATTATCATCGCCCTTTGCATGAGTTGCTCGGATTGGCATTTGAAGCAGGGCTTGTACTTGACGGGCTTGAAGAACCTGCTTTTCCGAAAGATTCCTCGACGACATCCGACCGCCTAACATGGGAAAAATTATGGCAGATACCACCCGTGTTAACCGGACGTTTTCGTATTGGTTGATATAACTCTTACGACTTAAATTGTTGGATTTTGAGATGATAGAATAGCAGACTTAAACGTACCACCTGCATGCGTATTGAGCAAATTAAGTAAGTCATTCACTGCATTCTGAATATCGGCTTGTGCATTGTCGTGATGCGCCTCAACTGTGATGACTGCCTGTGTCGTTGCTTCATTGGCAGCACTGGTGGCACTTTGTCGCCAACACCATCGTCTTGCAATCACCATTTTCTTCTCATCTGAAAAAATCACTTCACCCACTTCGGGATATAAAATTTCATTACTGCCTAGCTCAGTGAAATTTTCTGTGCCCTCAGAATAATGAACCGTAATTACCCCCTCAATTTCACGGGTATCGAAGATCGCCACAGGTAGCCCATAACGAATACTGACTAGGTTCCCAATATCTACTAATGTATTGATTATCGGAATATCTCCCTTTTTGGTCAAACGACGAAGCAAAGCCTCAGCAGCACTCCGATATTGAGTAGGAGAAACCCCAAAGGCACTGATTGCTCTGCGCCAAGCACCTAGTGATTCAAGTTCGCTTAAGGGTGTATCACCGATTCGTTTTTTTACAGTCTCTTGTTCGGCAAGATATAGATGACGTAGAGCATCTGATGTCGGTTGATTAGACATCCCATGCGCGATAATAACGCCGCCAATGATTTGCGAGTAATTTTCAATTATCTGTGGACTATATTGAAAAGTTGTCACATTACGTCCTATATCTGTTGGATTGCGGGTAGAATGTCTTGGGCTTCCTTAGTGTCTAAGCGTCGTATAGCCCATAACCAGATCACTAATGATGGCACAGAACAGAAGGCAGTCCCGATTACAATAAGATGGACATTCTGACTACCGACGGCATCAATCATGAGCCCAACCATTATCGCGCTAATCCCTTGCACAAATTCAAAACCTGCATAGTCTAGTGAGAACATTCGCCCAAGATATTCGTCAGGAACAATTTTTTGGATGATGATCGAGCTATATGTCCAATTGACTGAACCACCCATTGCCCTCAGCATAACCGCGAATATTGCAAATTCCAATGACGGGGCAAGCCCCCAAAACATCCAACCAAAGATAACCATGATAAAGCCAACAGCTACTAAATGGCGTAACGTCCTTACTGTACCGTCACTAAAGCGATTGACAAATAGGGGACCAATAATTGACCCAATGCCAAATGCTGCCCAGAGAATCGCCATTGATGTTGTGCCTTGCTCACCAATCGCAAATAATTGTGTCCCATAGATTATCAGCACCGCATCTACACTACCAATACTGAGACCTGTTTTAATAAAGATAGCCGCTGCGATAGCAGGGTGCTTTAATAAATAGCGGATACCATCTATGAAAGTACGCTGAGATATATCCTGAGTGATTCGTTCTTCTTGCCCAATATCTGATCGAGGTTTTTCGGGAACAACAAGCGTGACAACAATGCCGGCTGATGCAAGAAACGTCAGAGCATCTATGATTAGCGCGGCTTGAATCCCTAAGAATTGAGCAACGATTCCTCCGATAATCGCACCGATTGCTAACATAGCAGACCACGTGATGCTACTCAATGTATTACCAAGCACAAGCTGATCTCGGTAGAGGACGCTTGGCATAAGGGCGTTTCGGGCAGGTTCGAAAATGGACGAAATTAGGAATTGAATTACTGTGAATACATAAATTAATGGGAGATACTCACGACCTTGTGTTGCGAATAGCAATCCTATGACTGCCAGTGACCGTAGTACATCGCTGATAATCAATAAACGTTTACGATCAAAACGGTCTGCGAGTACACCTGCCCACGGACGCATCAACAAAGGGGGAATCAGGCGGGCAATCAGATAACCGCTAACGGCAAGACCCTGATAACTTGTCCCATCGGTATAAACCACAATCAATGCTGAAATGACGATAGTATTAAACCAGTCTCCTAGCAAGCTTACAACCTGCGCCGCCCAGAGTTTTGTGAAGTCCGGATTGCTACGTAGTAGTCGAATATAATCCATTTAATTTCCTTTAGTGTAGTGGGCATAGTGTACCGAAATTAGAGGGAGGATGCACAGTGTAAGTTATGTGTGATTGTCATTTTGATTGAAAATTATTCAGGATGTATCAATGAGTAATTAACAAGCTTGCTGGTTAGGGATTGGGGGAGAAATATATCTCCTCATGACGTAAATTATTTTGTCTGGATCAGGTTGTTTGTTTTGATACTAAAGTCCAAGTTTCTCCCGAAGTATCTTATATTGTTCATCGCCATTTAACACATCAATCAGCATTTGGCGTATATAAGGAGAGGCGTTTTTAAATGCTTTTTTGCAGGATCTTTCTGCACGAGCTAGCATATCTCGACGAGCGAAGATGAGTCCCAAATTAAATAATATGGTTGCATCGTCAGGGATATGATATAAGGCATCTTTAAAATCTTTTTCAGCATCTTTTAAATTATCAAGTTTCATGTGTACCTGCCCACGTGCAACATGGATTTGCGCCATTGTGTTGCGGCTCACAGGTGACAATAAATCAGGAAATACAGTTTCCAAGTGGGCTTGGGCGAGGTTAAGTGCAACGAGTGCTTCTGTCGGATTATCTTTTAGGGTATGAATATCTGCTTGACGCATGAACCATCGCCAAGTTTGTGGTGCATTCTGTAACAAATCAAGAACTTCATCATATCGCTTTTTATGGGTTAATAAGTCGACAAGACGCTCCAAAATACGTTCTCCATCAGGCGATAAATGATGAGCCTCTTGCATCGCTTTTATTGATTCGTCAATTTGGTTCATCCGCTCATATATAACTGACTGCTGTACATAATCATCCGCAGAACCATCAGATAGTTGCTGGAGATCAGTGAGTGCGGCTTGGAAGTGTTCAGGTTTGTCAAGGCGCAACAATACCGACACCCGCAGGCGACGTGCGTTGTTATCATTTGGTTCTACGACTAGTTGCTTATTAAGTGCATCAAGCGCATCAGACAATTCACCGGTTTTGATAAAAACTTCTGCAAGTTGCATAGGCGTATATGACATTAGAAATCCTCAGAAAATGTTGATAGTGGCAAAATTGGCAGATTGATATAAAAGGTTGTTCCCTCATTTACTTTGCTAGCGACATGAATTGTCCCCTTATGGGCTTCAATAATTTCCCGAGCAATGCTCAATCCTAGCCCAGCTCCTTTGCTATCGTCTGTCGCTTGATAAAAGGGTTGAAAGAGGTAAGGTAAATGCTTAGCATCAATGCCAATGCCAGTGTCACGGATACTAATAATGACTGTCGAGGTACTTCCCAAGACTTCTTGATGGAGCGTAACCGTAATTACTCCTTCTTTCGGTGTATAATTAATTGCATTATTAATGAGATTAGTCACCACTTGACGTAATCGAGATATATCGCCCGTCATGGTGATAGGAGATTCATCCCACACAGGGATTAATCGGAGATCTTTTCGACTTGCTTCAGGTTGTTGTGTCTCGACAACAATTGACATCAAATCTTGTAAGACGAATTCTTGTATGTCTAGTCGAATAATACCTCGTTCAAACCGTGATTGATCAAATAGGTTATCTACAAGCGATTGCATCCAATCTGTCGCGGATTCTGCAATGGTGAGATGTTCTAATATATGCTCTGGTTTGTGTCTCATCAAAAATAGACGTGTCTTAATATTGGTAATCGGGGTACGCAACTCATGAGCCGCGTTAGCGATAAACCTTGCTTTCTGCTCTTCAAGCTGTTTCTGCAAACTAATATTTCGGAGAACTGTCACGATCCCAACTCGTTTATTATCAATGTCTTTGACTTCGGTTCGCGTCAAACTAGCTCTAAATTCTGTTCCATCAGCACATGTGATCATTGATTCACTTTGCCAGAAATGATTAACATTCAAGTGCCGTTCAATATCATGCCACAATTTGTTGCGGTCAATATTACTACTGTTGATCTGATCAAAAACCCGTCCGCTTAACCACTCCTCTGTAGAATACCCTGTCATTTCTGCTAATGCATTATTGATATATGTTGGTTGATGCTGATCGTCGGTATAATATACACCATCGCGCATGGCATCTAAAATCGCTCGTAATTGAGAGCGCTCCAGTTGTAATAAGCTACGTTCGTTCTCTAATTCGAGGGTACGTTCTTGAACTCTTGATTCGAGTTCGACTGTATATCCTTGTATTTGTTCAACAAGTTGTGCGTTTCTTAATGCAATTGCCGCTTGATGCGAGAACACAATCAAGCGATTGACATGTTCTTGTGTAAAGGTATTTTTATGTTTGCTATCAAGGTTGATGAGAGCTAGGACATCATCCTTGATAAAGATCGGTAAACCAATATGTGATTGTATCCACGCGGTTTCATCAAATTGTATCCAAATATCGGAATCGGATGTATCATGGATAAGTACTGGTTGTAGTAACTCAATCAATTTCTTTTTGACCTTACTACCACTAAAATCTAGTTGAACCCCTGCAAGTGACCCACCGAAATTCTCAAATCCCCGATCCTTTATAACAGTGCCAACTGATCCATCAGCACTTAGTGCAATAATGCTTGAGGTATCATGAACTGTAATGACCTGCTCGATTGCTCGCATAATTGTGTCGAATAAATCATCTGTGTTCAATTGCTGATTTAGCGTAATTGCTGTATCGCGTATTGTTTCTGCAAATATACGCTGTTCACGCTCAGCAGATTCGGCTCGTTTACGCTCTTGGATTTCAACTTCTAATAATCGTAGGTGTTCGGAATTTTGGAGAGCAATGGCAGTTTGGTCAGCCAATAGTCCCATGGCGCGCAACTCATCATCAGTAAATTGGTGAGGGGTAAAATAAGAAATATTCATTACTCCCCGCACGACACCTTTGACTTTAAGCGGGATACTAGCAATTGCACCCTCAATCTTGTTGTTGTATTTCTCATCTTGATTCATGCTATTGACGACTGACATGTTACCAGTCCGTGCAACCGTATAGGTCAATCCAGTTGGGCGAATTGGCATATAGGGGTGATCTTGATAGGTATCATCCCAGATTGCGATACCAAAATGCAACGTTTCCCCATCATAGAGAAATAAATTAGCACATTCTGCACCAACAAGTCTGAGAGCAAAATCAGCCGTCACTTTAAAGATCTCAGTAAGATCGAATGTCGCATTGAGTTGAAGACTAGCTTCACGGAGTAGTTCTAATTCGGCACTCCGTTTGTGTAACTGTTGTTGGGTAAGCTTGTGTTCCACGAGTTCTTGCTGTGCTTGTTGATACAGGCGTGCATTTTGAAGAGCAATACTCACTTGATTAGCGAAAGTCTGTGCGAGTTTAGCATGTTCTAGTGTGTATTTGTTCGGCTCTGAGTTATCTATATTGATAATGCCGATGACCACATTGTCTTGAATAATTGGAACTTTAATATTGGAACGGACCCATCCAACATCCCCAAGTGCCATCCATGGTTCATGTTTGTGCGTATCGGCGATGATAAATGGTTGCTTAGACTCGTGCACAAGTGGCATATCTTTGATTTGATTGATCGGGAGCACTTTAGGAAGTGCTTTATGGTATCCTCGTTGCCGCACAATTTTGAAGAGGTCCCCCTCAATTAACATAATATTTGATGCATCATGTTCGACAACTAATTTCATTGAAATGAGCACTCTATCAAGGACATCATCAATATCAAGAGTACTACTCATGGCTGTGATACTATCTTGCAGAGCTTCTGCTAAAATACGTTGTTGGTATTCCGCTTGATAGAGACGGGCATTTTGTAATGCAATGCTGGTTTGATTTGCAAAAGTTTGCAATAGTTCAGCATGTTCCATCGTAAATTTGTTCGGCTCAACACTATCCAATAGCAAAATACCAATGACTTTATTATCATAAATAATCGGAATTTTGATATTCGAGCGTACCCAATGGACTTCACCATGGATACCCCGATGACCATCCCACATATCATATGACGCTGTATCAGCTATAATTATTGGCTTCTTGGAGTCATATACAATAGGAATATCTGGGATTGAATCCAATGGGATTGTATTCGGTAACTGGGACGGGTAGCCACGTTGTCTTACAATCGTAAGTGTTTTGTCCTCTAAAAGCATAATATTGGCAGCATCATGTTCAACCGTGAGCTTCATTGCATCCAAAACAGCATCGAGAACGTCATCAATGTTAAGTGTATTATTGAGTGCGGTAATACTATCTTGTAGGGCTTCGGCAAGAATACGTTGCCGCCGTTCAGATTCTTCGGTTTGTTGGCGAATAATGATCTCTTGCTGAAGTTCTGCATTAGCGCGGCGTAAATCCTCTGTGCGCTTTACAACCCGTAGCTCCATCCGATTGTGAGATTCGCGTAATAATGATTCAGCTTGTTTGAGCTGGGTAATATCTTGATTGATTCCCACCAATCCTACGACATTGCCTTTATCATCACGAAATGGAATTTTTGTACGCATCATCCAGTACTCTTTACCAGAATCGGTAACAACCAGTTCTTCTAGAGAATACATTTCACCAGACTTCATCAATGCTTGCTCTTCGTCATAATGGGCTTGAGCAATATCTTTGTCTATGATGAAATCGAGGTCAGATTTACCAACAATTGGTTGTTCCGGAATCTTAAAGTAAGGGAATCGGTTGCTTAATACAAATTTACTCTGGCGATCTTTAACATAAATCGTCAGCGGGATACTATCAATAATCGTTCGGAGTAAATTGCGCTCTTCAGCCAATTGAGCTTCTATTTGCTGGCGTTTTGTAATTTGTGCAGTCAGTTCTTCATTTGCTTTGGCAAATTCCGCAGTCCGTTCTGCAACCCGAGCCTCTAAATCTTCTGTGTATTGTTGACTTGCTTCATAGAGCCGTGCATTTTCAATTGCAATAGCGGCTTGGTCAGCAAATGCTTGCAACCGTCGACGGTGTTTGTGGGTAAAGTAGTGGGGCTCTCTACCATCTAAATTAATGTATCCAATGGTTTCGCCCTTAGAATTAATTGGCGCGCCTAAATATGATTTTGCCCATATTGAATCATACTTTACCCACCGAGGATCATTTGCGATGTCCGAGATTATAAGTGCCTGTTGTGTCTCTCGCATATGGCGTAAGGTAAATGTTGATGGGATGTATAACTCGAATACATACTGTGTTGGATTATCGTAGCCATGTAGTCGGTGTATCTTCGCTATATCATTTTCGATCAACATGATGTTGATACTTTTACTATCGACGACTTTTGTAGCAGTAGATAGCATAACATCGAGTACATCGTTTAAAGTTAAAGCACTAGCAAGCTGCGAGATACTTTCACTGAGGGCTTCTATAAAGGAATGTTCATCTGCTTGAGCTTCCATTGCTAATTTTCGTTGTTTGATATTTCGGGCAAAACTTAACAGTACTTTTTCCCCTTGATATTCAATCAGCCGCGCGCTAATTTCGACGGGAATAGTTGTCCCATCTTTTTTATTATAAGTTTGTTCAACAATAATGTGTCCGCTGGTTGATAGTGTGCGGGCTATAATACGGGATTCCGTTTCTTGTACTGGTTGTTCTATTTTGCTAATATTGAGTTCTAGAAGTTCTGAGCGACTATATCCCAACTGCTTTTGTGCTTGTTTGTTTGCATCGATTACTCGACCTGTTTCCAAGTCCACCATGAGGATCATATCATTGGCGTTCTCAAAGAGTTGATGATAACGTTTCTCAGACTCGCTTAATGCTAATTCATTCAGTTTCACATGTGTAATATCGCGTGAAACCCAGACCACTTCATCACGTCCTTTAATCGCGTTAATGACTGCACTAAAGTAAGTCTTCCGGCCATGGATATCTAAATCATAATATACAACTTGTGAAGATTGTGTTGTGATCGCTTGGTGAATTGCATCAAGAAATAGTGTAACGGTTTCTGGTTGAAAAACATCGGCTAACTGTTTTCCAATTAGTTCATCTGGAGGGAGATAGTAATTTCCTGTATCAACGATAGGAGCTTTAAGATAAGTCCCCTTAGAATCAAATACAAATACGGGGTCGGTCATACTAGAGATGATACTTTGGTATTCTGTCTCTGCTTTGACTAGTGACTTTTCAATCAGGGCTTGATTATCCGTACTATCGCGAGTAATGGTCATATACCCTTGCAGTTCACCAGTTTCATCAACAACACAACTGCTCGTTGCGAAAGTATGTATTTTTTCACCTAGCTTGTTTGATTGAATTAATTCACCACGCCATGTCTGACCAGTGTTGAGAGCATTCATAATTTCTTCGCGGCTAGAATCCACATATTGGGTGGGCAATAAACCATATAATCGTTGTCCAATAACATGTTCGGCACGCCAACCGTATAATTGTTCTGCGGATTTATTCCAATTCGTAATGATATAATCGGTGTCTGTCGACACAAAAGCATCAGGAAAATTATCAAGTAACATGGTTGTACTATGGGGATCAAATGATGCTTGTGGTTGCCTATATTCAGCAATTTGCTTTAGGCGGTGTTCTAGCAAAGTTAATGATACGGGTTTGGGGATGTAGTCCATAATGCCAGCATCAAGAGCTTGGGATAGTCGATCAGTTGATAAATCTGTTAAAAGGATCGTAACGATGCCATAAAACTCAGCCTTATCGATAAACGCCTCAAACCCAACAATCGCATCGTCAATCAATAATATATCAATAGCGTTCAATGAAATGCTGGCAAGAGAATCAAATTTTACGACATGGGGCAACAGCATTTGGATTTGAGCAATGAGTATATTGCTGTGCGATAAAATCCCAATCATCTGATTAGATAAGGGTGAGTCGATGACCATGTTAAACCTGACTGCAATTATATGAAGAGATACTATACTCACATTATGATACAAATAAAAAGCCCCTGCAACACATTGCAGAGGCGAAGTAGCCCCAATTTCTTAATTGTTTGATTTATGACACAAGTGCCGTTTCGACTTGACGGGTTACAAAACCATGATTGATCATAAATCGTTCAAGACGTTCCAGTGCTTTGATAATTGTTTCTTCGCTAGTGGCATAACTTGCACGTATAAATCCGCGTCCACTATCCCCAAATGCACTACCGGGGACTAATGCCAGTCGTTCTTCTTTGAGTAGTAATTCGCAGAATGTTTCATCGTCCATCCCGGTAATAGCAATACTTGGGAAGGCATAAAACGCACCACGCGGTTCAAAGCAAGTCAAACCGAGTCGATTAAATCCATCAATAATCAGTTTACGACGACGATCATATTGTTGACGCATGTATTCCACATCATCTTCACCGTGTTGGATGGCTTCGATAGCGGCAACTTGTCCGATTGTAGGTGCAGACATAATCAGATATTGGTGTAATTTTTTCATTGCAGCAATAAATGGTTCTGGTGCAGTTGCATAGCCAATCCGCCAGCCTGTCATTGCATAAGACTTACTTAAACCACTCAGGACAATTGTGCGCTCATACATGTTTGGCAGGGTCGCAAAGTTAATGTGCTCAATCCCATATACAAGGCGCTCATAAATTTCGTCGGAGATTACAACCAGATCATATTTTTCTGCAACATCAGCCACCTGTTGCATATGCTCAGGGGTCAAGATTGCCCCGGTTGGGTTATTCGGGTAGCTCATCAAAATTGCTTTGGTACGTGATGTGATTTTAGATTCTAATTCTGTGCCTGTAACTTGAAAATCATGCTCAACAAACGTTTCCACCATAACAGGGACACCACCAGCCATCTCAATAGCGGCGGCATTCGCAACAAAACATGGCTCAACAACCAAGACTTCATCACCGGGATCGAGGATAGCTTTCATTGCCAGATATAAAGCTTCACTGACACCTACTGTAACTAAAACTTCTGTATCAGCAGAGTAGGTTAGGTTATATCGATTTTGGATATGAGACGCTATTGCCGCTCGCAATTCATAGAGTCCTGCATTTGATGTATAACCTGT
>Ga0070729_10004505_pt1 | contig 15132 bp, 13 predicted proteins | sample tdDd472_FD_66725 | JGI IMG/M metagenome (GOLD analysis project Ga0070729, IMG submission 66725) | Marine sediment microbial communities from the Atlantic coast under amendment with organic carbon and nitrate - tdDd47.2 | ecosystem: Environmental > Aquatic > Marine > Coastal > Sediment | place...
ATGGCTACTATATTGCTGGTGGTATTCAGGTCGATGCTTCAGGCTGGGTTGCCGTTTGGGGTAGGTGGGGAATTGTTTTTTATAACGAAAGCACCGACACATGGAAGAAATTCGATTTACCAGATTTTGTGGAACAGCCCGTTGTTTTATACGGTAGCTGGAACGGAAACAAGTTCTATTTGCCAGTCGGCTGCAAGGTATTATCATGGGAAATTGGTACAGACAGCTTGATCGAGGAAGCAACAATAGATGGCTGCGATGAAAGTACTGGCGATGCACTTTATGTGATAGACAAAACCGAGAATGATCTGGAAATGGCACAGGCTAATTGGAAGACATACTATAGCAGCTATGGGGCTCTAAGAAGAACTGTTACTTTAGATCTAACGACTAAAGTTCAAAAGTCATTAAATCTTGCTAATCCTACCACATGCAATTTTCATGACTGTCAAGAACCAGTTGTATTGTATGTATCTTATCTCCAAGAAAAAGCATCTTTACATATTTTGCCTGGTATGTTCGCTTCCTATCATTTTACAATAATTTCTACAATGGGATTTGCAACTAGTATTTCCACTGCTACTGGGCGAATTTTACATAACTCCATACGAATGGGACCTGATGTTTATGATGAAAGTGGAAAGTGTGCTTGTGGTAAACTTTGGAGCATGGGTAGCTGGTATATACCTTTTAATCCGGGGCAACCAATAAACGATTGGGAGAGTTTTGCATCTCATATGTTTCGCATGCTGTCTACGAGTTTCTGGTGGGATGGTAGCACCTTGTGGATGGGAAGCACTCGTGTGGCTCAGGGTGCGCCATAAAAAAAGGTCGCCTGAAAACAAGCGACCAATAGCAAATCTGTAGTGTAACATAACTGAGCTATAGTCAGCTTTACAAGTCACCATCCTCCACCATGCCGCCGTCTGCTACGCTATAGCATTCGCAGAGTTCGCCATCCTGATTTTTATCTTCGGGGTCACAGTTTACAGGTATAGTTTCGTCAATGTTTTCATAGCCAGGTAATGTCTTGCAATAATTTGCACAAATAGTTCTGTATCTGACAGACTGAGGTTCTCCATAACGATCATCCTGGTTCAATGATTTGCAGAGAAGTATTTCTGTTTTGCCTATGCACAATTGCTCTCCTATCTCTAAACCATCCAGAGAGCATAAGAAAACATTATCGAATTCATATACACAATAACAAGGATTATTTCTTGTCTCGGAACAAGCACCTGATGATTTGTATTCAGAACCATAAATTTCACTGCAATAATCGCTGCACATTTTATGATCATTAAAGATTCCTGTTTCTGTATTGCAGCTACGGATAGTAGAGTATGCTGTGCATTTTACTTCGTTTTGTTTGCAACTTTGGTCTTCACTACAAAGACATGGATTATCCGTATTAGTTTCATCGCAGCCTTTGGATACAAGGTTAGGATCTTTATTAGCGCATATTTCACTGCAACCTGTGTAACTTTCCCAGCCGTGGTTGATTTTATTACAAGTATTCAAGTTGCCGTTTTCATCGCACCGTGTTTCACCGGTTTCACAATCTCCAATGTCACCGTCAACTACAGCGTAACGACAGTTGCATGGATCATCTTTTTTATTTATGTCACATCCGTAACTGGAATAATAATCAGGGCCATTTTCATCAATGCAATAGTCTTCGCAATTTATGGCCTGCTTGAATTTACCCGTTTCAGTGTCGCAAGTTTCAATTGTCCACTCTGTAGGACATTTGTAATCATTTTCCACACAGTTGGTTGTCGCTTCGTTTTCCCTGTCGCCATCGCTTATTACCTCTGCTTCCTCGCATGAAATTGCACCCATGGAAACTCCGGCAAACAGTAGTAGCGCAACGGCTCCCTTGACAACTTGCTGAGAAAATCTCCAGCTTAACCAGACTGCATGTCCAATCAGGTTTACTCCTGATTCCGAGCCATAGTGGGCCTTGCGATATTTTTTAATTTTTTGTACGGTAAACGGTGAAGATTTTTTCATAGCGTCTCCTGATATCAATCAATGCCATATAATTCAAATGCTTCATTAAGAAACTTATAATGCTTTTTCAAAAATGCCGGATTTTTCTCTTCCCACAAGGTGTTGCCGATTTCATCGGCAATCGGTATCAGCATTCTTTCATGCTCACATACAAGTGGCGAAACCTGGGTTATCTCTCCGGTGGTTTGCCAGTTTAAACAACCACAATAATTGGAACAGCGACCAAGCAGGGCGCAGCCCTCACACTGGGGACGGGCTTGTTTATTTTCCTTGATAAGCCTTTGCCAATTGTCGTTCAGGCCATTATCCACGTTACCAATCAAAAAACGTTTCGCATCTTCTCTGTCGCTAACGAACTGAACGCAAGGATATATCTGGCCATTTGGTGCAATGGAGATTTTGCGTGCGCCAAAATCGCAGGTCGAACCAAGTTTTACGGGCGATCTGGCATGAGTCTTAAGACATCCATCAAACAAACTCATGTAAAAATATTCGCCGGATCTGGTTTTGTCGAGGTACCATTTTGACAGTTGCTGATAGCTTTTTTTAAGTGTGGCAAATGTATCAAGATCCCAGTCGGGATAGCTGTAGTCCGGCTGATATACTGTGTAGCGAATACCACGGTTCCACATGAATTCTGCACTGTCAAGCAGATGGGGAGCGGACATGGGCGTTATCACCGAGGTAAAAACAGCTAGTGGATTGTATGCTAAAATCATATCCAGCTTCGAGTTTAAAAGATCAAAACTGCCTTCACCATTGGGTAAAAGTCGCTGGGCGTCATGGGCTTTTTTGTTGCCATCCAGCGAGACGGCAAAAAGCACATTATGCTCTTTTAAAAACTGTAAAATTTCTTCGGTGAAAAGCAGACCGTTGGTAGAGAGCCTGTAGTGCATGGACTTGCCGACCTTTTCAGCGGCACAAGCAGCATATTCGGTAAGCTCTTTTATCATCTCGTATTGAAGCAGCGGTTCGCCACCGAAATAAGAAACACAGGCAGAAGTTTGACCAAGCTTGCAAACCAAATCAATCGCCTTGCGGGCGGTGTCGATACTCATGGACTCGTCAATTTTGGACGGCGCATAGCAGTATTTACAACGCAGGTTACAGTTTTTTGTCAGGTGCAAAATAGCTTTCATGGTTTCTTTCCAATAGTAGACACGGAGAATATATTATGCAAAACAGGGGCCATAATTGCAGCAAGATGCTTTGCATTATGAGAATCTGTTTGACCAGCAATAACGTGGCAATTCGCCGTTATGCGTAAAAAATTGCTGATTTGAGGTCTAAAAAGTAGTGACAAGTAAACTTTACACGGCTGAAGCAAAAGTCGCGGTATTTTTGTTGTGTATGATTAATAAGTCAAGATATCACGCTGTTCGCACCATTTTTGCAGGTCGCCAAGGATGACTTTGGGGCAGCGTTGCAAGTCCTGAATGTTCTGGCAACTGGTTAAAATCATAGCCATTTTAAGTCCGCTGAGCATGGACTGAATTTTTTTGTCAACGGCCTTTTCGCCACCAGAAAAATATTCCTGCAATATTCCACCGGCAATCCCAACCATGCTGGCACCAAGTGCGATTGCCTTGGCGGCCTCAAGTCCGTTACGAATTCCGCCCGAGGCAATAAATTCGGCCTGCAAGCCGGAAAGTTCCATGCACGAGGCAGCGGTGGGAATTCCCCAGTCGGCAAAGACATTTTTATCTTCACCATTTTCTTCAGTGGATCTTAAAAGCTCAATTACGGGCCAGGAGGTGCCACCGACACCGGCGCAGTCGAGATATTGTACATGGGATTCAATCAGTTGCTGCGCCACTTCCCTGCTTAGGCCGCAACCAACTTCCTTAACAATTACAGGGACATCCAGCAGTTTTGTCAGACGCTCCAGCCTCTCCAGAATCCGGCTGAAATCGCGGTCGCCTTCCTTCTGCAAAAGCTCCTGAGCCGGGTTTAAATGAATGCATAATGCATTGGCAGAAACGCTTTCAAGCATTTGATAGAGGTCGTCCAGATGCCATGTCATAAGCTGTACCGCCCCCAGATTACCGGCAATAAAGACGCTCGGAGCAAACTTTCTGACATTGTAAGTTATTGAAAGTGATTGACTTTCCAGCATGGCACGCTGAGAGCCTAAACCAAAGGCCATGCCATATTTTTCGGCTACTTTTGCCAATGCAATGTTTATTTCTTTTGCCTTGGCCGTGCCTCCGGTAATCCCGGTGATAAAAAGCGGGGTGGCGAAGTCTCGCTGGGCAAAATTGGTAGAAATATCAATATCTTCGACAGAAAGCTCGGGCAAGGCAGAATGCACCAGCCGAACATGCTCCAGCCAGGTTGTCGAGTTGGGACTGCTGCAATCATTATTTTTAAAGATCTCCAGATGATCATCTTTACGCTTGATTATTGTTTTGTCGCGCTGATTCATTCTTCAAACCCTCGTGATTAATAAAAGTCGTTCTGATTATAGAACAACTTCTGAAAATATAACACGAAAAGATTATCTTCTTATGTTTCAGCCCAATTTCGTAGTCGGGCAGATCATGTTTTCGTCCAAGTATATAAAATGAAACAAAGAATCTTGTGCAGGGTTACAAATTGCCTGTAAATAGACAATTCTGCCGGGAAATATCCGGGTAAGTGAATGATAATACTCGTATAAAAATTGATAGAAGCATTTTAGGCATTATTAGGGCGAAAATTATTTCTGTAATTTCTGAATAGGCCACTAAAAACAGTTTTCTCGAATTTAACAGCTTTGTAAGTCCTTGTAATTGCTGATCTTAAATTTTACATGTAATTGCCGGACGGTGAAAAATACGAGTTATATCAGTGTCTTGACAACATCTGACTGATCTCCAAAGACGGAAAATGTTGCTTGATGTGCTCTCATGTGGCCCTATGTAATCTCGTGAACCTTCATGTTGCCTCGTGTAAGCTGATGTCATTCGATGTATCTACAAAGTATCTTGATGTTAGCTCGTGTTATCAAATGTATCCTGATGTAGCACTGATTTTCCTTGAATCAGCTAGAAATATGTAGTCTACTGGGCGGTTGTCAGTTATTTTACAGGAAAACACTATCTTGTATAAATTTGCTCAAAGAAGGCTTAGATTTTTCCGAATTGGGGCGCAATGTTTGGATGATTGTAGGTTATTACTTGAGGCTTTGGTTTTAGTTTGGTATATAGAGTCACGTTTTGTTTTAACTCAAGGTAACGGTAGCCAGATGAAAAGAAAAACATATACATTTCTGTTGGGACTTTTGGTGCTCTTGTATGCTTTTCCAGCCAATGCGGAATATTGGGAAGAACCATTGGTCGATCAACACTGGAATTTCTCAATTGCACCGGGTTATGCAATGCTGTATGTGGCCGACGAAAGCAAAGTTCGCAATGGTTTTGGCGGAAGACTTCTTGGTCACTATTCCATCACACCCAACTGGGGCGTGGAGTTGAAGCTCAGGCTTGGTATCTTCGATGGCGATGGCCAGGGGCAGCAGGGCATTTATTCTCAGGTTTCAACTACCGCAGCCTTTAGGTACACTTTCGATCTGAAAGAATGGTGCAAGCCTTATGTTTTCTTTGGCCTTGGCTGGGTCAGGACAGAACTGGATCGTGAGACAGTCACAAATTTTGTGGCACATTCCCTGTTTATCGAGCCGGGCGCGGGAGTTGCCTTTAGAATCAACCGAAGATTCTGGCTTGGTCTGGAAACCATTATTGCCCCGATAGTCGCCGGCGGTAGTGAAATCAATGGTTCCTTTACCTTTCAGACACTCATCTCTGCCGATTTGCGCTTTTAATTCCGGTGGAAATTTCTGCCATGCCTCATGGTTAATAAAGTAAGCAAAACCCTTGAAACAATGTAGTCATTTCATTGCAGCGTCGTACAAAGTTATATTGTTTTCAACGTTTTGCATGACTTTATGCAACTCCGCCATATAGTCGTCGACGGCATGTTTGTTGCCGATTGAGTTGCTCTCTTCGCCCTTCATTAATCGCAGAGTAAAAATAACATCGGCGATGGTTGTTTGCTTTACTACATCTTTTTTTATCCATACACCGCGTCTGCTGTTGCCTGCCAAAACCTTGTTCTCAACCAGTATACCGGCTAGATCGTTTACTATTTTTATCGGTATTTTCAATAACTTGGACAGCTCAAGAGTGGGTATGCGAATTAGCTCGCCCTCATCTGATTGCAAGGTTTTTCTGGTGATTTCAACCGCAATTCTAGCAATGCTGCTTTCCAGATAAGCCGGGGAAAGTACCGAGGCAAGTGCCTGCCTGTTGAAGGTTCCACCGTGGGCCAGGGTAAAAGCAAGTTCCGCCGATACCAGTAGAATAATCCACGAGATATCGATCCAGATTATGGTAATGGGCAAAGCTGCCAGCGAGGAATATATGAGGTTATAATTAGCCATGCCGATCTGCAAACCGAAAAAAGTACTTGAAACCAGCATGTATAAAAAACCGCTGACAAAACCGCCGATTGCGGCAGATTTCAACGGTACTTTTGTTCGTGGCATCAATTTAATGATAATAGTAAAGGCACTTCCAAGAAAAAGCAGCGTGGCAAATTTGGTGAAAATTTGCTGGTTTAAAAGATCGCCGAGGGTGGGCAGGTAATCTGTAAGCCAGTCCCCGGAGACAATCATAAAGCCCCATGAAAGGGTAATCATGGTGGAAGAAAAGAGAATAATGGCAAAATAATCGGTTACTTTGCGCCATACGGGACGGGATTTTTGTACGTCCCAGATCTCGTTCATGGCCTGTTCAACTTTGCCCATCATCGAGAAAACTGCGGTTAAGAGGAAGAAGATACCGGCGAAACCGAGCGAGGAAAAATTGGTTCCTTCGAGATAATCGAAAACCTGCTTGCTGATAAAATTGAACTCTGGCAGGTAAGTTGTTACCAATTCCCGAAGCTGTTCCACCTTCCAGATTCCGCTCCATTGTATGACACCCAGAGCCACCGCAATGATAGGCAAAATGGAAAGCATGGTGGTATATGTAAGGGCCGAGGCATGCACCAGTATTTTATTTTCAAAAATTCCATGGAACATTATCAGGCCCCAGCGGGCAATCTGTCGAATGAATTTCAGTGGTTTTGAGAGATCAAATTCTATGGTGCTTTCATCTTGCCAGATCCAGTCCATAAAGCGATCCATATATAATTTGATTGCTCTTATATATTTTTTAATGTTTTTTATTGTAAACAATCCCAATTTAATCTCCAGAATGACTAAATAAGCTGAATTATTAACATTTTTTAAAAAATAATTCAAGCATTGATCCAAGTATCCGATAGTCAATATATGAATTTTTACATTATAGTAACAATTAAGAGCTTGCATTTTCCGTGAAGTGGATATATTGTGTTAACGGGTCGATTTAAAGCACAAACAGAAATTGTTGTAAGAAATCAAGTTATGGAGCCTGGAGAGAATTAGATGAGTAACCACGCTTATGCGTTTAAATACAACAACAAGACGTTGGGAATTAAAGATGTCGAGCAACTGAAGCGTTTAATGGATTCCGGTAAGATTGCTGAAGAAGACAGTGTATTTGTTCTGGACATCAAAAGATGGGTCAAAATCACCAATCTAGCAGAATATAGCGAACTTCAACTCGAAGCCGACATTAATGAAGAAACCCCTGTTGTTAGTCGCAATTTGGAATTGACCCCACCAGCCCCGCAAACCAAAGCCTTTAGCAAACTTCTGGATGAACTGGACGATTCCCAGGACGAAAAAGAAGAAGAGATAGAGAACAGAAAAACAGAAGCTTTCGAGCAGCCGGAAAATAGCAAAACTATCCACCGTGTTGCAGGAACAAAACGTAATAAAGATCGCTTTGAAACCATGGTGGCTGCTAAAAATCCGAGACCCGAGAGAAATTGGGGCTCTGTAACTGCTATAGCTGCAACAGCTATTTTCGTACTGCTTTTGGGCCTGGCTGCAGGTTTCTTTGGTGCAACTCAGTTCCAGAAAGATACAATGCCAGAAAAGGCCAACAGCATATTGCAGGCCAATACTGCTGTGCCGTCTTCCAACAGAAATTAACACCAAGATAAAATCCGGTAAAAATAATTAATTTGCCATTGTTGTGAACATGGTTGACGTGTTTGTTTATGCATTTGCAGATCTATGGGGCTTTGTGTCTGTGTTTGTCTGGCTGCATAGTTGTGTGTTTTTGTAATTAGAAAAATGTTGACAATATTAAACGATTATGTAAAAATGTTTGTATTATGATAGATCAAATAGATAAACATCTAACCGAAATTGATATTGAAAGCATGAAAGACGGCTTTGCACATGATGAGAAATCCGGCTGCTTTCATTGTTTGTTCTGTGATGAAACCTATGAGGAGGGCATTATTTATCCTCATGGCGAGATGTTATTTGAGGCCAGACGGGCCATCAGGCAGCATGTCAGGGATGCCCATGGAGATGTCTTCAAACTGCTACTTGATCTTGGCAAAGAGCAGACCGGGGTTTCCGAGATTCAGCGGGACATTTTGCAGAACATGTACAACGGTGCTTCCGATAAGCAGATTGCCTTGAAACTTGGTGGAAAGTCTGTCTCGACCATCAGAAATCATCGCTTTCAGCTTCGGAAACGGATGAAGGAGGCCAGGATTTTTCTGGCTCTGATGCAACTTTTGGAGGAGAGAGACATGAACAGCGTGGAATACGTTGATTTTAAAACAGAAATACCCAATAAGGACGAGCGATTTATTGTTACCAAAGATGAAGAACAAAAGATAAAGGAAAAGTTTTTCAACAAGGGCCCGGGCTTGTCGTTGAAAAGCTTTCCCAAAAAGCAAAAGGTTAAGCTGGTGATTTTAAATATTATTGCCGAGATTTTCGAGGCTGGAAAAAAATACAGCGAAACCGAGGTCAACGAGATGCTGGCAGCAATTTACGATGATTATCCGGCAGTTAGACGCTATTTGATAGATTACCAGTTTATCGAACGCAAAGCAGACGGTTCCAGCTACTGGAAGAAATAGTGGCTGGTTTTGTATGGCAGTATAATACAGTATGGTAGGTCGGGTCATCTGACCCGACAGTTCAATACAGTGTCGGGTGAAATCACCCGACCTACTACTGATCCACCAGACCGTAATCACCTTTTTTCTTATATCGTGAAATCCACTTATAGGCTGTTGGTCGACTTATATCAAATCTTTTACACAGTTGAGAAATGTTGGCATTATCTTGCAAAGCAAGCAAAACAAATTCTTTTCTTAAAGACATGATTGACTTCTCTTTCCATGGTATTTCCCACCTCCTTATGGAGATGAATTATGCCATAAATGTGTAAACCATGTCCTCGAACAATACAACGACTGAAAGTCGGGAGGCTGTGAGTCTTTACACATTACATCCTTATTGCACTACAAAGCCATCAACAACAGCACAGCCTCCCCATCTTCGATGGTGAGACTATGCACCCTTTTACATTCATGTTTTCAGGTCAGGGCCACCCATCCGGATTGAACCAACGCCGTGAAACTACTGACTGTTTAACTTGGCTAATCTCAGGAAAGAGCGCCACAGGCGCGCATGACGAATCTTTCGAAATGCGTCTGGTTTGAAACGCGACTGGAGCGAATCGCCAGATCCAGCTTGTGAAGATCATTCAGAGCTTTAACCAGGGCTCTGCTGTTGGTTTGACTGGCCTGCTTGATCTTTTTCTCTATCGCCCAGGGGTTACCGGGGGTTTCCTGCTTCAATCGTCCGGGAGAGATGCCGGTGTCGAGTTTCTTTCTCAGGTTAAACAGATCGGTGTAGAGTCTTATCAGTGCCCCGACCAATTGTATTTCATCCGACTGTTTGGAGTTTTCCAGCAGGCGGTTGAGAGCCGGCAGAGCTTTGCCGAGTTTGCGTTCGGCAAGTCCGTCCTGAAAGCCCCAGATGTCTTCGATGCGCGTTTTGGCAACACATTTCTCGATGTCGTTAATGTCGATAATATCTTTGTCGGCGGTGAAAAGCTCCAGCTTTTCCAGTGATTGAATAATCTCGTTGAGATCGCAACCAACTAATTCCAGCATCATGCTTTCGGCTCTAGGATGCATTTTCATCCTGCGAGCCTTCAACTCTGCTTTGACGTACGGAGCAACCTCGCGGGGGTTGGAAAACTGGGCAAACCGGGTGCAGGTGGCATGGTTTAATATCGCCTGCTTGGCATCTTTGCCACCTTTGTTTTGAGTGGGAAAATGTACCCCAAGGAAGATTAAACAGGTAGTAGGCGAGGGATTTTCCAGATACGAGAAGGCGGCTTTCCAGTCCTCGGACTTAAGTTCCTGTGCATCTTTTACAATCACAAGACGCTTTTCCCGCATCATGGGATAGGTCATGGCGATGTCAATGGCGTTAGCCAGCGGTGTATCTCCGGCGATGAACATGCCATAGTTGAAATCCTTGGTGTTTCCATCCACCACCATCTGACGGATTTTATCCATTACCTTGTCTAAAAGGTAGTCGTTATAGGGGCTGGACTTGCTTTTATCCAACCCTCTGGGGGGAGAATCGGAGGCGTAAAAATAGTAAACCGGATCCAGTTTTCCCTCTTTCAAGGCCTGAAGCAGCTTGTCCGCCGTCAGTGATTTCTTTGCTCTTTTGCGTATTTTTGCTGTTGCCATTAAAAGTCTTCCGCAAGCTTGGTATAAGCTATTTTAGTTATCTCGGATGCCAGGCGTTTCAAGGCATCGTTTTTGTTTTGTCTAATCTCGATTGCGTTGGCACTGCCCAAAAACTCTGACTTGTCTTCCACTGTTGTGCTCCAGAGTAGCAGACCGGATTTGTCGTATAATTTAAACTCGACTTTAGCAGCGATATCATAGCTTGACAGGCGATGTCCAGCAGATTCGAGGCGTCTGGTCAATGGGCGGTTGCTAATGCTGATAATTCTTCCTTCAAGATAGATTTCGGCCTTATCTCTCGTTACCAGTTTGTAGCCACCTCTTTTTAAAAAGTGGGCAATACATTCCCTGGTAAAGATGTTTTCTGCTGCAAAAACATGGCTTTCGTTTGAAAAAACATCAATTGCCAGCTTTTTGTTTCCGCTGGCCCATTCAGAACGTGTTTCACCAAACTTATAGCCACAGGACAAAAGGCAGAGTGTCGAAAATACCAGTGTAATCAAGCTTATGCGTAGTATGCGATGTCTCATGGGGATGGAGATTATCAGGGTGGGCCGATGTTGTCAATATATGGGTTGCTCTTTAATCTTACACCGCCACCATCCTCTCGAACAGCCCACTGGTTAAACCATTAACACTTACATGGAAAAATCTCTAGTTTGGTCGTTTTCCTCTTGGTGGTGGGTTGCTTCCGCGCCCTTTGCCCGACTTTTGTATATTTTTTCCAGGTTTATTCGGTTCGTTACCACCTTTTTTTCCATCTTTTACTATGTTTCTGTTTCTCCCGCCCTTACTCATAATAGCCTCCTTTTTGAAGTTGACCAGCATGAAGTTAATTTACTGCAACACCTTAAAGCTATCCCCCGTTTTTGGGGCTGTCAAGGATTGCGCTTAGGACTGACAGTTAAAGTTAATGCAAAAATGAAAGTCGAAAATGCTAAACTTGCCTTTTTAAAGCGTTTGACATAGGCTGGTGTGGGGGAAATCTTGCAGATTTTCGGGACTATGCCAGCAATTACAAATTGTTCTATGTAACAGTAATGGAGAAGTATAATGAAATCAGTATTGACCGACATTGCCCGGGAAGCTGGAGCTATTGCAATGCGGCATTTTCGAAAAATAGATGAAGCCGCAGTAGAGAGAAAAACAACTCATCGTGACCTGGTGACTTTTGTGGACAAGGAAGTGGAGCAGTACACTTTCGACCGCCTTAACCGTGAGTTTCCCGATCATGCACTGATTGGTGAGGAGTCGGGTCAGGTCAGTGATGGCATTGGCGGACTGTTTATCCTGGATCCGATTGATGGTACGGTTAATTATGCCAGAGGTCTGCCTCATTTCGGTTTTTCCATTGCCAGAAAAGAGGGCGAAAAAGTTACTCACGGCTTGACATATCTGCCGGCCTTTGATGAAATGTATTATGCGGAAGAGGGCGCTGGCGCATCCCTCAATGGCGAGAAGATTCATGTTTCCGAGCAGGGGACTATTTCCGATTCTATTGTTGCGACCGGCTTTGCCTGTATTCGTGGAGAATTGAAGCCAGACGGTGTGCCTATTTTTAACAGCCTGATATACAAGACCAGAGATTTGCGTAGATTAGGGGCTGCCACGGCGGATCTGGCTTATACCGCCCGTGGACTCTTTGAAGGATTTTATGAGATGGGACTCTCACCCTGGGATGTCGCCGCGGGATCATTGCTGGTCACTGAAGCGGGCGGAAAATTTACCGGTTTTGCAGGTGAGAATAACCCGTTAAGTGGAAACAAAATACTGGCAACCAATGCCAGAATTCATGATGAGCTGCAAAAGCTGATCGAGGAGGCGTTGCAGGGATGAACAAAATTCCCTTTATGGGTATCAAGGTAAACCAGATAATTCCCAAAAGGCGCGACACGATTGATAATGTCATCGGTAACAGTTTTACCATGTCGCTGCCTTTTCACGACCTGCCATATATCGAGGATAAAACCGCTGATATGATTACCTTTCAGAGTATCAGCGTAATACCGGGCGATATCTTTAACAACAAGGGCAAGCTTGAACTTTTGGAAGAGGGCGTTAAAACCAGAGCCGTTTTGACGATGGATCTGAAAGGCTTGTTGCTTAGGATGTATCTCTTTCACTGGTTGCCCGCCTTTTTTCTCTGGATGTTTCAGGGGCTGTGGGTTTCGTTAATCAATCAGAGTGCAATGACTCTGGTGCAGGACTGGGTTATTGCGGTTTTGTTGTTCTGGCCTTTTATTCTCTTCTTGTTTTTGAGAAGACGCGTTAAATTGAGAATGATGGCCTATGTCAATAATCTCAAATTCCATTAAGGGAGTTTTAATTGTCAATAAATAATAGTGAACACGCAGCGAAAATTTTTGCTGAAGTACCGGAGTTGCATCCTTACCCATCGTCTGGTGTGGTGCGTCTGCCTGAACTTGTGGGGGTGCCATTTACCAAAAGAGTGCGCGCCATTGTGGATCATTCACATTTTCAGAGACTGAGAAGAGTTCGACAGCTTTCCATGGCCTTTCTGGTCTACCCCGGAGCCATGCACACCCGCTTTGAGCATTCGCTGGGTGTTTTTGAAACTGCCACCAAGTATCTGACTGCTCTTTTAACCAATGGTCGCAGCCAGGTCTTTAAGCAGCGGGTTGAAAAACGTGATGTGGAGTCCTTGATGCTGGCTGCACTGTTGCACGACATCGGTCACTATCCCTTTGCCCATATGCTGGAAGACTGGGTTGGTGAAGTGGTGGATCATGTGGAGTTTGTGCGCCAGTTCATCACTGGTGAAATTGGCCAGAGTTATCAGGCTTTGAAACTGGAAGATAATGAACCTTCCCTGTGGGAGGTGATTCAGCAGCATTGGCAAAATGCCAATCTGGATGACATTTGCTATTTTGTTTCGGGCCAAACCGGCAACAAGCCCTATGACGAAGAGATCCGGGCGCACAAGTCAATGATTCGCAGCATTCTTGATGGCCCGATTGATGCCGATAAGATGGATTATCTTTATCGTGATTCCATGCATTGCGGTGTTCCCTATGGTCGCTTTATCGACCGCGACCGCTTTTTCCAGTCGCTGACGGTTGATCCTGCCAGACCGGATACCATTGCGATTCATGAAAAGGGTCGAATCTGTATGGATCTTTTCGGCTACGCCAGATCCGCCATGTTTTCCGAAGTATACTGGCACCATTCCAGTCGCGCTATTTCTGTGATGGTCAATCGTGCCTTTGCCGAGGCTCTCTCTGGTGAAAATGCGGTTAAAAAAGATGTGATGATGGATGCCATGTTTAAGCGCACCGAGGAAGAGGCGGTTCAATGGCTGGCTAAATCCGGTGGTGAAATATGTGCCGACATTATGGGGCTGATTAACAAACGCAGACTCTACAAAAGGCTGTTTGTACTTCGCAAGCACGATCAGCAAAAATTGTTTGAATCGCTTGAGCATTTAAAATGGGGCGATACCGACAGCTTCCGCAAGTTGCAGGACAGTTTTGTGGTGAAGATCAACAGTAGCGGTTTGTATAAACATTTCTCCGACAAGCCTTTGCGCAAGCACGACATTCTGATTGATGTTCCACGAAAAAGAACCGGCTTGCCTGATGTGCCGATTGTGCAGGAGTCCGCAGGGCAGCTCTCTGTGGGCGAGGAGCCGATGAGCGTCTGGAACGGTATCAAACATGATTTCGAGCGTTGGGTCAGGAAGATCAGGATTTTTTATCATCCTTCACTTATCGCTTCACAGTCGGAAACATCGGAAGATATTTCGAAGAATTATAAATTGAAGGAACAGTTAAGTTCTGCTCTGCTGGAGATTTCTGAAGAGTTGGGAGCTTGATATATTGGTTTCGGCCTCTGGTGCTTGTGCAGATGCAGACTGAACGGGTGTGATTTTTATTTTTGCCATGTCTTCTACCAGAAGCATTATTAGCTTCGCTCATGGCGAGTGATCGGCTATTAGTTGATTGTATCGAGCCATTAGGCCTTCGATACTAATTTTAAAATCTCTTTAAAATTCACTCAGGCTGAGCAGAAAAATATTGAACTATTTCCCATGGAGATAAATATGACGTTAAAGACTTTAAAAATAAGTTTAGTTGCTCTGCTGGTGCTATTGCTTGTGGCCGGTTGTGGCAAACCGAAAGAACCTGAAAACGTTCCTGAGATGAAAGCCAAACTTGCCAAGAAGGTTAAGCTTGCACTCTGGAAAGTGGATGCCACCGATGAGCAGCAAGACCGGATGGATAAGGTTCTGGATGGCTTGGCGGTGGATCTTTTTGCTTTTCAGCAGGAAAACACAAGCATCAAACGGGGGTTAATAACTGCACTGCATGCCGAGCCGGTTGATAAGCCACTGCTCGAATCGCTGCAGAAACAGGGCGTTGACCTTTTCGACCGCTACAGCAAGCGCATGGTCGTGGCAGTGATGGACACCTCGAAGATTCTGAATCTGGAACAACGTCGCGAGCTGGTGGAGCT
>Ga0070729_10004509_pt1 | contig 15121 bp, 13 predicted proteins | sample tdDd472_FD_66725 | JGI IMG/M metagenome (GOLD analysis project Ga0070729, IMG submission 66725) | Marine sediment microbial communities from the Atlantic coast under amendment with organic carbon and nitrate - tdDd47.2 | ecosystem: Environmental > Aquatic > Marine > Coastal > Sediment | place...
AAAAATAGACTGCTTTTTAATGATAGACCAACCAACCATTCCTGTAGGAGATCCATCATGTTAAAACGCTTTATACTTTTCACCTGTGCACTTTTTTTACTCACATCCGCTGTTCAAGCGCAAAAGACAGCCAAAGTAGGCATATTGCACTCTCTCAGTGGCACCATGGCCATTTCCGAAGTTTCCCTTAAAGATGTTGTGATGATGGCCATTGATGAAATCAACGCATCGGGCGGTGTGTTGGGCAAAAAGCTCGAACCCGTTGTTGTTGACCCCGCTTCCGATTGGGATCTCTTTGCTGAAAAAGGCAAAGAATTGCTGCTCAAAGAAAAAGTAGATGTCACCTTTGGATGCTGGACATCGGTTTCGCGCAAATCCGTTTTGCCTGTTTACGAAGAAAACAACGGTTTGCTCTTCTACCCTGTGCAATACGAAGGTGAAGAATGCTCACGAAACATCATCTACACAGGCGCAACACCCAACCAACAGCTCATTCCCGCCGCAGAATATTTAATGAGCAAAGATGGCGGTGGTTTTAAAAAGTTTTATCTCTTGGGCACAGACTATGTATTTCCACGCACCGCCAACAAAATTTTGCGTGCCTTTTTGTTGCACAGTGGCGTGCCTGAAGCAAACATTATGGAAGAATATACACCCTTCCATCATCAAGATTATCAAACCATTGTACAAAAAATCAAACGGTTTGCCGCCGATGGGGATGCCGCAGTGCTCTCAACCATCAATGGTGACTCCAATGTGCCTTTCTACAAAGAATTTGCCAACCAAGGTTTGACCTCCGCCATGTGCCCCATTATGGCCTTCTCGGTTGCCGAAGACGAATTGCGCTCTATGGACACCGAATTCCTCGTCGGTCACTTGGCTGCCTGGAATTACTTCCAATCGATTCCCACAGCCGAAAACCGTGCCTTTGTAAAAAAGTTTAAAGACTACTGTGCCAAAATGGGCTTGCCTGGTGGTGCAAAACGCGTCACAGATGATCCCATCGTTTGGTCTTATGTGGGTGTTTATTTGTGGAAACAAGCTGTCGAAAAAGCCGGTTCTTTCGATGTAGACAAAGTACGTCCTGCCCTTTACAGCCTCAAATTTGACGGCCCAGGTGGCACCGTGATGATGGACGGCATGAACCACCACTTGCACAAACCTGTGCTCATCGGTGAAATTCGCAAAGATGGGCAATTCAAAATCGTTTATGAAACCAAAGGTCTGGTTGCTCCCGATCCTTGGGACGACATCACCAGCGCAAACAAAGACTGTGACCACGTCAACCACATGGGCACATACACCGTTAAGTAATTAAGGTTTTATGCGGAGCGTCGGGAGAGACGCTCCGCGACATCCAAATTTTAATAGCAAATGGAGAATAAAATGAAAAAGTGGATCATGAGCATTGCAGCGGCAGCCTTATTTGCAACACCATCGTTTGCACAAATCAAAGTGACAGATAATTTAAGTGTTACGGGTTTCTTCGACATGTCAACCACCTACAACACAGGTTCCAAAACCAACACCCTGTCTTTTGACCAATTTGAAATTGATTTCATGTATGAATACGGCATGTTTACCGGACAAGCCGATTTTAACAGCCTCGGTGGGGGCTCTGTCGATCTCGAACAAGCCTTTGTCACCTATACCTCTCCTGGTGGTTTTAGTCTTACAGGTGGTAAATTCTTAAGCAGCTCCGGTTGGGAAACAGCCGAACCCACAGGCTTGTATCAATACTCTTATTCTGCAACACTCGTATATGGTGGCTATCAAAACGGTGTGGCCGCAAGCTTTGGCAATGACAAAGTAGGCTTTTATGGTGCCGTGGTCAGCAGTGTTTGGAATGGTGCCGATACCAGCATGGATGATATGGGTTTTGAAGCACAAGTTTCATTTATGCCCGCAGAAGGTATTACTGCCAAAGTCGCTTACCTTTGGGAAGACATGGGTGCCTATAATCAATCCCTCATCAATGCTTGGGGTATGTATGCCAAAGGCCCCATCACACTGGCTGCAGAATACAACCACCTCTTAGACTGGGGCGCCAAAGGCAACAACGGTTATGGTTGGATTTTGATGGGCAACATGGGCTTGTCTGACAAAGTTGCAGCAACCGTTCGTTACAGTGGTCTCGACACAGACACCACCACAAAATTTACCGAAATCACCTTCAGCCCCAGTTATGTCGTTTCAGACAATGTGGGCATGTTGGCTGAAATTCGTCGCGACATCGACGCTAAAGTAACCTCATTTGCCTTTGAAACCATCCTCTCGTTCTAAATGAATAGACAAATAGACGAATAAACGCACAGCCACAGGCTTAACGAGCGTAGCGAGTAATAGGTTTTGAATCGTAGTTTCGTTGATTCGTTGATTCGCAGTTTCACAGTTTCACAGTTTCGCAGTCCTTTTGGGGGGTGGCCATCCTGATGAGTGCCGGGTTTCCGGTCAGAAACGGTCATCCCCCATAATTTGTTCTCTTTCTTTCAGCCCAACGCCACGAGATGTGACCATGAAACCATTGATGTATAGTCTCCTACTTCTTTTTTTGTCGCTCAATGTTCAAGCACAAGACAGTGCCTTTGACCAACAGCAACTTTCGCTTCTGCGCAGCAATGATGAAAACAACATCGAAGCGGCTGTTGAAGCCATCAGTCAAAGCGGTCAAATGGCATATTACGACCTGATGAAAGCCTTATTTGGAGGTGAATTATACCTCACCGCACAAGGTCAATTGGTCGTTGCGGGCAACACCCGTGAAAACGATTATGGCGATACCATTTCGCAACTCAACACGGCCTATCCCCAAAACACACCCTTGCTCGATGCCGAAGGAAAACCCATTGAGGCCAACCTCTATGACCTCACCGAAATCGAGAGCAATCGCCGTATTCGCGCCATTATTCAGCCGTATCTGATCCAAATGGAAATCTTTAATGTCGACCCAGCCAAACGCCGTGTTGCAGCCGAAACGTTGGGCAATCAGGGCAACTTAACAGCCATTCCCACCCTCACCAAAGCCATTGAAAAAGAAACCAATACCGACATCAAAACCTTGATGCAAGTGGCACGAGCCAAATTGCAACTGGGCCATACAGATGCAAACATTCGGCTCGAAGCGGTCACCGCTTTGGGCGAGTTGAACGACACATTTGTTTTGCCTCTATTAGAAACACACGCCAAAAGTGAAACAGACCCAACCGTACAAACCGCATTGACAACATCCATTCAATGGCTCAAAGAATATACAGTGATTATGATGGCCGTACAAACCGCCTTTGTCGGTTTAAGCCTCGGTTCCATTCTCATCCTGGTCGCATTAGGCTTGGCAGTCATCTATGGGCAAATGGGCGTCATCAATATGGCACACGGTGAATTTATGATGACCGGCGCTTACACCACTTTTGTCATTCAAAATATGTGCTTTGCACTCTTACCCGCGGCTTATATCGACGTCTTTTTTCCCATATCATTACCCCTTGCATTTGTCATCTCAGGCAGTTTTGGTTTGCTCATCGAACGCCTCATCATTCGCCATCTCTACAGCCGCCCACTCGAAAGTTTGCTCGCCACTTGGGGCGTGAGCCTCGTGTTGGTGCAATTGGCACGCAGCATCTTTGGCGACCTCACAGCCGTCAAATTGCCCCAATGGCTCAGCGGTGGATATGCCTTAGCTCCACAAGTATTGCTGCCTTACAATCGCCTCTTTATCATTGTCTTTACTCTGCTCATTGTTGTGGGCCTCATTGCTTTCTTTTACAAAACCAACTTTGGCCTGCGATTACGCGCCGTCACGCAAAACCGTGAGATGAGTGCCTGCATGGGCGTACCGGTTCGCCGTGTCGACTCCCTCACATTTTTTATAGGCACAGGCATTGCCGGTGTGGCCGGTTGGGCCATGACACTTATTGGCAATGTGGTCCCCAACATGGGCCAAACATATATTGTCGATGCATTTCTCGTCGTAGTCGTCGGCGGTGTGGGCAAAATCATCGGCACCATTGTTGCAGGATTGGGCATTGGCATTTCCAACAAAGTACTCGAACCCTTTGTTGAGGCGGTTTATGCCAAAGTGCTTATTCTCGGTTTAATCATCATGTTTTTACAAGCAAACCCCACCGGCATCTTTCCTGCCAAAGGGAGAAACGAAGACCAATGAAAAACGCCACCAAACCACTCGTCATCTTTTGTCTATTCGGTATTCTCGTTCCCATTCTCAATCATTTTGGCCTCGTCTCAGACAACACCCTCAACTTGTGGGGGCGCTATTGCTGTTTTGCCATTGCGGCCTTAGGAGTCGATCTCATCTGGGGTTATACAGGCATCCTCTCGTTGTGCCAAGCCTTCTTCTTTTGTTTGGGCGGATATGCCATTGGCATGCACATGCTGCTCAAAACCGGCACCAAAGGGGTTTATGGCAGTGCCCTACCCGACTTTATGGTCTGGAACCAAGTTGAAAAATTACCTCTGTTTTGGGAACCGTTTCACACCTTTCCCATATCGCTCATCATGGTCATTGTCATACCCGCACTCATTGCCTTGGTGTTTGGCTATCTCGCATTTCGCAGCCGCCTCAAAGGCGTTTATTTTGCCATCATCACCCAAGCCCTTGCATTGGCCATGTGGCTCATCTTTTTGCGCAACGAAACCATGTTGGGTGGCACCAATGGCCTCACCGACTTTAAAACACTGCTCGGTTTTGAACTCTCCGATCCGGCAACCAAGCGTGGGCTTTATATCGTCGCCTTTCTCACACTCTTTGGGGCCTACTACTTCAGCCGATTTATCACCAACTCAAAATTAGGCCGCATCTTGGTGGCCATTCGCGATGGTGAAATGCGTTTGCGCTTCATTGGCTACCCCATCACCCATTACAAAGTCTTCATCTTTATGATTGCCAGTGCAATGGCCGCCATTGGCGGCATGCTCTATGTGCCCCAAACAGGCATCATCACACCGGGGCGTATGGATGTGCAAGCCTCCATCGAAATGGTCGTTTGGACAGCCGTTGGCGGGCGAGGCACACTTATTGGTCCCATCATCGGCGCCATTCTCATCAACCTGCTCTACAGCTTTTTAACAGGCGCATTTCCGGGCACATGGTTGTACTTTTTGGGCTTTCTCTTTATCGGTGTGGTGCTCTTTTTTCCCGATGGTGTGACAGGCCTTTGGGCACGCGGCAGAGCACTTTGGGCTTCAAAAACCAATGAAACCACAAAATCAGAACCCGTATTAGAAAAATAATCGCCACAAACCCTCACAGACCATCCATTTGGACACGCCATGACAGAAGTACTCTTACATGTAAAAGACCTCACCGTCTCCTTCGACGGTTTTGTTGCCCTCAACCTGAGCGAATTCGTTTTGCGAGAAAATGAACTGCGCGTGGTCATTGGCCCCAACGGCGCAGGCAAAACCACCTTTCTCGACGTCATCTGTGGCAAAACAAAACCCGACAGCGGACGCGTTCGATTTCAAAACGTTGAAATCTCTCGCCTCCCAGAAAACGAAATTGTAGACATTGGTATTGGACGCAAATTTCAAACCCCATCGGTCTTCACATCGCTCTCCGTTTACGAAAACCTCATGCTTGCCATGAAAACCGATCGCAGCGTCTTGGCCTCACTCTTTGCCAAAATCAGCAATGAAGACCGCAACAACATCGAAAAGGTAGCCGAACAAACAGGCCTGCACGAATACCTTCAAAAAGAAGCTGGTTCGCTTTCTCATGGCCAAAAACAATGGCTCGAAATTGCGATGGTCATCTTACAAGATCCCAAACTCTTTCTCGTAGATGAACCCGCCGCAGGCATGACCGATGAAGAAACCTATAAAACCGGCGAACTGCTCGAACGATTAGCCGAAGACCGCGCCATTATTGTGATTGAACACGACATGGAATTTGTGCGCCAAATCGCCCGCACCGTCACCGTTCTTCACGAAGGTCAATTGCTCGTTGAAGGCCCCATGCAACAAGTCCAAAATGATCCCCGTGTGATTGAATGTTATTTGGGCAGTGCACAACATTAAAGTCAAAACATTGAGGTTCCTATGAACGCCACCACAACAGCCAATAAAACCCTCCTCACCGTAGAAGACTTAGACGTCTATTACGGTGAAAGCCGCATCTTACGCGATGTCAAACTCAACATCACACAAGGGTCTATCATTGCCGTAATGGGTCGCAACGGTGTGGGCAAAACAACCCTCATGAAAGCCATTATGGGTTTGTTGCCAGCACGCAAAGGACATATTCACCTCAACGGCGAAAACATCACCCAATGGACACCCGACCTACGCGCACGTGCAGGCATTGGCATCGTACCACAAGGCCGTGAAATCTTTTCCAAACTCTCCGTTCTCGAAAATTTACAAATTGGCCTGGAAGCACGCACCGATGGCCTCAAAACCATCCCCGAAGATTTGATATACGGCCTCTTTCCTGTGTTATCCGACATGAAACACAGAGCAGGTGGCAACCTCAGTGGTGGGCAACAACAACAACTCGCCATTGCACGTGCCCTTGTGGGTGACCCCGACATACTCATTCTTGACGAACCCACCGAAGGCATTCAACCCTCGATCATTCTTGAAATTGAAAAAATATTGTTGCGCCTCAAAGACGAAAGCGACCTGACCATCATTCTGGTTGAGCAATACTTTGACTTTGCCCGACAAATAGCCGACTACTTTTACCTCATGGATCGCGGCAGCATTGCCCTACACGGAACAGCCGAAGACTTATCTGACGAAAGCATTAAAAAATACCTCACCTTTTAAAACTTTTTATCAGTTCACATAAATCCACCCAAGATCCACCTACAAAAACGTTCACAGTATCGGCATCTTTTTAAAATCGCTGATTTTTGGGCGGTATTTCTGCTTGTATGAAACCAAAATTTCACATAATTGAAACCACGGTGAAACACACGACCTGTATCTTGGTCACCTATTAAAATTTCTAAACGCGCAACAAAGGACCATGCATCATGCGCCTCTCGCCCAAAGAAATTGACAAACTCATCTTGCACAATGCAGGGTTTCTCGCCCAAAAGCGATATGCCCGAGGGCTCAAACTCAACTACCCAGAAGCCACGGCTCTCATTGCTGCACAACTGCTCGAATTTATTCGCGATGGTGAATCGGTTGCCACCCTCATGAACAAAGGCAAACAATTGCTGGGCACCAACGACGTTTTACCCGGCGTACCCGAAATGGTGCACGAAGTACAAATAGAAGGCACCTTTCCCGACGGCACAAAACTCGTCACCGTGCACAATCCCATTTGCCGTAAAAATGGCGAGGCAGAACTGGCCCTCTATGGCTCGGGCCTCACCCGCACGCAAACACCGTGGTCACCCGACAACATCGCCTCCACCAGCTCGGGCAAAACCACAGTCGCAGACGAACCCATTACACTCAATGCCGACCGCGACACCCTCACCTTACCCGTCACCAATACAGGAGACCGCCCCATTCAAGTCGGCTCACACTACACATTCTTCGAAGTCAACCCTGCGCTTTCATTTGATCGCAAAAAATCCTATGGGTATCGCCTCAACATCGCCTCAGGCACCGCGGTGCGTTTTGAACCCGGTGAAACCAAATCGGTCGAACTCGTCGCCATCACCGGAAACCGCATCGTTTATGGTGGCAATGCACTCATCTCTGGCGCATTAGAAGACAACAAAGACCAAGCGCTTAAAAACGCCACCGAAGGCGGGTTTAAATCCGCATAGTTTCTTAATCTCAATAATAAAAACCATTGGAACCACAGATAAATACAAATGAACACAGATGGTGACATGCTTGCTCCACCCAAAGTTGCGTAAAAAACACCAAATATTGTACACCCTTTTTACCTTTGGTTTTTTGTGAACCAAGCGAAACGAGTGCGCCTCTCATTTATTTCGGGTTAAAGAATTATCTGCTGTTATCTGCCTCTATCTGTGGTTCCAAAATATTTTCTTAAAAAGGTTTTTTCATGGCACAAATCAATCGCAATGCCTACGCCGACATGTATGGCCCCACAACGGGTGACAAACTCCAATTGGGCGATACCAACCTCATCGTTGAAGTTGAAAAAGACCACACCATTTACGGTGACGAATGCAAATTTGGGGGCGGCAAAGTACTGCGTGATGGCATGGGACAAGCCACGGGAGTGTCACAAAAAAACGCATTGGATCTCGTCATCACCAACGCACTCATCATCGACTACACAGGCATTTACAAAGCCGACATTGGCATCAAAAATGGTCGCATCATTGGCATCGGCAAAGCAGGTAATCCCGACATCATGTCGGGCGTTCATAAAAACATGATTGTGGGTGTCACCACCGAAGTCATCGCCGGTGAAGGACACATCATCACCGCAGGCGCACTCGACGTACACATTCACTTCATATGCCCCCAACAAATTGACGAAGCCATTGCCTCGGGCATCACCACCATGCTCGGTGGTGGCACAGGCCCCGCCACAGGCTCCAACGCCACCACTTGCACACCTGGTGCAACACACATCCGCATGATGTTACAAGCCACCGACACCTATCCCCTCAACTTTGGCTTTTTAGGCAAAGGCAATTCTTCCCTGCCCCAAGGCCTCACCGAACAAATTGAAGGCGGTGCCTGTGGCCTCAAACTCCACGAAGACTGGGGTACCACGCCAGCCACCATCGACACATGTCTTGCCATTGCCGACGACTATGACATACAAGTCTGCATACACACCGACACCCTCAATGAATCGGGCTTTGTAGAGCAATCGGCTGCAGCCTTCAAAGGCCGCACCATTCACACCTACCACACCGAAGGGGCAGGCGGTGGACACGCACCCGACATCATGCGCCTCTGTGCCGAAGCCAATGTCTTGCCCTCATCCACCAACCCCACCCGCCCCTTTACCGTCAACACCATCGACGAACACTTAGACATGCTAATGGTGTGTCACCACTTAGACAAAAACATTCCCGAAGACGTCGCCTTTGCCGAAAGCCGTATTCGCCAAGAAACCATTGCCGCCGAAGACATCTTACACGACTTGGGGGCCCTCTCCATCATCGCCTCCGACAGCCAAGCCATGGGCCGCATTGGTGAAGTCATTTGCCGCACATGGCAAACCGCCCACAAAATGAAAATGCAACGTGGCTTTTTATCGGCCGACAACAACAACGACAACCAACGCGTCAAACGCTACATTGCCAAATACACCATCAACCCCGCCATCGCACATGGCCTCAACACACACATCGGCTCGGTTGAAGTAGGCAAACTCGCCGACCTCGTTTTGTGGAAACCCGCTTTTTTTGGTGCCAAACCCGAAATGATCATCAAAGGCGGCATCATCGCCCACGCCCAAATGGGTGACCCCAACGCCTCCATCCCCACACCCCAACCCGTCTACCCACGCCCCATGTTTGGCTCATTTGGCACAGCCATTGGCCCCACATCACTCGCCTTTGTCTCCAACGCATCACTTGACACAGTGGCCAACTATGGCCTATCCAAAAAAGCCGTTGCCGTACAAAACTGTCGCAACATTGGCAAAAAAGACATGCAACACAACACCCTCACACCCAACATACACATCGACCCAGAAACCTATCGTGTCACTGTTGATGGTGAAGTGCTCACGTGTGAACCCGCCGCCAAACTTCCATTGGCGCAACTTTATAATTTATTTTAGAATCGGTCGCAAGTCTGCAAGTCGCAGGTCGCAAGTCGAAAGACTCTAAACCTATGACTTGCAGACCTGAGACCTGTGATCTGTAGACCTGAGACCTGAGACCTATAGACCTGAGACCTGAGACCGATGCTCTTCGACCTCCTCACACTTGCCGACAGCAATTTACCCGTTGGTGGTTATGCATTTTCCAATGGCTTAGAAGCGGCCAGCCACTTGGGGCTACTACAAAACCCCGATCACCTAAATGCCTATATCACAACCGCCATACACAACACGGCCCAAAGCGAACTGCCCTTTATTCATTCGTGCCACACAGGTGATGCTTCTCTTTTAAACGATATTTTACTCACATACGACGCCATGCTCACCACCCAAACCATGGCCCAAGCCAGTGCCGTACAAGGGCGCAACCTCATTCGCATCATGAACACCCTCTACCCATCTGATGCCATGACCCAATTGCGCCAAACACTCATCAAACAAACAGCCCCTGCCCACTACACCATTGTCTATGGCACCACATTTCACACCGCAGGGCTTGCTCTATTGCAAACCAAACAAATCTTCATGTATCAAATGTTACGTGACCAAATCAGTGCAACTGTGCGCTTGGGCATCATTGGCCCAATGGAAGCCGCCCAATTACAAAAACACCATCATCAAACATGTGAAATGGCCATAGCGCAAACAACAAACACACCTTACACACACGCCACACGCAGTGCACCCCAAATAGACATCACCCAAAGCTTTCACCAACACCTCTATTCACGACTGTTTCAAAGCTAACTTTTGTCGCCCCCAACAAAGGACACACCATGCACGATCACGACCACCACAGCCATGACCACGAACACCCACACACACACGAACACCTCGACTCACCCGGTGACTTCACCCAACGCGATCCCATGCTTAAAAATCGCGACTTCACCCAACGCGCATTCACAGTAGGCATTGGCGGCCCAGTTGGCTCAGGCAAAACCGCCCTCATGCGCGTCTTGTGCGAAGCCCTACGCAACAAATACAGCCTCGGTGCTGTTACCAACGACATCTTCACCCGCGAAGACGCCGAATTTTTATTGCGCCACAAAGCCCTCGAAGCCGACCGCATCATTGGCGTTGAAACCGGCGGCTGCCCACACGCCGCCATTCGCGAAGACATCTCCCTCAACCTCAACGCCCTCGAAGACCTCATGATCCGCTTTGACAACAACATCGACCTCCTCTTGGTCGAAAGCGGTGGTGACAACCTCGCCGCCCACTTCAGCAAAGAACTCGTCGACTACGCCATCTACGTCATCGACGTCTCCGCAGGCGACAAAATCCCCCGCAAAGGCGGCCCCGGCATCACCCAATCGGACCTCCTCATCATCAACAAAACCGACCTGGCCGAACTCGTTGGCGCAGACCTCAGCGTCATGGAACACGACGCCCGCATGATGCGCGGCGAAGGACCCACCATCTTCGCCTGCCTCAAACACAAATTTGGCCTTGACGAAATCATCGAACAAATCTTCATCGCCCGCGAAGCCGCCCTTTCCCCAGCGTCTCAGGCATCCCAAACATCATAAAAAAATAACTTCGGTCATCGCATCGCCATCGCGAGGGAATAAATTCCCTCGCTAAGATTAAAAAGTCCTTCGGACTAAAGATCAAAAACGCATCAAGTCTATTACCGAATCATTTAAACAAAATTCATAATTCCCTCACCAAGATTAAAAAGTCCTTCGGACTCATATTCTAAAACCACACCCATTCATCATTTATCTAAACGTTATTCAATCACAACATCTATCACTGTAAACCATCATGATTTTCCGCGCCATTCCGTCCAGCTTTTCACATTTTAAAAGCTCGAAGGCAACAGGCTAAATTATCTTATGCATCCCCACAAGATATTTGCGGAAAATCAGCCCTCCCGGCACTTGAGGGACGGCCCCCATCGAATGCTCAAATTACTCTCATTCTCTTGCTTACTTTTTTTTGCTGTTGAAAAAAAGTAAGTCGCCGAAGGCAAACCAACGTGATCCCCAATCAAACCATAAAATCATCTCCCAAACCCTCCATCATCCAAGTCACAAATAACAGTGGTAATTCCCACCTCACCACCGCCCAATCCATCCCCCCCCTCAAACTCATCAACCCCCGCACCCACAACCCCTATTGCGCCGTCATCATGTCTGGCTACGGTGGCGGCATGGTCGAAGGCGACCACATCAACCTCCAAATCCAATGCGACCCCAACAGCACCCTCTACCTCGGTACCCAAGCCCTCACCAAAATCTACAAAACCCCCAACAACATCCCCTCCACCCAAACAATCAACGGCACCCTCCACCCCAACGCCTGCGCCATCGTCCTCCCAGACCCCGTTGTCCCCTTTGCAAACAGCATCTTTCATCAAGAACAAACCTATCACCTCCACCCAAATGCCTGCCTCCTCCTTGCCGACAGCCACACCTCAGGCCGACACGCCTTTGGCGAACACTTCCACCACACCCGCTACATCTCCAACATCACCCTCACCACACCCGACCGCCCCCTCCTCATCGACCGCTACCACTCAGAACCCGCTCTCCACCACCCCAACACAACCGGCGCATTTGGCCCATACCACGTTGTCTTCAACCTCTTCATCGCAGGCACCCCCAACGAACCCCGATACACCCACCTCACCTCAACCCTTTCAAACGCCCTCGCCCCTCACATTGAACTCCCCCGCACAACCGGCAACACACCCGCCACACCCGGCGACCTCCTCCTCTCTTACTCCCAAGCCAAACCCCAACTCTTTGTTGTGCGTGCCCTCAGCAAAAATGTCGAAAGCCTCACCCCCCTCTATCAAATCATCGGCAACGCCATCGCCCACCCCAGCATCCTCAACGAAAACCCTCTCACACGCTTAACCCGCTAATCTAAACCGGACCTTATCAAACAATTAACTCACTCTTCATTTGAAGGAAATCTTCATGAAACATGGGATGTGTATTCTTTGCCTTGCACGCCACGCACATCATTTTTCATTTGGAGATTTAAACAATGAAACGTTCGCCACTGTTTCGTCTCTTCCTGCTTGCCTGTCTCACATTGCTCTTTGCCGCACCCACCTTTGCCAAACCTCTCAAAATAGGATACAGCGATTGGCCAGGATGGGTCGCTTGGGAAATTGGCATTCAAAAAGGCTGGTTCAAAGAAGCAGGCGTCGATGTCGACTTCATCTGGTTTGAATACGTCCCCTCCATGGATGCATTTGCCGCCAGCCAAATTGACGCCGTCTGCATGACCAATGGCGATGCACTCGTCACTGGCGCACCCGGCAAAGCTTGTAAAGGCATCATCATCAACGATTTCAGCAATGGCAATGACATGGTCGTTGCACGCCCAGGGATCAAAAGCATCAAAGATCTCAAAGGCAAAAAAATTGGCGTCGAACTCGGCTTTGTCAGCCACCTCCTTTTGCTCAAAGGTTTAGAAGCCAACGGCCTCAAAGAAAGCGATGTGGAACTCGTTAACATGCCCACCCACGAAACCCCACAAGGTCTTTCCTCCAAACAAGTCTCTGCCATTGTCGCTTGGCAACCCAACTCGGGCGAAGCCCTCAAAGGCGTACCCGGTTCCAAAGCTGTTTTCTCCAGTGCCGATGCCCCCGGCATCATTTATGACCTGCTCTATGTCAGCAACGAAAGCTTGGCCGCCAACAAAGCCGAATGGACAAAAGTGGCCCAAGTTTGGTATAAAATTGTCGACTTCATCAAAGACCCCAAAAACAAAAAAGAAGCCCTCAAAATTCTCGGTGCCCGTGTTGGACTCACACCCGAAGAATATGAACCCCTCTTAGGCGGCACCTACTTACTCAGCCTTGCCGAAGCCAAAGCCAAATTCAAAAAAGCCGATGGTTTGGGTTCCGTATATGGCTCCAGCAAAATTGTAGACGACTTCAACGTGGTCAACAAAGTCTATGAAAAAGCCCAAGACGTTGACACCTATCTCGACCCCAGCATTACAATGGGACTAAAGTAAACCTCGAAATCAACAGCAACCACAGATAAAACCAGATGCACACAGATGGTGAAAATCAGGCATCTAAAAAATCTTTTAAAAACAGATTCAGATTCTAAAAAGCATTTATCTGTGTTCATCTGTGTTCATCTGTGGTTCCAAACGGTTTAAAATAAGGAAACGCCACATGCCCTTTCATCAATCACACGGTTCAGACTATCGCGAGCACAACCGCGAACTGCCCGACATGTCAGCTCTAAGCGGTTGGATCGCACAAGACGCCGAAGAAAAAATTCCCGAAACACAATATCGCAAAGAAGTGGCACGCGGTCTCGAATTGGGTTTGCCAGGTGCAGACTCCATTGGTGACCCCGACATCAGCGTATTTCAACGCGGCGAACTGCCCCACTGGTCGGGCATCAACACCTTTCTCAAAACACCTTATCTCGAAGACGTGCGCCAAGTAGGTGACTACGACGTGGCATTTGTCGGTGTGCCCTTCGACATTGGCACCACCTATCGCTCCGGCACGCGTTTTGGTCCACAAGGCATGCGCCGCATCTCATCACTTTACACCCCATACAATTTTGAACTCGGTGTAGACCTGCGCGAAAGCCTCAAAATGTGTGACGTTGGCGACATCTTTTGCCCCGCCAACATCACCAAAGGCCACGATCAAATCACCAAAGGGGTGGCACACATTCTCTCCAGTGGTACCTTGCCCATGATCATGGGCGGTGACCACTCTATCGGCTACCCCTGTGTGCGCGGTGTGGCCGAATGCATTGAAGGCAAAATTGGCATCATCCACTTAGACCGACACGTAGACACACAAGAAAAAGACATGGACGAAATCATGCACACCTGTCCATGGTTTCATGCCACCAACATTCCAAACTGCCCACCCACCAATCTTGTACAACTTGGCATTGGCGGTTGGCAAGTACCCCGCGCCGGTGTCAAACACGGCAAATCCATGCGCTCCACGGTACTTACCATAGACGATATTGAAACACTGGGCATCGACAAAACCCTCGAAATCGCCCTCGAAGTCGCTTGGAAAGGCGCCAGTGCCGTTTACCTCTCCTTCGACATCGACTCGGTTGACGCCGGTTTTGTACCCGGCACCGGTTGGCCCGAACCCGGTGGTTATTTGCCACGCGAAGCCCTTGCCTTGTTGCGCGGCATTGCCAAAGAAGGCATCGCCGCCATGGAAGTGGTCGAAGTGGCACCACCCTACGACATCTCCGACATCACCGCACTCTTAGCCGTTCGCGCCATGATGGATACATTGGCATCTATGGTCAAACACGATCGCATCGGTGGAAAATTAACGGCATAAGTCACAGGTCACAGGTCACAAGTCTTTCTGATTGTGACCTGAGACGTTGTTGATTCTGACCTGAGACATTGTTGATTGAAACCTGA
>Ga0070729_10004513_pt1 | contig 15119 bp, 13 predicted proteins | sample tdDd472_FD_66725 | JGI IMG/M metagenome (GOLD analysis project Ga0070729, IMG submission 66725) | Marine sediment microbial communities from the Atlantic coast under amendment with organic carbon and nitrate - tdDd47.2 | ecosystem: Environmental > Aquatic > Marine > Coastal > Sediment | place...
CGATCTCCAGCGCCTCGACCTCCGGGCGCAGGGCGGCGAAGTCCGCCTCGAGCTCGCGGAGGAACGCGTGCCAATCGCCGACCGCCAGGGTCACCCGCTCCGCCGTGTTCGCCACGGGGTCGTCGCCCTGGAGCAGGCTGTCGCGGGGGCAGCAGTATTCGCGCACCGGCCCGCCGCAGCCGGGCTCGCTGGCGGCCCAGTTCCATCCCGCGATCCACGGCCCGAACTCCACCAGCAGCGCGGTGTCGATCCGCGCCTCCAGCGCGTCGCGGTCGGGCAGCCCCGCGGCGCTGGCCTCGAGCACGCAGGCGAGGACCAACTCCCGCACCCGCTCGGCGGGGAGCTCGGCGGGCCGGGCCTGGAGGTCGGCCCACGACAGGCGTCCGGTCATGATCAGCATGGCGCGCTCCTGGGTCCGCTCACCGTAGCCCAGCCTGGGCCTGCGCGGGACCCATGCCTGCGTGGGCGAAGGCGCGTGCGATATCCTGGGGGTTCGGGAGAGCAGTCCCCTGGATCAGATCAAGCCCAGCTTCAAGCAGTCGCCCAGTCGCTGCCCGTTCTGCCACGACGACGTGACCCCCGAGGCGAGCGTCGTGTGCCAGGAGTGTCTGGCCCGGCACCACCAGCCCTGCTGGAGTGAAGGCGGGCGGTGCGCCTCGTGCTCGTCGACCCACGTCATGCAGGCCGTCAAACCGCCGCTCTCGTGGGAGGTCGCCTACTCGATCCTCGCCGAGCGCGGCTACGAGCGGGCCGCCGTCGACCGCGCCCTGCGCGGGGCAGGGAGAACCTCGGAGCCCGGGGCGGGGAGCCTGGCGCGGAGCGCAGGCCGGTTGTGGGGGAGAGCCGGGGTGCGGCGCGGTGTGCTCTGCTTCGCGTTCGTCCCGGGCCTGCTGGCGTTGGCCGCGTTCCTCTGCGCCTGGGCCTACAACGACTGGGTCGAGCACATTGCCAGCTGGGTCATGCCGATCACCGCGGGCGGCTTCCTCGCGGGGGTGATCCTGGGCGTGCTGGCGTGGGTCGTGCTTAGCCTGCAGGGGTCGCGCGCGGGCTAGCGCGCCGGCGCTCGGGCGGAGCCCCTCAGCGTCCCCAGGCCTGCAGCGGGTGATAGACCGGGCCCGGGCCGTCGAGGGGCGGGTTGCTGAGGCTACGCGTCGACCAGATCCGGGGCTCGACCTCGACGTGTCGGAAGCAGATCCCGTTGTTCGGCGGTTCGTCGAGGAAGCCGGTGAGCACGTAGAGCGAGTAGGAGCGATCGTCCCCCCTCCCGCCGCCGCCGATCCCGTAGTGGATCTTGACGTAGTGCCAGTCGACGCTGACGTGGGTCGCTCCCTGCGCCAGTCGCCCCAGGGTCTCCGGAAACGCGGCGCCGTCCGGCCAGGTGTCCCCGTCCTCGAGGTTCCAATACCCGTGGCGGTGTCCGTCACCGGCGATCTGCTTGGCGTCAAGCCGCAGCTGGGCGAGGTCCAGGCCCTCGAGGTGCCGCGTCGCAGGGGCGAGTGGACGCGCCGTGGCGGGGGTGACCTCGTGCAGGCCCAGCGCCACGGCGCAGGCGAGGGCGAGCCCCGCCAGCCGCAGCCACCAGCGCCCGGGCTCGACGAGGAACCCCTCCGGGGGCTTGTCGCCACCCGCCAGCCGCCGCCGCGCCTGGCGAAACGCGTCCACGTAGACCCAGAGGCTCAGGTAGGGGGTGAACCCCAGCAGCCCGATTCCCAGGGCCACGATCCCGAGCAAGCTCAGCGGCAGCAACGGTACGAACACGATCGCGTGCACGGCGGAGACGACCACCCCCAGGGCGAGCAGGGGCAAGCTGGCCCGCAGCTTGCCGCGCAGGAACAGGAGCATGCCGGCCAGGGAGCCGAGGACGGCCAGCCACACGACCAGGGGGCGGGGGTTCAGCAGGACCGCGCTCCAGCCGCCCTCCCCCACGAAGGACCAGCCCCACACCAGCGGATCGACGCGCATGTCCAGGTCGACGAGGAAGGCCACGGCGGGGCCGATTAGGCCAAACAGCACCCACCTCGACTTCCGCGCAGGCCCCGGCTCGGTCTGCGCGGGCTGACGATACCGCCCGGTGCCGAAGCTCGCGTTCTCGCAGCCGAGGGTCGGGCACGCGTCCAGGTCGTCGGCGCAGGGCGGGTGGACCATGGTCCCGCAGTCGGGGCACACCCGCGCGGCTTCGGGGTCGAGCTGTTCGTGGCAGAACGCGCAGCGCATGCTCCGAGTCTAGCCGGGGTCTACACGCGGGTCTGGACCCGTGTGGCTGCGGTGGCGTTCACGCGTCCCGCGCGCGGCGCCAGCGCCGCCACCACAGGAGCAGGCCGAGCTCGAGCCGCTCGCCCAGGAGCAGGCCAAGCGACGCGACCGCGACGCTGGGCAAGCTGAGGAGCGCGTAGATCGTGTAGTCGTTGACCACGACGAACAGGCCCACGGCGGTCAGCGTGACCCAGGGTTGCAGCCAGCCCGGGGTCTCGAGGGCGCGCGCCCAGAAGAGCGCCAGCGGCAGAGCCATGAATTGCAGGTGGAGCACCTCGACGCCGTCGTCCGCGATCCACTCGACCGAACCGCAGACGGTTCGCCATAGGGACGGCAGGCCTTCGTGGCCGAGGTCGAAGCCCCAGTGGAAGCCCACGAGCTTGAGCAGCGCCGCAGGGAGCAGAGCGAGCACGACGAGCGCCAGCCTCCAGCGAACCTCGAGCGCACGGACCAGCTCCTCGACGAACAGGAGGACCAAGAGCCAGCCCAGGAAGCTGCCGACTCCGGTGAGGAGGAGCGCGCGTACGCACCACGGCTGCATGCAGTCCCAGAGCCTGAAGATCAGGGCCCCCATGCTCGCCACGCCCCCCAAAACTCCCGCTACGGTGCCCAGGACCAGCACACGGAACACGGCGCGGTGTGGCGAGAGGCGCTTGCCGAAGCCAGGGCGGGGAGGGGTCAGAGGTTCCACCCCCGACCCGGTGCAACTCCAAGACCAACCCCTACGCGGGGCTTGGGCGGCCGCTTGGGTAGCCGGCTACCCACCTGGGGCGGCCGGTGTGACGCAGCGGGTTCGGCCCACCTTCGGGCCGAGACAGCGCGGGTGTCGGTCGTGGCGGTAGGCGCAACGCACGTAGCCAGTGAAGTCCGCGATTGCCGTTCGTCTGGAGACTGAGCGTCCAGGCGCTGCTTCGACCCGCGAGCTACCGTAGGCCAGCGTGAGCGAGCATTACCCCAGGTGCCGGTTCGAACTCGACTCCCCTGGCGGGACCGACCAGGGCCCTGCGCGAGCGGTGGTCTGCGTGCGGCTGGCCGCATGTGCAACGCGCGCAGCACTGGCGATCGACTTGGACACCCACGAGCACGACCGTTGAGCGCTACCAGCGATCCCTACCAGCCCCCGGGAGAGCTACGCCTCGAGCCGATCCCACGCGTTCGGATCCGTCGGCGCCGCGGGAAGGTGGTCTTGATCGTCGCGGGAGTGGCCCTGGCGCCCGTCGTCTACCACCTGCAAAGCCGAGGTGCGTTCCTCGTGCTCCTGTTCGTCGTCTCGAGGTTGGTGTGGTCGACCGTGGGCCCACTGTCCCGCGCGAGCAAGTGCCTGAACGCACCGCTCGTGAGCCACTACCACCGCCCGTTCGCCTATGCGCTGCCGCCGGGTTGGACCCAGCAAGAGCAAGGTCCCGCGGACGAGGGCCACCGCTCGATCCTCCTGCAGTCCGCGGACGCCTGGGTCGAGGTCGTCTACGTCCCCGGGGGAAGGGTGACCGAGGACCAGGTGTGGACGTGGCTCAGAGGCTTCGAGGCAGACGAACGGACCCACGACCTGAGGTCCTTCGAGCGCACCGTCGCCGGCTTCGGGCTCAGCGGGGCCACGGTCACCGTGACCAAGAACCTCTCGGCCTGGGTGGCCGGCTCCTGCGCAGGGCAGACCCTCCACGGCGGCCTGGGGTTGCGCTTCACCCGCAGCCTGTTCACCCGGCAGGCCGTGATCGACCGGATCCTGGATTCGCTGGAGCTGGAGGAGGAGACTCCACCGCCTCCGTCCCCGGACAGCGAATAGGACGGGCCGCCCTCGCGGGAACCACCGAACACAGGATCAGCGCCAGCGCGCAGGCCACCACCCGCACCGCCCTGCCCGAGCGCCTGCGCGCCAGCGGCGGTCCCTGCGGCAACGATTAGCGCTCAGCGGGGGGGGCGCACACGGGCGCACGGCCCCGACGAAGTCGGGGCCGTGCTGAGACCGGAAGAGAAGGAAGAACGGAACAACGATCGCAGGCGGGGCCGTGCCCGCCCGCACGCCCCGAACCTTGCAAGTCCACGGCCGGGAGGGCTGAGCCTGGAAAGGGCCGCCTCCTCGCGAGGGGCGTCCGAACCCTGCTCTCCCCCGGACACCTCGCGGAGGGTGAGCGCGACGCTGTGAACCCCGTGCCCGGGCGCGCTACGGAAGTGAGTCAACAGACAAACGCGCAGGCCTGCCCTAGGCTATGTGCGTGAGCGACCGCACCTCGATTCCGCAGCCCCCTCCCGTCCAGGATCAGGCCGAGCACCAGGCGCCGACCGTCACCGTCGCCAGCGCCGCGCCGCTCGAGGAGGGACCCCACCACAGCCTGGCGGGCTTGGCCTGCTGGCTGGTCGCGGGCAGCGCGCTGCTCGCGGTGGCGGGTTGGAAGCTGTGGGGAACCCAGGCAAGCACGACCCAGGCGAGCGACCTGCTCTACCCCGGGCTGCTGGTGCTGGGGCTCGCGGCGCTGGTGCACGCGGCGGTGGGCCGTCCGCTGGTGCGGCTGATCCACCAGCTGCGCCGCGAGTCGAGGCGCCTGCGCGCAGCCATGACCTGCCCCTATTGCCGCGACGGCCTCGAGCACGAAGCCCTGCTCTGCGGGCGGCCGGGCTGCGGCGCGGCCTACCACCCCGAGTGCTGGAGCGAGTGCCACACCGGCTACGGCGGGTGCGCGGTCTACGGCTGCGGGCACACCGCGGCCGAGCCGATCGGGCGCTTCGCGCTCCGCCGCAGGCTGCTGCGCCTGGTGGTCGCGGCCGCGCTCTTCCCGCCGCGGGCGGTGGCGAGCCTGCGCGAGCTCGACGGCCAGAGCCTGCGCGACGTGTGGCGCAAGGCCCTCGAACACCAGCGCGGGGTCAGCCGCAGCCCGGCGCGGACCCTCGCCTACGGCGCGATCAGCGCCGCGGTGTGCGAGGTGATCCTGCTGGCGGTGGTGCTGACCACCGTCGACATGCGGACCTACGTCCACGACATGCCGGGGCTCTTCCTCCGCCTGAGCCCGGTGGTGGCGCTCCCGCTGGTGTTCCTCCGCCTGCCCCTGGCGCGTGCGTTCGTGGGGGGCTCGGTCACGCTCCTCGCCCGCGCGTTCCGCGGCGAGCTCGCCGCGCTGAGCCGCGCCGACCGGGGCACCGTGCTCGGTCGCCTGCTCGCGGGCGCGGGGAAGAAGGACTAGCCGCCGCCCTGCTTGGGGTCGGGTGCGGCCGGTCTCCGTGGCTCGGGCGGGCGCTGGCTCAGCTCGTGCGCCGCCGCGAGCTTGCGCTTCAGGCCCCGACGCCTGCGGCGCGCGGCGGACAGCCCGCCGGCCCCCAGCGCCGTCAGCAGCACCAGCACGATCCCGATCCCGATTGGAGGTGGCCCTCCTATGAGGGTCCCCACCACCAGCACCGCGGCGAAGCCCAAGGTCCAGAGGAGGGAGAACAGCCCCAGGACCAACGTCCCGACCCTCTCGCCCTGGGCCTGACTCGCCAGGCGCATGCCGTGAGCCTGCGCCTGGGCCACGAGCTTCACCGGCCGGGCGCAGCCCGCGCGCCCGCAAGCACCCTCGCGCGCCTCGAAGCAGGCGACGTCCATCACGCACCCGCAGCTGCACCCGGCGACGAGCTCGCCCTCCCCCACGGGCTGCTTGCACACCTCGCACGAGAGCCGCCCCAGGGCGGGGCTCGCCTCGCGCAGGGTGCTCGCCTCGCTCGAGCCGCAGCCGTGGGTCGCGCAGCCGCGGTGCTCGGCGAAGCAGGCTACGTGGTGCACGGCGCCGCAGCCCACGCACACGCTGCGCAGCGTGCCGCTCTCGACTTCGCTGTGGCAGTAGGGGCAGCGGGTGCTCGCGTCGGTCTCCCGCGGCGCCGCGCGGGGCGTCGGGGGGACGGGCTCGGGGATCTCACGGGAGGGCATGCGCCGATCATAGCGGGGTCAGGTTGGCGTGGTGCGGCGCGCGTGGGGTAGCCTCGTCGGTCGGGCGGGCCTCTGATCCCGCCCGGGGAAGGACCCGCGAGCCATGCGCGTGACCCTCGTCGGCGGAACCCGCTTCATTGGCCCCGCGATCGCCGAGGCGCTGCTCGCGCGCGGGCACGCGGTGACCCTGATCCACCGCGGGGTGCACCCCTCGCCGGTCGAGGGCGCGGAGGTGCTCGTCGCCGACCGCAGCGACCCGGCTCAGCTGCGCACGGCCGTGCAGCGCGCCCGCCCTGAGGTCGTGGTCGACACCCGCTCCATGACCGAGGCCGACGCGCGCTGCTGCATGGCGGCCGCCGAGGGCCTGCCCGTGGTCGTGCTCTCCAGCCAGGACGTCTACGCCCAGTTCGGCCTGCTCAACGGGCTCCCGGGGCCCGAGCCCGAGGCGCGGATCACCGAGGAGAGCCCGCTCACGATCCCGTTCCCCTTCCGCGGGATCGCCGAGCACGCCGGCGGCGAGGACTACGACAAGAAGCGGGTCGAGGCGCTCTACGCCGCGGCGGGCTTGCCGGCGGTGTGCGTGCTGCGGCTGCCCGCGGTCTACGGCCGCCGCGACCCAGCGCGACGCTTTGGCTTCCTCCTCGACGCCCTCGACGCGGGGCAGACGACCTTGCCCCGGGTCGGCTCGGGCTGCTTTCGTTGGACCCACGCCCACGTCGACGACGTCGCCCACGCGGTGCTGCTCGCGGCGGAAAGCCAGCGCGCGGGCTACGCGGTCTACAACGTGGGTGAGGCCGACCCGCCGAGCATGGCTGAGCGTGCCGAGGCCCTGGCCGCGGCGGCCGGGCACGGCTTCACGTGGACCCCGGCCGAGGAGCTCGAGGGCTCCTGGGCGCTGCTGGGGCGCATGCCCTGCGACGTCGTCGTCGACACGACGAAGATCCGCGAGGCCCTCGGCTACCGCGAGGTCACGACCCGCGAGCAGCGCCTGCGCGACACCGTCGACGGGCTCCGCGCCAGCCGGGACGCGGAGTGAGCGCGCGCCGGCACGATTCGCCGCGGGAAGGTCAGCCGTGAGCTCCTTCCGCGTGCGGTCGTTCGATCGCGAGAGCGAGGCCGAGCTGGACCTCGTGGCCGAGCGCATGCGCCTGACCCTGATCGAGGTGCTCGGCGAAGCCACCGGGGGCGAGCTCTACTCCCACGACTGGTTGCGCGCGCGCGTGCGCTGGCACCTCGACCCCCAGACCTGCGTGGGCGAGGTCTTCGTCGCCGAGGGCGCCGCGGGCCAGGTGCTCGGGCACACGATCGTGCGCCTCGAGCCGACGGAGACCGACGCGCCCCCCGAGGGCCTGTTCGCGACGACCTACGTGACCCCCGACGCGCGGCGCCAGGGCGTGGCCGAGGCGCTGCTCGAGCGCGGCGAGCGCTGGCTGCTCGAGCGCGGCGTGACGACCCTCGCGACCGCCACCTCCGAGACCAACCAAGGCTTGATCCGGTTGTTCGAGGGCCACGGCTACGCGATCACCCTCCGCGTCCCGGAGCGGTCCATGCTCCGCCTGACCAAGGCCGTCGAGCCCTAGCCCACACTCGAGGCGGCGCAGGGCCGGGTAGGCGCTGTGGACCCCGCAGGGTGTCGACCTGCGAGCGGGGATCGACTGGAGCGCTTCACGTCCGGCTCGCGCTGCAGGAACAGCGACTACAGTGCGGAGACGGCCCAGCAGGGTTAGCTTGATTTCGGGGGGCCCTCGACGTGCACGAGCTCGGGGTGGAGGAACTCGCATGACCCGTTTGACCGTCACCTCGCTCGCGATCGCTTGGCTGGGAGTGGGCCCGCTGCAGGCCCAGGTGCCTCCCGACGCCGACGCGCTGATCTCCATCGACGTCACCGACGCACCCATGGCCGAGGTCATGGCGACGATCGCCAAGCAGGTGGGGGCCAAGATCGTGGTCGCCGAGGACGTGGAGGCGCGGGTTACCGAGCGCTTCCGAGATATCTCCTGGCGCCTGGCCGTCGACCTGATCGCCAAGACCTATCGTTGCGAGGTGCAGGAGCGTGAGGGGGTGATCCACCTGCGTCGGCTGGCCACGAACGCCAACGACCTCGGGGTGCGGATCACCCGAAGGCTCACTGCGAAGCCGGCGCTGATCCTGGAGCTTACGGACGCCAAGGCCCGCGCCCTGGCGGAGGCGCGCGACCGCGAGCCCGCGATCCCTGGCAATCTGCCGCTGTGGAAGCTGCGGCTGCTCCCTGCGGACACTCTGTGGCTCCCCCCCCATGAACTCGGGATCGTCGAGCTCGGTGGCGTGGTGTGCGTGCCGGATCCGAGCGGTGTGATTGGGGTCGAGGTCACGACGGGTGCCCGGCTCTGGGCTTGGAATGCGGGCTGGAGCCGGATCCCGAACGACGTGGGCTCCCCCGCAGAGATCAGCGTGCGCTGCGCAGTGTGGAAGGGTCAGGTGCTGGTCCCGACTCGAGCGGACGACGGGTTCGCCTACCTCTGCCGGCTCGACCCTTGCAGCGGAGAGGAGCTGGGTCGGATTCGGCTGGGGCGACTCGCGACGCCCCCAGCCCTCGACGTCGGCGAGGGGGAGGCGTTCGTCTCCACGCGCTTCTCCTTCGGGCGCGTGGACCTGGAGCGAGGTCGGGTGCTGTACCTGAAGGAGCTGCTCAGATCCGGCCCCGTGGGTGTGGCGGTGGGCCCCAAGCACGTGGCGGTCGTGGGGGAGCGGCACCTGACCCTCTACCGGCGGTCCGACGGGGGTGAGGCCTGGCGTTGGCAGCGGGCGTCTCGCGCGGACTTCCAGGACATCTGCCCTCGGCCGGCGGTCACCGAGGACTCGGTCTACGCCGCCAGCTGGGAGCGCGGCGCGTGGAGGGTCGTGCGCCTGGACGTGAAGACCGGAGCTCCGCAGGGCGCCCACGTGCAAGGCTCCACCGCGGCAGAGGACTCCGTGGTCAGCCTGCGCTACGCCGGCGACACGCTCTACGTCCTCCACCGGGTCCGCGGCCGACGGTATCTGTCTGCCTTGGACCCCACGCAGCCCACGCTGCGCTGGTGTCGCGCGGCGGGCTTGGCCTACGGGGCGCCGCCGAGCGTCTACCAGGGACGGGTCTACCTCACCGACAACGAAGCCCACCAGGTCCGGGTCGTGGGCGGGCTCGACGGAGACCAGCAGGACGTCCTCTGGCTCGGGCTCGGCGGGGAGGAGGTCGACACGGCCCCCGTGGTGAACGAAGACGCTGTCTACGTCTTGCGCGAGAGCGGGGTGCTGGAGCGTCACCTGCGCCTGAAGCTGCGGCGCGAGGGAAAATAGCTCCTAGTGCGGGAGGCTCGTGATCCGCCAGCCCACGCCGGTTCGGTCGACGCCGACGCGCAGCGGGTCGGGTTGCTCCCCTGCGCTCTCCTCCAGGGGGAGCTCGATTCGCCACGAGACCTCGACCCACACCCGGTCGGGGGACTCGCCGCGCGACTTGGTCCGCTGCAGCGTGACCTCGTGGAAGGTCACCGTCTCGTACCACGCCAGCGCCGCGGTCAGGGCTGCGTCGGGCTCGGCGACCAGGGCGCCCCGGAAGGCCTCGTCGCCCCGCATGCGGCTGGCGAAGAAGGCGGTCACCGCGGCCTCGGGCGAGCGGGTGGGTCGGGGGGAGAGGGTCGCCGCCTCCTCAGGGGTGAGGGTCGGGGCGAGGGGGTAGCTCGACCAGCCGTCTGCGCTCGGCTCCGTGTCGAGGTCCACGAAGCGAGCTTCAGTGCGCTCGCGCTCTTCCTCTTCGGGGTCCGGGATCGGCGCCTTGTTGTGCACCAGGACCCCGCCCGCGAAGAAGGTCGGGTGGGGCGTCACGCTGAGGTCGACCACGCGGCAGGGCTCGACGACCGGCTCGATCGACTCCAGCGCGCGCTCGCCGTCCTCGGTGAGCACAAGGTCGCCGGGACGCAGCGCGCCGGCCTCGACCCAGCCGGCCGGGGTCGCCAGCGGGTGCTCGGCGGTGACGGCCAGCTCGCGGCCGTCGATCGTCAAGCGCAGGTAGCCCTCGCGCTCGGCGTGGCGCACCGCGGTGACGCGCCCGGGCACCCGCTGCCCGTCGTCGCCCTGGCAGATCAGCACGTCTCCCACGGCGAGCGCCTCGATCGCGAGCGGCCCGCTCGCGGTCGTGACGGGGGTACCGACGAGGACGCAGGCCGGCGGCGACGGTGGCGGCGGTGAGCCGTCGGGGCAACCGCAGAGCGTAGCCGTGAACAGCAAGAGAGCGAACTGGCGCACGAGGGCCTCCTCGCGCGCCAGTCTACGGCAGCATTGGCGGAGAGGCTTGGCTCGAAGAGCGACAGGCCGCCAGGGCGCGGCTAGGCTGAGCGCGTGGACTACGACGAGCTCCTCGAGCGCAGCCGCGCGCTCCCCTACGAGATCCCGACGCGGGCCAACCGCCTCAGCGAGCTGCGGGCGCGCGCCCGGGAGGTCGAGGAGCACGCCGCCGGGGTGCGGCCCGTCCTGCACGGCGAGGTCGTGCCGTTGATCCGCGCGTTCCTCGAGATCAAGCGCGAGCTCGGCTCGCCCGCGGAGCAGGCCGTCTACGCGGGCCTGGACGAGGTCGGCTTCGTCTCCCGGCTGCTGAGCAAGCGGCCGCTGGCCTTCCTCAACGCGTTCGACCGCTACCTGCTCCGCGACGGCACCTCGGGGATCGGCGGCTTCGAGCTGGTCGGTGGCCGCTACGAGCGGCACCCGCTCACGCTGGCGGATCTGCTCAGCTACGACGAGGTCGCGATCTCGGCCTTGCTCGGCGTCTCGGTCCCCACGCACTTCATAAACGCCGGCTCCCGGAACAACCGGGCCGTCCCCGGCGAACCCGGCAGCTTCGAGCCGCGCGGGATCTACGTGGGTCTGGTCGGGGCGCGCTTCGAGAAGCCCGAGCGCATGGAGTGGCAGCACGTGCGGGTGACCCCCGAGCAGAACACGCCGGCGAAGGGCTACGGCCCCGACGCGGACCCCGCCGCTCCGGCCACCCGGCTCTCCCGCGCCTGGGCCGCGTTCTACGGCCGCGAGCACCTGCCGTCGTACGCCGAGGCCGCCGCGGACTCGAGCGGTCGCTACCTCCCGCTGGGGGACGGGCTGTTCGACACCGAGCTCTACACACACCGGATCCGCGCCTCCGTCGAGGTCTTCCTCCGCGAGGCCGATCGGCGCGCCGCCGCCGCCGGCCAGCGGGCCTACGCCCACGCGGTCGGCCTGGGGCTCGGGGTGTGGCAGATCCACCCCCGGCAGCTCGGCCTCACTATGGAGGTCTACGCCGACGTGCTGCGCGAGGTGGCGTTGCCCCACCTGGCCGACGTGGACTTCAGCTGGATCGGCGGCGTGAACGCCTGCGGCCGCGTCCGCGACGGGGAGACCTTCGCCAGCGGACCCAACCAGGTCAGGATCCATTTCTCCCAGCGCGACCCGGCAGCTCCCCTGCGCGGCGCCGACGCCGGCAAGCTCCTGGTGGCCATGTATGCCTGGGACGCCAACGCGTTCCCGGGCAACGAATACTGGCTGGGTTCGCTGAGCGCGTCCGGCGACCCCGCCGCCGCCTGCTGCTCGAACCTGCCCGAGCTGCAGAACCCCGACGTCAACCCGCGGGTCTCGGGCCCCCACGCGCTGACCTTCGGCCCCGCGGGCGCCTGCGTCCCGCTGGGGACCGGCGGGGGGTGAGGAGACCCCTGTAGTTCGCCTACTACCACGCGATCTCGGCGTTCGGGGTGCGTGGGGACTCGGGCAAGGCCTGGCTCCCATGTAGGGGCGGGGTTCACCCCCGCCCGCGATCTCCTGGTGGCGTGAACGATCTCCTGGTGGCGAGGACGATCTTCGCGACAGGCCCTGCATTGCTCCGCGTCCTGGGGGGCGACATGACCACCCAGACCATTCCATGTCGATTTCGAGTCCCCCGACCCCTCACGGGCGTCGGCGGGCTCGGACCACGCAGCTAGCGCTGCCGAGCTTCTCGCGTTCGTGCGGTCGGGGGCCCAACCCCTTGAACCGATCGAGGCTCGATCATGAAACCCCTCTCCCTTCTCGACGCCGACGTAGAGACGTTGCGGAGCGAGGAGGCCAATCGGATCCGCGACCGGATCTACGCCGCCGTCCACGAGGGGTCTACCGGCCAGTGGGCCGCGCGCCAGGGACAGCAGGGGGTCCAGCCCAGAGGGGTCCAGCCAACCTGAGGCGGCTCAGGCTCCGAAGACGTCGCCGAGCGCGGTCGCGCCCAGCAAGCGTTCGCTCCAAGTCTCCAGCTCGGCCTGTGTCGCTGCCTGGAGTTTGCGCTCGGTGTCCGCCGGCAGGGTGGCGAGGGCGAAGCGCTTGCAGAGCTGCAACCGCAAGACCCTCCGCTCGCCCTCGAGCAGGCCTTGTTCCAGGCCTTGTTCCAGGCCTTGTTCCAGGCCTTCCCTCCGGCCTTGTTCCAGCAGCCTTTCTCCGGCAGTCACGGCGACCTCCTCTGCTTCGGGCCCGCCCAGGCGACGGAGCTCCAGCCGTAGTTCGTCTGGGGAGCCCAGGCCCCTGACCAGACTATAGCTCACGAGTTTCTCCAACGAAGACGCCCACTCGGCTTGCTGGAGCAGGGCTCGCAGCAGGTCTCGGTTGGCCTGCCACACCTTGATCCCCCGGTCTGGGTCGTAGGCGTGGCGAAAGAAGATCCAAGCCACGGCCGCGAATGGCGGAGCCTGCCGCGCGCGCAGCTCCTCGTCGCTGCGCCGGGTGAGGTCGTCGAAGCCGTAGCGAAAGCGGGGCACGAACTCGAGCTCGGTCCCGGCCAGGGACGGCGGAACGTCGACCAACTCGGCCAGGTCTCGCGCCGCGTTCCAGGCCCGCTCTCCGTGATAGACCACGATCGGCACGATCAGCGGCAGGCGCGTGGGCGTGCCTGGCTGCCGCTTTAGCCACCAGCTCCAGAGCTCTACCGTGTAGCGGAGCACGCGAAACGCCATGAGCGGATCGACGGTGCTCTGGTGCTCGAACAAGACGTAGAGCAGGGTCTCGCTGCCGTCCACCCGTGCGCTGTAGCACACGTCGCTGCGCAGCTCGCGCAGGGCCTCCTCGACGAAGCTCACCGGCTGGGGACTGAGTTCGGCGGCTTCGAGCGACGCGCCAAGCTCGGTCGGAAGCACCGCCCGACAGAGCGCGCGCGCTGCCCCCGGGGTCAGGCTGGCCTTGAACAACGCGTCGTGCGGGTGCTGGGTCACACCTCGCGAGGCGCAAGCGCGGTGCCCGTGCAACCTCAGGGCTGGGGCCTTCGTTTCGGGCGCGGGTCGTCTGCATGCGCCGGAGTGAGCGGAAGTTGCCCACCCACGACACGATCTGCTCTAGGCCACGCTGCCTCGCTGGCGGCGCAGGAGGCCGGGTGGTGTGCTGCGGGCCACTGGACTTACCCGCAGCGGGGTGGGCTGTGCCGTGCGAGTGACTCGACTTACACGCACTGCGGGGGTGGCCCGTGGTGCGAGGAGGTCGAGTCGCACGCACTGCGGGGGTTACCCGTTGTGCGAATAGGTCGAGTGGCACGCACTGCGGGGGTGACCCGTGGTGCGTCGGGGTCGAGTCGCGCGCAGGGCGGGGGTGGCCCGTGGTGCGGGCAGGTCAGGTCACTTGCACTTCGGGGGTGGCCCGCGGTGCGAGCATGTCAGGTCACTCGCACGGCGGGGGTGCCCCGTGGTGCGAGTAGGTCGAGTCGCTCGCACTGCGGGGGTGACCCGCGGTGCGAGCAGGTCGAGTCGCTCGCACGGCGGGGGTGACCCGTGGTGCGAGCAGGTCGAGTCGCTCGCACGGCGGGGGTGACCCGTGGTGCGAGCAGGTCGAGTCGCTCGCACTGCGGGGGTGACCCGTGGTGCGAGCAGGTCGAGTCACTCGCACTGCGGGGGTGACCCGTGGTGCGAGCAGGTCGAGTCACTCGCACTGCGGGGGTGACCCGTGGTGCGAGCAGGTCGACCTACTCGCAGTGGGGGTCGAGCCCACGACGGGTTCTCCTTGTAAGCCATTGCGTGGACTGGGTTTCAGGCGTCGCCAGAGGGGAGCCGCTCAGGTTTCCTGATTTTCTCGCTCACACTTTCCCGATTTCTCGGCCTTTCCTTAGTAGAGGGACCTCCTCGGCGAGCGCGCTGGGTGGCGGTCGCGGCGTCCGTCTCCCTCGCTTGGCTGGCCAGGGTCGCGATCGAGGGACGAGCGATTGCGCTCGAACCAGGCCGACCTGGAGCGGGCGATTGCGCACGAACCAGGCCGACCTGGGGCGAGCGATTGCGCTCGGAGGAGGTCGCCACCGCCCCCACCGCGCCGAACGACTGGGCCCCGGTGGAAGGGCTCGCGCTAGCGCAGCGAGGGCGGCGGACGGGCCGGGATCCCCGGGACCGGGAACGTCCCCGTCTCGCCCGCCACGGTCACCTCCACGGTCGCGACCTGGTCCGGGCGAACGTGGACCACCTCGTTCTTGCCCGGTCCGCCCGCCTTGCCCTCGAGCCAGGTCACCAGCTCGGCCGGACCGGTCGCTGCGAACACGACCTCACCAAAGGGGTCGGTCGTCGCGGTCCCCTTGCCGAGCTCCTTGCCCGAGCGGTCGAGCAGGCGGTAGCGGACGGTCTCGCCGCGGCTGGGGAAGGACGAGCGGAACGTCTCGGGCTCCTCCTCTTCCACGAACAGCACGTCGTCGGTCGTCTCTTCGCGCGTGATCGTGACGCCGAACAAGGGCACGAAGGGGTTGATCGGCGCGAAGGCCATTTTCCAGCGGGAGAGCGACGAGATCTGGAAGCCGGGAGCGTCGTCGGGCGGCGCGACCCCGCTCAGGACCACGGCTGGAATGATCAGCAGGTAGAGCGGGCTGGTCGCCAGCTCGAGGACCTCCCACAGCGGGAACAGCGGGTGGTAGCTGGCCTCCCAGTTGATCGTGCTGAACGTGCGCGTCCGCGTCAGCTGGACGTCCGACTTCAGGTTGACCGCGGCCTGCAGCACCCACACCGGG
>Ga0070729_10004514_pt1 | contig 15110 bp, 12 predicted proteins | sample tdDd472_FD_66725 | JGI IMG/M metagenome (GOLD analysis project Ga0070729, IMG submission 66725) | Marine sediment microbial communities from the Atlantic coast under amendment with organic carbon and nitrate - tdDd47.2 | ecosystem: Environmental > Aquatic > Marine > Coastal > Sediment | place...
GGGCGTGGCCCGGGTCGCGGTCCTGCCCGTGGCCAGCCGGTGGTGTGGGATGACCTCGGCGGTCGACCTCGAGGCCGTCAAGGCAACCATGGCGGAACTGGTGAACATGGGCGACTACCCAGGGGCGTTATGGGCTTGATTCCCAGGGAGCGCAAAGATTGACAGGGCCCATTCAAATCTTTAGACTCGCCGGCGATCGCGGCCATCAGAATCATGACTTCTCGAGGTACGCATCTTGGCACGCCATTCCCTGCTCCTCCTCCTGATCCTGTCGACCATCGCCACCGCCCTCACCGCCCAGACCCTCGATGAGATGCGGGCCGGCGAGGATATTGTCATGCCCTACGATGCCAGACAGATCGCCATGGGCGGAACCGGCGTGGCTTCCGGGAACGGTCCCTTCGCCACCCAGGCCAATCCAGCGGCTGCCCAGGAGAGGCATGACTTCCAGTTCGGCTACACCCGGGGATTCGGCCTCGATGACTACCGGGAGGATGGCGGCTATCGCGCCCTGGGTTGTGCGGTCGAGTTCAAGAGCTGGCGGCTGGGCATGGTCTACCGTAGCGAGGACTTCGCCTACATCGAGGACATGGTTCATCCCCCCGAGCCGGACCGTGAGCGAGACCAGCCTCGCCGCTCCGACATCGACGTGGCCGGCAGCCTCGACATCACCAGCCTGTTCAGGGCCGACCCCGACCGCTGGTTCATCCGGGCCGGCGGCAGTGTCCGAATCTTGAGTGTGACCGATGTGGAAAGCCAGGACCATGTCGAGGGCGATGGCGTCCTGGGCTTCTTGATGCAACGCCACCTCCATGGTGAGGGAGACATGCGTCATGGCTGGCGGGCGGCGGTCGCGGTCACCAATGTGGTCAATGCCTGCACCTCCGGATCAGCGGCCCGGAGGTCCGAGCTCACCTTGGCGTTGAGTGGCCATCTCGCGTACAAGGCGATCCGATCCTCGTTGACCTATGAATACTGCGAGCCCATTGACAGATCCGGATCACCGGCCCATCGCCTGGGAGTCGAGATTCGCCCCATCCCGTGGTTTGACCTCTACGGCGGCTGGCGAGAAGATCCAGTACAGTATGCCAGCGGATTCAGTTATGGTCTGGGTATCGACTTCCTCCCGAACAGTCCGAACTACGTCCGGATCCAGTTTGGCAGGGGTCAATTCCAAGCTGGAGAGGCCATCGATGACTCGTCCTACATCGTGTCCCTCGCCACCTCGTTTCCCAGCGCCCTTGATGGATACTGATCAGGAATAGCTGGTGTCCCGACCAAGACAAGGAGTCAACCCATGAACTCGATCCTGATCTGGGCTGCTCGAATGATGATGCTGGGATCACTCGTCCTCCTGCCCCTGACCTCCACCGCCGCCGACCGCATCACCGGCCACCCCTTCGCCACCCGCAGCGAGGTCATCGCCACCGAGGGCATGGCCGCCACCAGCCAGCCGCTGGCCACCCAGATCGCCATCGACATCCTCCAGCAGGGCGGCTCGGCCGTGGACGCGGCCATCGCCGCCAACGCGGCCCTCGGCCTCATGGAGCCCACGGGCAACGGCATCGGCGGCGACCTGTTCGCCATCGTCTGGGATGCCGAGACGCAGCAACTGCATGGCCTCAATGCAAGCGGCCGTTCGCCGATGAGCCTCACACTGGCTGAGTTCCAGGCCCGCGGCCTCGAGTTCGTCCCGCCCTACGGGCCGCTCCCTGTCTCCGTCCCTGGCTGTGTCGACGGCTGGTTCGAGCTGCATGAGAAGTTCGGCAAGCTCAAGATGAAGAAGGTGCTGGCACCGGCCATCAAGTATGCGCGCGAAGGCTTCCCCGTGACCGAGTTGATCGCCTACTACTGGGATCTGAGTGTTCCCTCACGCACCGACGAACTGAACTTCCTGGAGACGTTCACCATCGATGGCCGAGCACCTCGCAAGGGTGAGATCTGGCGCAATGAGCCCCTCGCGAAAACCCTCGAAGAGCTGGCCCGCGGTCAGAAAGGTCGGCGTTCATTCTACGAGGGCGACCTCGCCGAGATCATCGCCGCCACGGTCCAGGAAGCCGGGGGTTTCCTGACCGTCGAAGACCTCGCGGCCCACCGCAGCGAATGGGTCGACCCGGTCTCCACCACCTACCGCGGCGTCGAGGTCTGGGAGCTGCCGCCCAACGGTCAAGGCATCGCCGCCCTGCAGATCCTGAACATCCTCGAGGGCTTTCCCATCGCCGAGTACGGGTTCGGCAGCGAGGAATACATCCACGCCTTCGTCGAGGCCAAGAAGCTCGCCTTCGAGGACCGCGCCCGTTTCTATGCCGACATGGACTTCGCCGAAGTGCCGGTCCAGGGCCTGATCAGCAAGAGCTACGCAACCGAGCGTCGGGCGTTGATCAGCGAGCGGTCGAGCAACCGCCTGGACGCCGGCAACCCGGCTCTTCATGAGGGCGACACCATCTACCTGACCACCGCCGACCGCGACGGCAACATGGTCTCCCTGATCCAGAGCAACTACCGCGGCATGGGCTGTGGCGTGTGCCCCAAGGGCCTGGGCTTCGGCCTGCAGGACCGGGGCGAGTTGTTCGACCTGCGTGAAGGCCGAGCCAATACCTACGCGCCCGGCAAGCGTCCCTTCCATACCATCATCCCGGCCTTCGCCACCAGGGATGGTCGACCGTGGTTGAGCTTCGGCGTGATGGGCGGCGCGACCCAGCCCCAGGCCCATGCCCAGATCATCGTCAACCTCGTGGACTTCGGCATGAATCTTCAGGAGGCCGGGGACGCGCCGCGCATCCTGCACCAGGGATCGTCCCAGCCCACGGGCGAGATCATGACCGACGGCGGCACGGTCTATCTGGAGACCGGGCTGGCCTACGAGGTGATGCGGGGGCTGGTGAATCGGGGGCACGATGTCGGGGTGAACGTGGGGTCCTACGGAGGCTACCAGGCCATCATGTGGGATGATGACCTGGGCGTATATTTCGGTGCCTCGGAGGCCCGGAAGGATGGGATGGCGGCCGGGTATTAGCCGGGCTCAACGGTGGAACAGTGCTTTCACCCCGCTCCAGGAACGGTCTTTCACGGCCACCGTGCCTGGGGCCAGGCCGGTGATATCGAGGATGTACGTATACTCATTGCCGTCCCAATTCTCCGGCGCCCCGAACACCGTCGGACCGAACCACAGCCAGACCAGGCTACCCGATTCACCGGTGACCTGGGCCACCGTCTCGGTGCACTCTTCATTGAGCCAGGTGTTGACCACCGCAACCTCGTCACAATTCTGGGGACCCAGTTCGAAGAAGTATGATGTGACCTCGGCGGTCATGGTCACCTCGATCATTCCACCGGGCCCGATCTCGGCCAGGAACCAGTCGGTGTCGCGATTGTAGCCATCGTTGTCGAACCACCCGCTCCGCCCGGCGAAGAGCAGATTTCCTTCGGCGTCACCTGTCAACGACTGGAACGGTGACCCGAAATCGGGTGAATTACACCCTCCGTTATAGGCATCCTGATATCCGTCCTCGAGAGGGGGCTCACCCTCGAGCATCGCTCCCGACGGGACAGTCAGTTCACAGGGAGCCCACTCGGAAACCTCCATGACATAGTCTCCGTGATCCCCTCCGTAGCCGTCGATGATAATGAAGTACTCTGCCCCACCTAGAACCGGTGCAGCCTGGATCAGGGAAGTGTAGAAACCACATTCCTCGTCGTAGTAGTAGTCCTCATTGCAGTCCACGAGTTCATAATCTTCATCGACGACATAGATGCGCGTATCGAACAGGGAACCACACATATCCACCCTGAGAAGATGATCGATGGCGGGCACATAGCGGTACACCACATCTGGCGAGGTCGACCCACCCATGGGGCATGCCCACTCGTAGTTGTGTGTGAAACCGGTGGTGGTGCCAGTGGTCATATAGGGCAAGGCTTCAATGGGGACGGCATCGTCGAAGGTGTCGCCACCCTGGCGGATCATGGCTTGATCGGGCAGCGAAGGCACGATCTGGATCATGGATTTATCGGGTTGACGAGAACCGAGATCACTTGCAAAAGCCCCGCTCGCAATCATGCTCAACAGGATAATGATGGTGATTGAACGCATGAATCCCCTCCTCAAGATCAGTGGCCACATCGAATATGCTCTCCAACTCCAGCAGCTGTTGGTCCTCAGCGATGGAAAAACGACTTCACCCCGCTCCAGCTGTGATGCTTGACAGCCACGGTCTCCTGTAACCCCTCGAAAAGCATCCAGTACTCCCACTCCTGGGGCGTGTACTCACCGCAGAAGGGCGTCTCATGAGCGGTGTCGATCTGCAACCACACCTCGTCGCCTGGGCTACCCGCGATGGTGAGCTGGTTGTCATAGCAGGGATGGAGCTCGATGGTCTGCTGGACCTGCAAGTCGGCGCAATCGCCCGGCGTGATGACCTTGAGGATGCCGCCCAGATTGTTCTGGATCTCCACCTCCACCTCCCCGGTGGAGCCGATGACGAGGCTCATCCAGTCGGTGTCGGGCCACACCTCGCCGTCCATGGTGGTCCAGCCCTGGGTGGCGCACAAGTAGAGCATTCCACCGGTAGCAGCCGGCAACGGCATGATGGCCGGGGCGCTGACATCGCCATCACAACCGCTGTTGTAGGTATCAGGGACATCGTTCTCCAGGGGCGGCTCACCTTCGTCTTCGATGCCCGAGGGGCAGAAAACGATGCATGGGCAGTACTCCGTGATCTGGAGATCATACTCGCCATGTTCACCGCCATAGCCGTCGATGACGATGTAATAGATCTCACCGTAGGCGAACTCGACCATCTCGATCTTGGAACTGTAGGGCCAGCAGGGTTCGTTGTTGTAGAAGTCGTCGTTACAGGCGACCACATTCAACTGGCTGTCATAGACGTAGACCTTGGTGTCGTAGCTGGACAGGCAGAGATCGATGTCTGCGTATTCGCAAGGGGCGTTGAGATTCTGGTACGTGTAGACCACGTCGGGCGATGTGCTGTCGGTGTAGGGGCAGGCCTCGTCGTAGTCGTCGTTGTAACCGGTGGTGGTGCCGGTCGCCGAGAAGCTGAGATTCGGGATGGGGATGGCGTCGTCGATGGTGTCGCCGCCCTGGCGTCCGATCGGGACGTTGGCGGGCATGCTGGAGGTGGGCTTGTCGGCGGCCTGGGCCAGGGCCGAAGCCGCCCCCAGGAGAATCAAGGACACGATGAGCAGGTGGCGCATGATCAGGCCTCCGGCAGGGCGATATCGTGACTGGTCGGACGAACGGATTCAGTATACCACAGGAGCGGTGTGCCTGGGGCTCGCGTCAACCCTCCATGGCCGCATCAGGGCAGATCAAATCCCGCCGTGAAGGTCCAGTAGTCCATGCCGTATTCACCGAATACGGAATCCAGATCCTGCCGGGCATAGTCGACCGCCGCCCGGATTCCCCACCCCCAATCGAATCGGTACTGGAGGCCTGCGCCCCACGACGATCCGTCATCGGCGTAGAATCCACGCGTGCGATGCCCTGTCCGAAGGGATGCAATGCCGCCGACGACCATTTCGACCCCGAGGTGTTCGCTGTCGTAGTTGTAATGGATGTCATCGTAGTCGCGGCGCCAGGCATGCGACACCGTCACCGCCAGGGCCCTCGAGCCATGCCAGATCGGGCCGGCTCCCACCTCCAGGCTGAGGCCGAAGTGGTAGTAGCGAGGCAAGGCGGACGAGGTGTTCTCGGTGTCGAAGGTGCCACGAGTCAGGTTGCGGACCATGGCCGACCCGTGGAGACGGATGTCGCCGTCCTCACCATCCGTCAGCCTCCAGGCCAGGCTGGTGCCGAGGTCGAGATCCCAGGCCGAGGTCGACTGTTCGGCCAGGCTCTCGTAATAGAGCCGGGCATTGGTGCCGACCGTCCATTGCCAGGCCGATGACTCATCGGCCAACCAGGGGATGAGATCGGCCGCGAAGCTGAACTGATGGAGGTTGCTGCTGGCCTCTGTATAGGTGCCATTGCCATCGGGTTCGTAGCCCGTACGTATCAGGATCGGGTCGGAACTCAGGCGGCCCCAGAGATAGCCGTACGTGAGATTGCCACTGGAAGCCCTGATCGCCATTGGACGCCATTTCAGAGAGTCCATGATGTGCGGCCAATCCGTGTAGGACACCATCACACGATCACTCTCCGGCAACGGTGCCGGATTCCACCAGAAGGCCGTGGGGCCCGTGGGGTTCACGGTGGTGGCCAGACCCATGGCTTCACCACGGGCATCCACCGGCATGTTGGCAAACGTGCCGCCGATGGTGACGACTCTGGCGAACTGTTCGGCGGCCACGGATGTGGTCAGCCAGGGCAGCGTCAGGAGCATGAGCAGGATGAAGCGAGCAGGCATGGCCGTCCCCCGGTGTGGTGCAAGCTGATGGACATCTATGATCAATAGTAGGGGTCTGGAGCCATGAAGGGAACTCCACAATGGAGAAAGGGGCCCCCGGGGGCCCCTTTTGGCAACCTATCCCAGATATTGGCTGGATAGGCAGAACTCGCTAACCAGATAGCACGCCTAGTCGCCCGCCACCGCCGCCACCATGGCTTCATCAGCCAGCAATCGATGCAAGGCCAGTTCGTAGGCTGCGATGATGGTCCCCGGCTGGTCCATTTCCTTACGCCCGGATCCGCTGGTATCCTTCGTGAAGAACAGTTTCTTCTCACCATCCCGGTACAAAGCCCACCTCATCTCCAGCTCGACCTGCTGAAAGCTGCTCTTGTAGGCGTAGGAGTTGAAGCTGAATTTCCTCATGGTGCCCACCAGGATGATGGATTCCGGATCACCCAGGGGGGCGACCCGGTAACCGGCCTTCTCGAAGATGTCCTGGCACTCTTGGTGCAGAACGTCCGTCTCGTCCTCGACGCCTGGCCCCCACCAGTATTCACTCTCGCGCGTGTATTCCATACCCTCGAAGTGGTAACCGATGGGACGGTGGATGGGGATATCCAGGACGACCTTGGCGAAGGAGAAAGGAGGCAGGGAGTCGCCGTCGACCTGGATCGAGGGGGCGGCGGGCTCCGGTGTTTGCGGAGCCGGTCGCGAGGACGAGCAGCCGACGAAGAGAGAGAAGCAGGCGGCAGCCAGGAGGCCGAGAATTGTTCGCTGGATGATCAGGGCAGTCATCGGGGCTCCTTGGTGTCATCGGGAATGGGCTTGCTGGGCAAGATAGCACAACCGGGCATCAAGTCACATCATCTGTCCGTTCTCCAGGTTGGTCGGCCCAGAACCACAGGTGACAATGCTCATTACAATCAATATTAACAATGAATGTAAAGTATCAACGCATATTGACAATTCAACATAGCAAATTATGAATTTGTGCAGATGCACCTGTGTGTTATTGCACTTTCTGTTCTGACCGAAAGGCAACAAATCCATGCGTCCATTCCAAACTGTTTTCCTTGTACTATGCTTGTTTGCCACCATGAGCATGGCTGGTGATCTCCAGCCCATGTCTACCACCGAAGGCGGAGAATCCATCACGGCCGACCGTGATGCGGTCTTCTGCCAGCAACCTGATTTCTGGGGAATGTTGGCCAGCCAGATCGACCTGGTGTACCCCTTCGAGGCTGGGGCCATCGACGATTTCACCCCGGATTATGATGTCCCCATCAGTGCCATCCAGTGGTGGGGCGTCTACTGGAATGCGAATCCCGATCTTGGTCCCGTCGAGTACTTCGTCATCTCGGTTTTCGAGGACGACGGCCAATGCTACCCGGTGGAAGAACCATTCTACCAGGAAGAGATTCATCTGTTCACCGAGGTGGGAGTTGATGAAAACACCTTCGAGTACAACGCTGAGATTCCCATCGCCCAGCTGAATGCCGGCCAGGCCTACTGGCTGGAGATTCAGGCCGTGATGCTCTACGACCCCGCCGGGCAGTGGGGATGGGCAACCAGCGATATGGTCAACTGGTGTGCACCGCTTCAAGGGTTCCCAGCCCTGGAGATTCCTTTCTGGAGTGAAACCGAATCAGCGTCTCTTGCCTTCTGCCTCTACTCCGAGGTCACGGGTGTCGAGGCCCAGTCCTGGAGCCAGGTGAAGAGTCTGTTCCGGTAGGCATTAGGGAGCTCAGAGCCCGAGGCGAACTGCTTGACGTGGGCGTCGACTCATAATAGGATATTTTTCATCCTTTTTCAGGGGAGACGCCCATGACCCTCATCTCCATCCGACGCCAGGCCCCCATCCTGCTCACGCTCCTCGCCCTGGCTTCGCTTCCCCAGCTCGCCGGCTGCAGTTACAGCTACCACGTCTACCAGGCCGATGATGTCAGCCAGGGCAGCCCGCGCCCCGGCCAGAACCAGCCGGCCACCGAGTGGCACGAGAAGACCCTGCATTCCTTCGGCTGGGGCCTGATCCGTCAGGACTACCCGGTCACCACCTGCCAGCACGACGACGGCGAGACCTGGGGCATCGAGGAAGTCCGCATCCGCTCCAGCTTCCTCCATTTCCTGGGCAAGGTCGTCACCCTCGGCCTCTGGATGCCCGTCAAGGTGGGCTACCGCTGCGCCAAACCCTGTCCGCCGCCAACCGATCTCTGAGGTATCGCCATGCCCAACTTTCGACGCCGCGGCCCCAACACCTGGGTCAACGTACACGCCACCGAGAAGGCCGACCTGAACGACCTCGTCGAGGTCCTCAACCCGTCATCGAATTCAGGGCTGTCCGGCACGGGGATCCTGCGCACGGCCGGCGAGACCTTCGAGCAATTGATCCAGGAGGCCGCCCAAGGCCAGCATCGATTGCGCGGCCTGGGCGCGGGCTGGGCCCTCACGGACATCGCCGTGACCGACGGCTGGCTGCTGGACACCAAGTCCCTCAATGGCCGTTTCAACGTGTCGTCCAGTTATGCCGCCACCGAGTACCCCGAGGAGAAGCTGCCCTTCCTGGTGTGCGTGCAGTGCGGGACCTCGGTGGCCGAACTGACTCGATTCCTTGAAATGCGTGAGCACAAGGGCCATCGCCGGACCCTGAAGACCGCGGGCATCGGCGCCGGCCAGACCCTCGTGGGCGCGGTGTCTGGCAATACCCACGGGTCGGCCGTCAAGGTCGGGGCCATGCCTGATTTCGTGGTCGGCCTGCAACTGGTCAACGGAACAGGCCGGCCCATCTGGCTTGAGCGCGCCAGCCAGCCCATCATGAGTCCCAGGTTCATGGAGAAGACCGGATCCAGACTGGTCAGGGATGACTCCTTGTTCGACGCCGCTCTGGTCAGCTTCGGGGCCTTCGGCATGATCACCGCCATGGCCATCGAGACCGACCCCTTGTACCAGCTGAAATTCGACAGGGTCCAGGTCACGACCACCAGTCGTATCAAGGAGCGGCTGCGGAATTTCGATCTCAACGACCCCGTCGACCTCCACCATTACGAGTTCGTCTATGACCCCTACGAGGGCCGGGCCATGGAAGCGGTGGGCGTGCGCGTGCCCTTCGAACGGGAGTTCCCCACGCCCGAACCGCGCTGGATGGTGCGGGGAGCCCAGGGATTCGCGCCCGGCAATCTGGCTCTGAGACTGGCCTGGAATCTGCCGGGGTTCGCCAAGGCCAAGGCCAAGTTCCAGTTCGACCAGTACCGCAAGATGTGCATCCTGGACAATGTCCAGGGCACGCCGGGACAGCTCTTCACGGCCACCATCACCTATAGCGAGGGCATGACCGAATCGGCCTTCGCCGTATCCATCAACGACGCTCCCATGGTCATGAATCTCAGCAGCCGGATCGTCAAGGAGATGAAGATTCCGGTGATCGCCCAGGTCCGGGTGGTGCATCCGACCAAGGCGCTACTCGGTTTCACCCGGCATGAACCACTCACGGTGATCTTCGAGTTCGGGCTGGCCGACGGTCCGAAGTACAGGGAATTCGAGCAACGGCTGACCGAGGTGTTCGGGCGTAGCAACATCCCGTTCACCTTTCACTGGTCCAAGAATTCGGGGCTCACTGAGGAATCGGTCAGGCGGGAGTACGGGTCGGCCGAGGTCAATGCCTGGCTGGCTGCCAGGTCGCAGCTCTTCAACCACGATGGTGCCCTCATGGAGCTGTTCTCCAACGAGCATCTGAAGAGATCGGGATTGGCCGGAGGCATGAATCAGGCCCAAGCCGGCTGACCTCGACCCAATTCAACGCCCCAGAGCCGGCCCCCGATCATTTCATCAGAACCATACGCCTCGTTGAGCTCTCACCTCCGGCATCCAACCGGTAGAAATAGACTCCCGATGCCACCCCACGCCCTCGTTCATCCCGACCGTTCCAGACCGCTTGATGGATTCCAGCAGCCTGCCAGGTTCCTGTCTGAAGACGACGCACGACACGACCGGTGACATCGAACACGGTCAACTGCACCGTGGACGGCTGGGCCAGGTCATAGCCGATGGTCGTGGAAGGATTGAAGGGATTGGGAAAATTCTGCGCCAGATGGATTGTCGAATGCAGGAGAGGAAGATCTTCCACCTCCGTGGGGTCCGCACAATGGGGTCGGACCACGTGGAGGCCCATGGCCAGGAATGGCGAGGTGCTCCACACCGTGGTGTAGATATTGCCCTCGTACGCCACGGCCTCCAGACTCCAGCGTCCCGCCAGTGATCCGACGTGGCGAGGTGCCGTTGGGTCCATGACGTCGACCACTTGAACGCCCGTGGAGAAGCCGGTGACGTAGGCCACACCATCGGCCAGGGTGACGTTTCGAAGCTGTCCGGGCACCCGGCCATCGCCCACGATGGATCGTGACTCGAGGTCGAGGATCCACAGTCGACCGGTGGCATCAGGAACGTAAGCGAGTTGACCCTCGACCGTGATGCCACGTGGTACTCCCGGCACCGGCATGGTCGCCGCAAGGATCGGCGCCCGGGGATCGGTGATATCCCACTGGTGCACGCCAATGGCATCATCGGCGATGAACAGGTTATTACCGGCCACCGCCACCCCACCGGCCAGACCATAGCTGGAGATCAGGATGACCACCTGAGGATTCGCCGGATCCGTGACATCGACCACCTGAACACCGGCCTCGGAGCAGGCGACGAAGGCATAAGAGTCCGAGACCTCCACATCCAGCACCGCCCCGGGCAGGGTGACGACACCCATTCGCACAGGATCCGTCGGGTCTGCCACGTCAACGGTCCAGAGGGCGCCCCAGGTGTCGCCCACATAAGCCATCTCCCCGGCCACCGCCACGCAGGAGGGCCTGCCCAGGGTATCGGCCACGGCACCGACCAGGACCGGATTGTCGGGATCAGCCAGATCGAGAATCTCGAGGGTGCCGTTGTAATAGGGAGCCGAGGTCACGTAGGCGTGGTCATTGGCCAGCGTCAGACCACCGACGGAGGTGATCGGTACCGAGGCGACCACGGGAGGTGCCAGGTGATGGGAGATGTCCAGGACCTTGAAGTTCGGCGCCAGCACGAAAACCGAATTGCCCCGCACCGCCACATCGCGTGAATCCGCGTCCTCGTTGGGCATGGTCGCCACCATCTGGGGATCGGTGGGTTCGGCGATGTCGATGGCCACCAGACCTTGGGATCCCAGGACCAGGAAGGCCAGGTCCTCACTGAGGGCGATATCCCGTGCCCCCCGAATGAAGTTGTGCTCGATCGTGCTGACAATCGCTGGCACCGCGGGATCACTCACATCGACGACGGCCAGGCCCGAACTGTAGTCAGCGATGAACAGATGGTGTCCCCTCTTGACGAGGTCGACGGGCTTACCCGGGGTTTCCAGGGAGGAGACCAGGGCCGGTGACGAGGGCTCGTGGACGTCGATGACATGGAGTCCGCCGGTGTGGTCGGCGACATAGGCAAAGCCATCTTCCACGACGACCTGGTAGGCCGAGCCCGGTGTGTCCAATGAACCCACCGCCATGGGCTGGGCCGGATCCGCCACGTCGACCACCATCAAGCCCTCGCTGTGATCGGCGACATAGGCATATCCATCGGCAACAGCGACGCCATGGGCCAGGCCGGGATTGGGCACGTGGCCCACGGGCACCGGATTGAACGGGTCGCTTACATCGAGGATGAGTAGACCGCTGGCCGAAATTGCGGCATAGGCGAGGTCGCCCTCCACGACGATGTCGTTGATCAACCAGCTCAGGTCCTGGGTGTGAACGATGTCAGGGAACGATTCGTCGGCCAGGTCGATGACCATCAGCTCGGAGCCGGATCCGATATACCCGACATCCTCCACCACGGTCAGGGCATGCGACCAGCCGGTGTCGGCCGAGCCGACTTCGTGCCAGTAATCGCTGTAATCGAGGCAATCCTGAGCCGTGCTTACCGCGCAACTGCCACCCACGACGAGGAGGGCAACGGCGCCGGACACCCAACAACTGGGCATGAGCTGCGTAATTCTGACCATGATCCATCCCCCATGGAAAAGTCGGAGTTATGGATTGATTATAGCACAGAGGGTCCTGAAGAAATGTCGGATTCTTGCCATTTTTGTGTCACCGTGACATTGTTATTTGACCGCCCGCACTCAACCTTTCCCGGGAGTGATCATGAAGAAGTCAGCCCTGCTCGCCGCCCTCGTTCTCGCCGTTGCCATGGCGGCCCTCCTGACCGCCTGCAACGAGCCCCAGGAATCCGAACTCGATCAGCTGGTCGCCATGATGACCGGATCGTTCAGCAGCGCGGCCCAGGCTGCCGCCGACACCAGCTTCTTCGATATCCGACTCCAGATGAAGTCCATATGGGTCGCGACCACCCCGCCCGAGGCCGGCCGCTACCTCTACGTCGAGCAGGCCGCCGGCTGGACCCTGGACAAGCCCTACCGCCAGCGGGTCTACCATGTCACCGACCTGGGCGACGGCGTGTTCTCCAGCATGGTCTACGCCCTGCCCGACCCCGAGTCCGCCATCGGCGCCTGGAAGCTGGACTTCCCCCTGGCCCACCTCACCCCGGCCGACCTCATCGAGCGCGAGGGTTGCGCGGTGTATCTGTCCCGCCAGGAGGATGGGTCGTTCATGGGAAGCACCAAGGACAAGGAGTGCACCAGTACACTGCGCGGTGCGACCTACGCGACCAGCGAGATCACCATCGGTGCCGACGAGGTGTTGAGCTGGGATCGTGGCTGGAATGATGAGGGCGAGCAGGTGTGGGGCGCGGAGATCAGCGGGTATGTGTTCAAGCGGGTCGAGACGACCGCCGCCGAGTAGGTCCCCCGGGGGCCTTTTTTGCAGCCTATCCCCGTGAATCGAGGGGATAGGCTGCGCTAGATACCCGCCTACCAAGCATCCCTGGTTGATTGCTTCTTGATCTTGAGCGGCCCGGACTGAAGGTCAAGCTTGCCGAACTTGCTGAAGCTCCCGACCTCGGCCTTCACCACCTCGACATCGCCGGCGTCGATCTTGTGGTACAACTCGCTCGACCTCAGCGAGAAGGACTTTCCCTGTCCATCCACGAGTTTGGCCAGGTCTCTACTGTTCTGGATCTTCCACTCCTTGTTGACGAGATCAGTCCCCTCGATGAGCAGGTAGACGAAGGTATGGTCCTCGTCCCGGGATTTGCCGATCACCCGGATTTCAAAGAGCGACTTCTTGTCCAACGGGTAGATCTCCAGGGGTTCGTGGGCCGCCGCGATCTCAAAGCGATTGGCCTGGAACAGCTCGAGGCGTGAGGTGAAGGTCGGGTGAGTCTCGTACTTGCCGGTCTCGAGCACGGGCACCGCTTCATGGATGAATTGCAACTTGGCCAGGATATTTCTCGCCCGGGCCACGATATCCGGAGAATCCGTCACCTGGTGGAGATACTGGACGGCCAGCAGGTCGGACACGGTTTCCCGATGCCGGATCCAGGTGGCATAGTATTCGTACCCGCCGGTCTCCGGCATGTAGTCGCTGGGATCCGGATCGCCCACTGGTGGCAAACTCAGCTCACAATGAGCGATCTCATGGGCGATGACGAACTCAAGCTCCATCTCATGCTCGACCATGTCCAGCAGGCTGTCGGTCACGAAGACGAAACCGGTAGCAAACGCCGCCGCCTGGGGAATCGAGGAATGGACGACCGTGAACTCGTAATCGAATCCAACGAGGTCCAGCGGGAAATTCGCCAGCACCTTCTCCCCCACCACCTGCAAGCGTTCCTGTACCGTCGGGTCCTCGACCACCGGGAACACCAGTTCGAACAGGCGGGCGTCCTCGATGGCCTCGAGCCGCACATTGCTGTAATTCTCCAGCGGCAGGATCAACTCGTCCGAGAAGCACACGGGGCAGGGACGATAGCCCGCCGTGGCCGCCTCATCGACCTGCTCGAATTCCAGACGTTCAGCGAGGTCGGGAAGGTGATTGCAACTGGCAAGATGCAACAGATTACTGGCCTGATTACCCACGAAGCGTGGCCCGGCCTCGATCACGCCGAACTCGAAAAGCGTGCTCATCATCAGGGGCACGACCTCGTCCATGAACGGCTGGGTCAGCTTCTGGTTGTCATAGAGCAGCACGTCGAGCCGCGCCCCGGCCTCGGTCTCCAGCTCCAGGACCACGTGCTGCTTCTTGGTCTTGAGCTTGCGGATCGTGAAGACCGCGCCGTCGTCGGTGAGCCGCTTCATTCGACGAGGCACGTAGTAGGCATAGGGCTGGCCGTCGACCTCGACATAATTCACCGGGAGCATCAGATGGTCCGGTCGGACCGCGCGGGGATTTTCGTTGAACTCCTTGACCGCCTGCTTGGCGATGTCCTTGGACACCCCGGCTTCACAGGGCGAGACCACCACCGCCCATGACAGGACAGCACACAACAGAACCGCTGAGTAACGCATCCGAAGCCCCTCCTGGATATCCGATTCTGCACTGATGAATCTGGATAACTGCCAATGGTAACGAGTGTGAATTTAGCACGCTGGCAAGGGCCGTGGAAGAATCAACTATCCCCGGGCCACGCCATGAGCAGGCGGTTCTTGGGCGTGATCTCTTCAGGAATCCTGGTGGTCTGCACCCGGAATCCCGCCTCGCGAAGACGGGCCACCCGCGTGGCATCGATCGCCAGGGGACCGTCCATCCAGCCGGCCAGCGATCCGGTGTCGCATTCCCGCAGATCGTGGCAGCAAGGGAGAACCGCGACCCGGCATTGGGCGCGCACAGCCAGGTCCAGGACCTG
>Ga0070729_10004518_pt1 | contig 15093 bp, 12 predicted proteins | sample tdDd472_FD_66725 | JGI IMG/M metagenome (GOLD analysis project Ga0070729, IMG submission 66725) | Marine sediment microbial communities from the Atlantic coast under amendment with organic carbon and nitrate - tdDd47.2 | ecosystem: Environmental > Aquatic > Marine > Coastal > Sediment | place...
CAAAATTTATAAACTATTTCGAAATTGATGTAACAAGTTTTTCCAAACCATTTCATGTAAAAGAGTTTGTTTCTCTCCATGATAGTTCTGAAAAAATAACTTTATCGTGGCAGCCGGCAAGAATAAAAGGCGCAATAAGACCAGATGATGATACGCCTGTTTACCTTTCAGATCATTTCAAAATAAACGGAATTTTTAATAAAACAAGTAAAGTTGGTATGGAATATACCTTTTCGGCAGATTCTTCCGAGATATATGTTCGTTTCAACGATCCGGTAAATAAGGAAATTATTATTGACTACGAAATAATGCCGGACGTGTTACTTGAGGATTTCGGCAAAGCTTCCGGTAAAAATTTTTATTTTTTTACTGATTGGTATGCGGTGTTAAAAGATTATAGTTCCTATTCTGGTGACGCCAGGAAGATACGATTTGGCGGAGAAATCAGGCTTCCCAATTCTACACAATTTGGAACAAATTTAATGGTTACGGATACTCTGAAAGGTGAAAAAAATAGATACAGATTTTTTGGTGATCAAGCTTCGGAATTTGTATGGTTTGCCGGTGATAATATGACCACAAAAAGTATGAAATGTTCATGTAAGGGAAAAACACTTAGTGTTGAGACATACTTTCAGAATGAAAAAAATAACTATAGTGGGAGAATCGATTCCTCAATCAGTGCAGGTTTGATATTTTTGGAAAAGTATATTGACGATTTCCCTTACTCAAAACTTTTAATAGTGGATTTACCAAGAACATTTTATAGCAACAAGACATTCCCCGGATTAATACCGATAAAAACAAATTTGATTTCCCCTGTAGAAAAGGGTGAACCGGAGTTCGCAATTTTCGAGGGGATGTCACGTCAATATTTTGGATTTAGTAAACTTCCGGAATATTTTTATGAGCCATATATTTATCATGGGCTTAATTTTTATCTTTCAGAATTAATTTACCATGAAAATTTTGGTGAACCGGATAATTATTTCCAGTTTGCCGATTTTTATCCAATTTCCGGTTTACAATTTTTAGCTTACAACCATATCCCGATTATGTACACGCTTGGCGATTACAAGTTAGAGAGGGGAGCAAGAAGTTTATCAGGATATTATGAGAATATATATACTTCTGCCGTTGACGAGGCTGCAGGTTCTGATGCATCTGTGCAGGACTTCCTGATCAGAACGAGGCAAAAAGCCGCTCTCGCGTTTTTATCTCTTGAAAAAAGTATCGGAAAAGACGAGACTCTTTCGCTCTTACAAGACTTTTACAGGGAAAATACCGGAGAAAACTTTGCTGAATTTCTGGAAAAACGTCTAACCGCAACTGGAATTTCAGATGAAACCAGCAGTTTGGTTAACCTGTTCACAGGATCGAAATTTTATGATTATTCGCTCAAGAGTGTTGAAAAAATTGGACAAAATGAATACCAGCTCATCATTGAACGGCTTGGAGATGGTGAATTTCCTGTTGATATTGCTGTATATACCGAGGAAGATACCCTTAACTTCGGTTGGAATGGAAAAGAACGATTTTATAAGTTCAAGTTTAACAGTAACAATGAGGTAATTGCAGCAGAGTTGGACCCGCAACGTAAAAATATGCTTGATATTAATTTCACGAACAATTCATATACAATTTCGGCAGGTTACGGCGGCGCGTGGTCAGTTTCTACAAGATGGTTTTTCTGGATTCAAAATGCGCTGATGATTCTCGGGAGTATCGGTTGAAAGTAAGGGCTAAAGAATCACTTGTTCAGGGAATGCGCGCGATCGTTTACAATGCGAAATTTGTTTTATTGCACTGGGGGACTAATGCAGCATTTGCATTAATTTTATCAGCATCATTATATTATCTTCTTGCCAACAGTTTATCACATTCACTTTCGGGATCACAGTTAACACTTTCTATAGATTATATCTGGTATATCCAGTTTCGGGAGTTATTTAAAACAAATCTTGATCAGCTTCCTTACACAATTTACAGCGTTGTTGGAATTTATGCGCTTGTACAGACATTTTATCTTGCCGGATTAGTGTCAGTATTTCACCATCCTAAAAAAAACCATTTTGTAGATTTTTTCTATGGGGGTGTAAAATACTGGTTCCGGTTTACAAAAGTTACGTTTGTATCGCTTTTCTTTTTTGGCCTCGCATTTTTGATCAACGATTATCTGGGAGAGTTTATAAAGTGGATATTCCAGCGGACAGAATTTATCTATGCCGATGCAATTTTACGTTCCTTACGTTACCTTGTATTGCTGGTACTGATTGCTCTTGTAACACTTGTATCAGATTATACAAAAATATATCTCGCGATTGAAGATGAAACAAAAATGTGGAGAGGAGTTTATAAGACACTAATATTTTTAAAAAATAATTTTACGATTGTTTTTGGAATGTTCCTGCTAATATCAGTTTTCGGGGCTGTTGGTGCTGTTGTATATAACGTGGTTGGAACTTTTATTCCGAAGGCTCCATTTTATTATTTGATTCTGGTCTTTTTTCTTCAACAAATGTTGATTATTTTTCGTTTATTCATCAGGATGTATTTCTGTGCCACTGAAGTATTTTTATTCAAGGATTTAAGTGCAGAAATAATATCAGAAAATTAAATTAAGAGGAAGTAATGTCAGTTTTACCTATAACCGTCTATGGTGATAAAATATTAAGAGAAATTGCGAAGCCTATTGAAAATATTGACGGGGAAGTTATAGCGAAAATTCAGCAGATGTTTTTTACCATGCGACAGGCATCAGGAATAGGATTGGCTGCCAATCAGGTTGGATGGAACGGGAAATTGTTCGTTATCGATTTATCGCCGGTTGAGGGGTTTGAAGATCATAAACCCGTGGTTATGATTAACCCTGAAATAGTTGAAAAAAGTGATGAACTTGTGATTTTTGAAGAGGGCTGTCTTTCATTGCCCTTCATACGAGCAGAAGTAGAACGTCCTGAATCCATAGTCATAAGATACTATGATACTGATGAAAAAGAACATGAAATAGAAGCAGATGATTGGTTTGCCCGTGTAATACAGCATGAATATGACCACCTGCTCGGGAAAATGATTCCTGACAGAGTTACGCCTGATCTAAAAAAGAAAATGCAAAAAGAGCTTCTTAGAATTATGAAAAGACAGATTGAGCCTGATTATATTATTACAGAAAAATAGATTTTAATTTTATCGGGGCAAAAACCCCGATTTTTATTTATAGAGTTTGTATGAAAATAGTTTTTTTTGGTACACCCGATTTTGCAGTTCCTTCACTGGAGAAATTAGTTAGAAGTGATCACGAGGTTGTTGCAGTTGTAACAGCACCAGATAAAGAGCGGGGTAGGGGGAGAAAAATAAGTTTTACCCCGGTTAAAGAATTTGCTGTTAAATTTGAAATACCCTTGTTGCAGCCTGAGAAAATGAAGGATGATAATTTTTATGAAGAGCTGAAATCATTCGATGCAGATTTGTTCGTGATTGTTGCCTTCAGAATTTTACCTGAGCGGATTTTTTCGATGCCGAAATATGGTTCTTTTAACCTGCATGGATCGTTATTACCACGATACAGGGGTGCTGCCCCAATTCAGTGGGCGATTATGAACGGGGATAAAAAAACCGGTTTAACAACTTTTTTCCTTGAGAAACAGGTCGATACAGGGAATATGCTCCTCACGACCGAATTGCCCATAGGAGATGACGATGATCTTGGTACGATGCATGACAAAATGAGTATGGCCGGTGCAGACCTGGTACTAAAAACAGTTGAGTTAATTGATAGCGGTAACTATAACCTGCAAAAACAAGATGATACCCAGGCATCACCTGCTCCCAAAATAACGAAAGAAACATGTGAAATTAACTGGGATAAACCCGCAAGAGTAATATTTAATCAGATAAGAGGTCTTTCACCTTTCCCGGGCGCATATTTCACCTGTAATGAAAAAACCTACAAAGTTTACAAATCAAAAATAATCAGCGATAAAAAGCTGAACCCATCTGAAATAGAAACCACTAAAAAGGAAATTTACGTTGGATGTTCTGATTGTTGTGTTGAGATACTAATCATACAACCTGAAGGCAGAAAACGTATGACAGCAGAAGAATTTTTGCGCGGTTATACTTTTTAACGGAACAAAATCACTACTCTGAACCTTTAACTTTCATAATACGTTTAATTGTCTTATTAAATGACAGCGAGGATATTTTGGAATATAAAAATAATATTCTGGAGTTGATAGGTAATACTCCATTAATAAAATTGAATAAAATTACCAAAGGATTAAAACCACAGGTTTTTGCAAAACTTGAGTCACAAAATCCGGGGGGAAGTGTAAAAGACCGTATCGGACTGTACATGATAACAGATGCCGAAAAACGCGGATTATTAGCTCCGGGCGGTACCATAATTGAGGCAACCAGCGGTAATACAGGAATTGGTCTGGCTTTAACTGCATCATACAAGGGTTATAAATCATTATTTGTTGTAACTGATAAGGTAAGTCAGGAGAAGGTAAACTATCTCAGGGCGCTGGGTTCGGAGGTGATTATCACCTCAAATGCGCATGATCATGATCACCCCGAGTATTACGTTAATATTGCAAGAAGATTGAACAAGGAGATACCAAATTCATTCTTTGCTTACCAGTATTCTAATCCATCCAACCCGGAGGCACATTACAGAACCACCGGTCCGGAGTTATGGGAACAAACAGATGGTAAAATTACTCATTTTGTGGCCGGTGTTGGAACCGGTGGAACAATAAGCGGTACTGGAAAATTTCTAAAAGAGAAAAATCCGGATATAAAAATAATCGGTGCAGATCCCTACGGTTCCATTTATAAACCGTTAAAAGAACGCGGAGAATTGATAAAGGGAACACCATATTTAATTGAGGGTGTTGGTCAGGATTGTCTTCCGGAAAATGTGCATTTTCAGTATATTGATGAAATATATAATGTTACTGATGCAGAATCGATTATCGCGGCGAAAAACTTAACCAAATATGAATCCATATTTTCAGGAGGGAGTACCGGAACAATCGTACACACGGCACTAAAAGTTGCCGAAACTCTTACAGAGGATGATGTATTGGTGTTTATTGTATGTGATATTGGTGAAAGATATTTATCAAAGATATATAATCATGACTGGCTTGTGGAACACGGATTTTTATCTTTGGAAACCGCGACCCTCGGAGATTTGGTATTTCAGAAAAGGGCTTCGGGTAATGGTGCTTTTATTTCGGCTAATCCGGAAATGAAAGTATCCGAAGTAATTGAAATGTTGCACGAGAAGGGACTTCCTCAGATACCGGTGCTTCAGGATGGCAGGATTTTAGGTTGTGTAAAAAGTACTGATCTTACATTCAAAATACTTGAAAACCAGGATTTATTGAATGAACCAATCACAAGCGTACTAGAGGATTGTCTTCCGGTATTAAATAGTTCAACACCTCTCAAAGAGGTAAAAAAATCGCTGAAAGATTCGACAGCGATTCTGGTTGAAGAAAACAGCCGAATAGTTGATCTTATCACAAGATACGATCTTATTGAATTTATGAGTGAAAATAAATAATAGGGAGTGTTTATATGGGATTTGCAACTGATGCAATTCATGCAGGACAAAAACCGGATTTGACGACCGGTGCGGTGATGACACCAATTTATATGACTTCCACGTATCATCAGGAAGAGATAGGAGTTCACAAGGGTTACGAATATGGAAGAACACACAATCTTACACGAGCTGCACTAGAAGCGAATGTAGCGGCACTTGAGAAGGGGAAATACGGTATAGCATTTGCCTCCGGGCTTGCCGCGATTCAGGCATTGATGAACCTTGTAAAATCAGGGGATCACGTGATTGTTTCTAATAATGTTTACGGTGGAACTTACCGCCTGATGGAGTTGATTATCAAAGATTATGGTGTTGATTTCTCGTGGGTTGATGCGATGGATGTTGAAAATATTAAGAAAGAAATTCGCGCCAATACCAAAATTGTTTATATTGAAACGCCTACCAACCCGATGTTAAACCTTACGGACATTAAAGCAGTGGCAAAATTGTGTAAAGAACACGATTTGATTTCAATCGTTGATAATACATTTATGAGTCCTTATTTCCAGAATCCTCTGGTGTTGGGTGCCGATGTTGTAATGCATAGTTCTACAAAGTATCTTAACGGTCACAGTGATGTAATTGGTGGAATTGTAGTTACAAATTCTGAGAAAATAAATAACAGGTTAAAATATATCCAGAATGCGGCAGGTGCAGTGCCTTCTCCCTTTGACTGCTGGCTTACATTACGTGCGACAAAAACTCTCGCAGTGAGGATGAAACAACACAACGAGAATGCCCAGAAAATAGCAGAATTTTTGGAAAGTGTTTCTTTCGCGAAAAAAGTTATTTATCCCGGATTAAAAAGTCATCCACAACACGAGATGGCGAAAGACCAAATGAGCGGATTTGGCGGAATGGTATCCGTTGATTTTGGTGATGTGGAAAAAGCGAAAAATTTTGCAAAACGTGTTAGAGTTTTTACTCTTGCAGAAAGTTTAGGCGGAGTTGAGTCGCTTGTTTGTCATCCGGCAAGCATGACACATGCTTCGGTTCCGAAAGCTGACAGGGAGGCGATGGGGTTTACGGATAGTCTGATCAGGTTATCTGTAGGAATTGAAGATATAGAAGATTTGATTGAAGATATTAAGCAGGCTATTTCGTAAATTTTGATCTGCAATTTCAATTTTAGAGCCGAATTCTGAAATAATAATGAAGTAAGGGTATCTCCCGATTGCCGTCGAACGAAATACCCGTTACTCCATTTAAAGAATTCGGTTCTTCCTAATTTTCCGCTATCATCAGACTGTTAAATCTCGCGCGGAAAACTCCCCAAAGCAGTAGTGACACAATAAAAATCACAAAGCCGAATAGGATAGTAATCAATGACATTCCATATCCACTCGCGACAATTGCCGGTGATATGTTAGATGCCTGCTGAATTGCCAGCATAGCGTTGTAAACACCCATGAAGTGGGCGAAAAAGCCAAGAACTATACTGAAAGCACCCCAAAAAAGGATTGTGTTGATACCTTTTTCGAGTTGTTGTTTTGAAAGCCCTTCCTTCATGTACAGGTCACTGGCTTTTCTAACGGCAATAACAACTACCGCGATTGCGATTATAAGCAGCGGCCACATAAAAATTCCGCCTTCCAAAATGAAGTTCATAACTTCCTCCATGTTAGTTAATGATTTTCCAGCAGCACGGAAACTTCGGCTTCCTCTATACTGCCGGCTTTATTTGTGAGAAAAAACCATATCAAAAGTGTAGTAGAAGTTACACCCAAGGTTGTCATCATAAGTGAAGTACTTCTGATCATCCAGTCAACAGATTGTGAGAGTGATTCCGAGTTTGTTATTAACCCGAGGAAAAAGTATTCACCGCTTAATATACCTGCCGAGCTTGATAAATATTGTTCAGCAAAATACCCGAATGAACCTGTAAAAAGTGTCAGCAGGGTGAGATAAAGTACAAGGTCAAGCCCCGCTCTTATTTGTCTGGTGTTATGCTCCTTGACGATGTAAAACTGATAGAATTTTGCCAACCCGGTACCAAGTGTGATAAAAAAGAGTGCCAGCACCGGATATGTAAACAGACTTGTATTTTGAAAAAAGGGAGCCGCGTAAACCGAGTTAACAAAAGTAAAAAGTACTATGAACATCACAATGATAAGAAGTGCTTTTTCCCAGGTAGTACGGGTATTTTCAGATAGCTTGTTAAGCCACCGTTTGTAGTAGGACGTGTGGAGATTTACCAATTCGGCGAGAGATTCATCCGAAATTGCAAATTTATCGAGAGTATTTTTCTCAGCATCAGTTTCGGAGTAGCCTTTTGTGAGATAATATTCGAAGAGTTCTTCAATATCACCAGATATTTCAAGCATCACTCTTGATTTAAGCGGTTGGGGCAAATTCAGTCTGGAATTTATTTCCCTTAGTAATGGTAAGAATCGTTTCATTTTTTGACCTCACCGAGAATATTAAAAAAGTGTTCCGTAAGATTTTTCCATTCGGTGTATTGATTTTGGATATATTTTTTACCGGAAGATGAAATCGCGTAAAATTTACGTTTCCGTTTTGGGCTTTCAGCCTCCCAGTCACCTTTTATCAAGCCTTCTTTTTCCAGCTTGTGCAGGATGGGGTACAGTGTACCGTGATTAAACTTGAAGAGGTTATCACTTTTCTCTTCCAGCTCGAGCGCAATCTGGTAACCGTGTTTTGGCTCGTGAAAGAGAATGGAAAGTATCAATGCCTCATTAAAATTTTTAGTTAAAGTTGAAACCGACAAATCGGATTTTTTCATTTTTCACTCATTGAGTAATATGTAGAATGAATATATATAGAGCCTCTATATATCTGTGCTCAACATAATAAGGCATCCTTTAAAAAGCAAGTCTATTTTTGTATCTTAAAAAAATTCTTTGCGTTTGAGAAATTAAACCGATGTGCAATTATTATGAATTGTGAGTATATTGCGGGAAATATAAAGAATTTATATTGAAGTAAGATCAGTTAGTAAACAAGTTGAAAGAACCCAAACCAGTCTTAGATGAGGCACATTTTGTGCGGAATATGGTTTATTTTGTTATTAACTGAGGAATAAATTCACCGACGAAAGTGATGTTGATCCGGTTGTTGAATTTGAGAACCCCATTGGATGGAAATTTTTTTAATTGTCCTTCCTCTGACTGGTTGATTCAGACCTTTGTTGGAAAATGGAGGATGATTGATTTAATTTTGATAAGTAATTATTCAAAAGTACATTGAAAACTTTATAGATAAAAATTAAAGATTATATGGTAAAGTGCTCTAACTGTGGAACTGAAATAACGAAAAAATATTGTCCCGAGTGCGGACAAAAATATACTTCCACAAGAATAACCATCCTTTCATTGGTTCATGAATTACTGGATTCGTTCTTCTCGTTAGATGGTTCATTCTGGCGTAATTTTGTAATGATTTTATCAAATCCCAGGCTGATTGTAGAAAACTATTGGAACGGGTTCCGTAACTATTATTTTAGTCCGTTCAGATTTATTATCATATCTACACTTTTTCTCGGGTTAAATTTTTTATTTACTACCAATAAATTTCTCGAAATTAAAATCTCGACGAACTCACCTTATGTTACATTACCGGTAGTAATGTACGTTATTTTCTTACCAATTTTTACACTAACAACAAGAGCTATTTATTTCCGGTTTAAAAGAAATTTTCTGGAACATCTCGTTTTAAATTCTTATACGATGGCGATATGGACGATTGTATTTTCACTCATTTCCATATTAATTAATGAAGTTGGAATTAATCTCGTTTATAATCCTTTTATATTACTCTATCTCTTGTCAATTATTATCTGGAACTCGTTGATCTTTGAAATTTCAAAGATGAAACGAGTATTCTTCGTACTACTTCATTTTTCACTTTTTGCCAGCCTTTTTATAGCAATTTTTTACCTTGGTACAAGAGTAAGTTCATAGATTATAAATCCAGACGATACACTTCCACTAAAATTAAAAATTAATCCGGTCTGGCACAGGTTAGGAGATTAACAACTATTTGATTTCTCAAATTGTGTAACTAGATTAGTGAATAAATCAAATTGGATAATTGTGTGCTAACATAAAATTAAAGTGGGAGAATAAAATGGAAGAGAATAAAAAAGCAAAAGTTGATGAAACAAAATATTCAATGGAAACTCATCTTATATACGGAAAGGACGTTTCGGACAAGTGGGATTATTCACATCATGTAACGGCTCCGATTTCATCGTCAACTACTTTCAGGCTGGATTCTGTAGAGAGAGGGGCTGCGGGTTTCATGCAGTTTGCAAACTTTGAAAAATCAAGCAAAGAGACACCTATATTCATTTATGACAGGTTGGGTGAGCCGAATAAAGATATATTGGAAGAAAATCTTGCTTATGCTGAAAAAGGGGAAATGGCAGTAAGTTTCGCGAGTGGCATGAGTGCTATTTCGGCTGCCCTGGGTGTACTTGCCGGTGCAGGGGATGAAATAATTACTCATACAACCTTGTATGGCTGTACTATCTCACTATTTAACAACTGGTACCCGAGATATAATATTGGTGTACATCCGGTCGACCTTACCAATCCAGAAAATATCTTTAAAGTGTTGAATGAAAAAACCAAAGTGATCTATTTTGAAACCCCCGCAAACCCGAATCTTGATATTATTGATGTGGAGGCTATAGCCAGAATATTAAAAACAGAAAACGAAAAGAGAGACAGTAAGACTCAGATAAAAATGGTCGTGGATAATACGTTTTCCACCCCTTATTGTCAGAGGCCGATAGAACAAGGAGCTGATTTTGTAGTTCACTCGTTAACAAAAGGTATTGGCGGTTTTGGTACAGATATGGGCGGAGTTGTTATTGGTCCGAATAAATATCGTGATATGCTTTTACTTTACCGGAAGGATTTCGGGGCGGTATTAAACACAAAATCCGCGTGGTCAATATTAACTTACGGGTTACCATCGCTACATATCAGGCAAAAACACATGGTTGACTCGGCTATGAAAGTTGCAGAATTCCTTGAACAACATCCGAAAGTCAAATTTGTAAATTACCCCGGCTTAAAATCATCCCGTAACCATGAAATCGCAAAAAAACAGATGCGAAATTATGCCGGCGAGTTTACACCGGGAAGTTTAATTTATTTTGTACTAAAGGGCACGGATGCCAATGATTCGAAATTGAAGGGGGGTAAATTGATGGATTACACAGCAGACCACGCGTATACTCTTACGCTTGCTGTTAGCCTAGGTCATACCAGAACATTGATTGAACATCCTGCTTCAATGACACACTCTGTTGTGCCTCCGGAAAAACTTCAAGAAAGAGGTATTGATGCCGGTGGGGTTAGGATAGCTTTAGGGCTTGAATGCGCTGATGATATTATCATGGACTTAAAGAAGGCTTTAGAGCAGATTTAATCTTATCATGTTTTTTAATATGAAGCTGCCCGGCGGCAGCTTCATCTGATAAACTTCACATCATTTTCCCAGAAAACCTTCCCATAATTTAAATTCCAGTTCAGTTTTTTCAGATTTATGTACCAATGCGAGCGATTTATTGTCTGTCGTGACTTTTATTCCGGCAAAATTGAGGTATTCCCCGAGTGGTATAATTTGGGTGCCGGTTATATAATCAGAGAAAAATTGAGTGAAATCGGTTCCCGATAATGAGTTAATTTCATCGAGCAGGATTTTATTATTTATACTCTGATTCTTTACCGCATATTTGGAATAGAGATTCCTCATGACAGTATCAAGACTTAGCTGATTATTCGAGTTTTGTCTTAAATCCATGTCGATACATATTCCTGCGAACAGCCCGCCACCATAGATTAATCCCCAGTGGTTATCCTTGTCAAAACCAGAGGCAACATACGCCGGTGCCAGTTTTCCATAGCCTGAATCGTTAATGTATTTATTATAGAACAAATCATTCAGAACGTTCATAACCATTTTTTCATCGACCATCCCAGCATTAATTAGCGCCTTGAGTGCATAATAGTTGGTAATTCCTTCTTTAAACCAGTCAGATTCTGTTCCTTCAAAGGTAATCGACTTACCATTCCAGAGGTGAAAAAACTCGTGAGTGTAAATAAACCAACCAATAGTTTGATTTTGAGAATCTGCATCGGGGTTGATAAAAAGGTTGATGTTATTCCCAATAACTTCACCATCAACATTTTCTCCCCGGTTCACCAGAACAAGCATTCTGGAATGATTGTTTTCAGAAGCGGGGTTTGGGCTTCCTTTTAACAGGTTAGAATAGTAGTTTAGAGATTCTGTCGCGAGTTTAGAGTATCTTGGTTTGTCACGGGCTATGCCATCTCCGCCAAGAGCAAACACGAGTGTGAAATTTTCACGCGTGATTTCAAATTCTTCAAAAGTCCCGGCAAACAATATTGATTCCTGCAATTGATTTAAGTTTTCGACTATATAACTTATTTCGGTTACACTGTTTTTTTGCCAGGGTGTAGAAATTCTCCAGGTTTCCGGGAGGTTAAATGTAACAGTTACACTATTTTTATCTGTACCATTCATTAAAAAGAGTGAGCGGCCGGTTAGCATGACGCCCCATTCTCGAACGAAGGCGACTCCATCAATTCCGCCGGGCCAGTCTTTTTCTTCATGGTTGACGTTAAGAGTATAGCTGAGATTTATCCTTTCATTGCCTTGATTTCCCTTTACGAGCCAACCATCATCCTCGTATGTAGTCAATTCTATATTTTCGCCATTGTCGGAAGTTGCGCGTAAGTCCGAGATATAATCTTTCCATCTTTCCGGTACCGGACCGTTCGGACTCATATACAATAGTGAATCTTCCAGAGTGATTTTTGCATCAACCTTTACAATATCCGGATTAGATGAACTGAAAGTAATATTGTAAGTATCTGTTTTTTTTATGTTTGGATGTTCACTACTACAACCAAAGAAAAGAAAAATAGAAATAATCAGCAGTTGAATTTTCATGGTTTTCCCAGGAAAAATAAAAAATCATTATCTAAATGGATATGATGTATGTTATGACGGATGAATAAGTTAAATTGTTACAGATTGTTTTGTTATTTGTCTGAAAGTTTACAATTTGAGGAATTTATGATCCTTTATTATGATAGAAACGTCCGAGAAATTTTGTATATTTGAAAAGTTTTTTTACTATAAAATTTTATTAAATATAGGTGTAGAGATGGCAGAAATTGAATTGCTGGAGCAAATTAAAAAAGAAGCGTCCAAGAAAAAGAGAACGGTTGTACTTCCTGAATCACATGATGAAAGGGTGTTAAAAGCTGCTGAAAAACTTACAAGAGAAAATGTAGTTAAAGTAATTACAATCGGAAACGAAGAAAAAATTAGAAAGGATGCGGAGAGCTGGGGTGTTGATCTTTCCGGTGTAAGGATAATCGATCCTGAGAAATCTGAAAAATTGAGTGATTTCACCAATATATATTATAATCTTCGCAAAAATAAGGGCGTTGATATTGAAAAAGCCCGTGAAACTATGAAATGGGACCTTTTCTTTGGTGCTATGATGGTCCGCGAGGGTATGGCTGACGGATTTGTTGCCGGTTCTTTTGCATCGACAGGCGATGTTCTCAGGGCAGCATTGCAATGCGTGGGAATGCCGGAGGGTACATCTGTTGTATCAAGTTTTTTCATGATGATTTTCCCGGAAACAAAATATGCATTTGCTGATTGTGCAGTAGTTCCAAATCCTGATGCAAATCAATTGGCTGATATTGCTATTACTACCGCTGATAACTACAAAGCCTTAACAGGCGAGGAACCTTATGTAGCAATGCTTTCTTTCTCAACTAAAGGAAGTGCCAAACATGAACTTATTGATAAAGTTCTGGAAGCGACGAAAATTGCACAGGAAAAACGCCCTGACCTTAACATTGATGGTGAAATGCAATTTGATGCAGCAATAGTTGAAGGTATCGGAAAGAAAAAAGCTCCAGGCAGCACGGTTGCAGGAAAAGCGAACGTGTTGGTATTCCCGGATTTACAAGCAGGAAATATTGGGTATAAAATTGCTCAAAGACTTGGTGGTGCGGAAGCTGTTGGTCCGGTTGTGCAGGGACTGAAAAAACCTTTGTTCGATTTGAGCCGCGGTTGCAGTGTTGATGATATCGTAAACACCGCGGCGATTTCTGCTCTTATGGCAAAATAGTTTTTACGTAAAATGATTGTTAATGCCGTTCTTTTTTAAGGGGCGGCATTTTTTTTGGTCATTAATAATTGACCTAAATTCATACTCCAATCATACACCGCTCGCTACAATAAAACTTGATTATCTTATTATTTAGAGCTATTTTCAATTATAATTAAAGGGCTAAAAATTCCGGGGGCGGGATGAAAGTAATAATTTTATTATTCTTAAATTTCACACTTATTTTTTCACAAAATGAGTTTACGACCACATTTAATTCTTTACCATCCATTCCGCAAGCATCCAGTTATAAGACACTACCGGATACAATTTCTCATAATTTTCTACCATTGCGAATCGGAAATAAATGGTTGTATGAAAAGTATTACTACTCGTCATGGGACGAAATGTGCGATTTTGTTATTCGGGAAATTGTGGATACTCTCAGAGTAAATGGGAAGTTGTACTTTCAATATCAGGATAGTGATATTTACGAGTGCTACCGTGATAATATTCTGTACAAAAGAGTAAATACAGATAGCTCATACATTCAGATAGATTTCAATCAAACAACGGGCTCTACTTTTTATGGCAACTCGATAGTGGGTGAAAAGGAAATGACAATCATTGAAGATATAAAGTCATTCCACGGTGAACGCACGAGGCGAGGATACCAGACAACTGAACCACACAGCTATGAAAAGTGGATCGATGGAATAGGATACTCAGGATACTACTATTTTGACGGGGGTTGGCCTTACGGAAGTAATTATCTCGTCTTACAGGAAGCATTGTTGTTTTCGGATAGTGGTTCTGTTTATTATAATTCAGGTTATTTTCCTGAAATAGATGTAGATACAATATACACTGCTGATCACAATGTTATCCTGATAGTTGATCCGTTTCATAAATTTGATTTTGAAGATGAGTACCGTCCTTACTCATTCATTGATGTTGTCGATTTCGAATATTATTTTGAATATAATGGTAGCGTTTTTCCGGGTGACACGCTCAATTTTATGCTGGATAATCCAGCACCATTCGAGATTTCATTTGAAGTGTATACGCCTTATATGGCGAGCGGGTTTAATCTCAAATACAGATTCAAACTTTCAGACAAGGCAATAATTCCGAATCGGATATATATTCCTTCTGATGGCTGGTTGAATTATAAATTTGGAGCAATAGTATTTGTAAGTCCGGAGGGTAATAACTTACCATCAGAGTTTTCTTTAAAACAAAACTACCCCAATCCATTCAATCCCGAAACAAAAATTTCTTATTCATTGAAGGAGGCTGGGAACGTTGAGTTGATTGTGTATGATGTTCTTGGGAATGAGGTGGCAAAACT
>Ga0070729_10004520_pt1 | contig 15085 bp, 14 predicted proteins | sample tdDd472_FD_66725 | JGI IMG/M metagenome (GOLD analysis project Ga0070729, IMG submission 66725) | Marine sediment microbial communities from the Atlantic coast under amendment with organic carbon and nitrate - tdDd47.2 | ecosystem: Environmental > Aquatic > Marine > Coastal > Sediment | place...
GACAGCGTACTGATCGATATTACGGAACAAAAGGAAGCGCTGGCCCGTCACGAGGAGAGTGAGGAACGCTTCCGCGCCTTTGCCGAACTGGCATCCGACTGGTACTTCGAGATCGATGCGGACATGCGCTTCACCTATGTCTCCGAACGCTACGAGGAGATGTTCGAAAGCAGGCGCGAGACCGTCCTGGGACGCAACTGGTTCGAAGTTGTCGGGGCGAAGAACCCGCGTCTGGAGCAGCAGGCGACGGTCGCCTGGGAGCGCATGCGGAAGCTCTGGAATGACCGGCAACCGATCGAACGGATCCATACGCCGATCAGAATGGGCAGCGCCCGGCGCTTCGTGGAGATTTCCGCCGCGCCGGTCTTCGAGCCTGATGGCAAATTCACCGGCTATCGCGGTGTCGGTCGCGACATCACGGAAATGCTGGAGGCACGCGAGCAGGCCATCGAGGCACTGCGGCATGCGGAGGAAGCGAGCCGCGCCAAATCCTCGTTTGTCGCCAACATGAGCCACGAATTGCGCACGCCGCTGAATGCGATCATCGGCTTCTCGACCGTCATGAAGGGCGAGATTCTCGGTCCGATGCAGAATGAGCGCTACCTGGGCTATGTCAGCGATATCGCGGCGAGTGGCGAGCATCTGCTCAGTCTCGTGAACGACGTTCTCGACATCTCGCGGGTTGAAGCCAACAAGATGGATATCAAGCCTGAACCGATCGAACTGGAAGGCGAGATCCAGAGGCTGGTGGAGCTGTTCCGTGACCGGCTCGCCGAGCGCGACTTCCGCCTGATACCGGGCGAACCGGGTATTCTCCATGCGGACCGGCGGGCCTTGCGGCAGATGGTCATGAACCTGCTGTCGAACGCCATCAAGTTCAGCGAAAAAGGTGACATGATCTCGCTGGAAGTCGGCAGGACCGGATCAGGCGAGACATTCATTGCCGTTCAGGACACCGGCCGAGGCATCCGTGAAGACGAACTCGCCAAGGTCATGGAACCCTTTGGCCGGGCCGGTGACGTCGATGTGACACCCGGCACCGGACTCGGATTGCCCCTGACCCGACAGCTGGCCGAACTGCACGGCGGGCGCCTGGAACTGGCGAGCACCTTCGGCAAGGGGACCACGGTCAGCATCATCCTGCCGGACAAGGCGGACTGTTGCTGACGGCGGCTGTCGATACCTACATGTAGAGGGAGCGCTGGTCTTCCATGCCCTTGTAGAGGTCAGCCACGAACTCGCCATATCCGTTGAACAACCGGGTCGGCACGCGCTTGCCACCGGTTCCGAGCACTTCTTCGGTGGCCTGGCTCCAGCGGGGGTGATCGACCTTCGGGTTCACATTGGCCCAGAAGCCGTATTCCCGCGCATTGATCTCTTCCCAGAAACTTGTCGGCTGCTCATCGGTGAAGGTGATGCGGACAATCGACTTGATGGACTTGAAGCCGTATTTCCAGGGCAGGGCCAGACGCAGCGGCGCGCCCATCTGCTTCGGCAGCGGCTTGCCGTATGCCCCTGTCACCAGGAACGGCAGTTCGTTGCGGGCCTCCGCCAGGGTCACCGCCTCGACATAGGGCCACGGATACCAGCGCTGGCGCTGACCACTGGCAACATCCTTGTCCAGAAAGGTCTCGAAGCGGACATAGCGGGCATTTCCAGTCGGCTCGGCCAGATCGACCAGCTTCTGCAACGGAATGCCGCTCCAGGGAGCCACCATCGACCAGGCCTCGACGCAGCGGTGACGGTAGACGCGTTCCTCCACCCCCAGACGGCGGATCAGCGCGTCAACGTCCCAGGTCTTTGCCTCCTTCACCATGCCGTCGACGGTGACGGTCCACGGACGCACCTTCAGGTCCTGCGCGTCGCGGTAGATCCGCTTGTGGGAGCCGAATTCGTAGAAGTTGTTGTAGGTCAGGTTGACGTCTTCTTCGGTGATGTCGCGCTCCACCCGGTACCGCAGATTGGGGGCCGCAGGGTACATGTCGGCGGTGGGGATCAGTTCGTCCTCGGCCTGCACCTGACCGGACAGTCCTAGCGCGGACAGGCCGATGGCACCAAGGCCCATGCCCTTCAGCAGGGCACGGCGGTTCAGGAACACGCTCTCCGGCGTTGCGGCGCTTTCGGGAAGCTCCCAGCCTCGTCTGTTGCGAATGAGCATGCCTGAATCTCCTGCGACCATGAACCTGCGTCCAATTAGGCGGGTCGCAGCCATTTCCGCAAATCAAGCGAACGTTATTCGAGCGTCAACTCGATGCTGCCGAGGGGGCCGAAGTCGGCCTTCAGGTGCTGACCCTTCTTCGCGTCATAGACGACGATTGTCGTGCCGGTGGAGATCCGGTCGCCTGCCTTCAGCCCGTCCCGCGCATAGACGGCGCGGACGTTGGCCAGCCAGGTCAGCGCATTCAACGGATGATCCATGACATTGATGCCCTGGCCTTCCCGCACCAGTTCGCCATCGGCGTAGAGGTTCACGGCCATTTCGGCCAGGTCGATGTCCTGCCAGTTGCTGACCGGCGCGCCGTGCACCCAGGCGCCGTGACTGCCATTGTCGGCAATGATCTGCACCGGGCCAATGGTGGTCCAGTCCTGGAAGCGGCTGTCGACGATCTCGATTGCCGGGAAAGCGGCCGCCACCGCATCCCCCACCGACCCCGGATCATAGGGTGCCGCCGCCGCCGGCAGGTCCTCACCCATCAGGAAACCAACCTCCGCCTCGATCACGGTCATGAAGAAGTCGTCGGTGCTGAAAGTCGCGGGAGAGGGGCGGGAGGTGTTCTCGAAGATCCCGCCGTAGAAGGGTTCGTGAACCCCGATCTGGCGCTGCGCGGTCTCGTTGGTGCACCCGATCTTCCAGCCGATCTGACGACCGCCGCCATTGGCGGAGATCGCCTTCCGGACGGCGGGCTGGACCGTGTAGGCCTCCTCGATATCGTCCGGCATGGCATCGGGGGGCAGCACCGGAATGCGTGCGCGGTCGGCGCGTGCCTGCATCAGGATTTCCGCCGCTCGCGCCGCCCGTGTCGTCATCATCCAGCTCCGATTGCCTGTTCCGCCGCCCTGCCGGACAGTTCCTGCAGGCGATCAAACTGAAACGTGAAGGTGCCGACACCCTGGGTCAAGGAGCGTATTTCGATGATCAGGTCCGCCATCTCCGCCTGTGGCATGTGGGCAGAAACCTGATCCCAGCCGGGCCAGCCGGGACGCGCGTCATAACCCAGCAACTGGCCCCGACGGGCGCTGACCATGTTGTTGATCGCCGCCGTGTGACTGTTCGGCACCATGATCTCGACCTGCATGACCGGTTCCAGCAGTACCGGATCACAGGCGGGCAGTCCCTCCGCCATAGCCGTACGCCCTGCGGTCTTGAAGGCCATCTCGGAACTGTCGACCTGATGATGCTTGCCGTCGGTCAGGGTCACGGCGACATCGACCACGGGAAAGCCCAGCGGGCCACTCTTCAGGAACTCGGTCACGCCGCTCTCGACCGCGGGGATGTATTGCTTCGGCACCACGCCGCCGCTGATGCTGTCATCGAAGTGAAAGCCGGAGCCACGGGGCAGGGGGCGAATGTCCAGCGTCACATCGCCGAACTGGCCGTGACCACCGGACTGCTTGCGATGCCTTGCCTGCTGCGTCACCGATTTCCGGATTGTCTCCCGATAGGGAACAGCGGGCGGCGCGGTCTCAACGGCGATGCCATAGCGGCCCTGCAGCCGGTCCACCGCCACCTTCAGATGCATGTCACCCTGGCCCCAGAGCAGCATCTGATGCGTGGCCGGATCGTGATCGACAGTCAAGCCTGGATCCTCCTCCTGCAATCGGGCGAGTGCGCCGGACAGCTTCACCTCGTCATTGCGGTTGGCGACCGTGATCGCGGTCGCGAACACCGCCGGAAAGGATGGTGCCCTGCGCAGGGCAGGTGCGGTGCCTGATGCCAGCACATCGCCTGTCGCGACGGCCTCCATCCGACCGAAGACGGCGATCTGGCCCGCGGTGACACTGTCGGCGCGGGTGGTGGTCATGCCGACGGTTCGTGACAGGCTGCCCACTCTCTCACCACTCAATGTATCGCCCTCCTTCACCGTGCCGGACCAGATGCGGGCCAGGGACAGCTTGCCGCCATGCTGGGTCTGCCAGGTCTTCAGGACCTGCGCCACGGTTTCCGGCGCGTCCGGATCGGCACCGGCGCGCAGGGCGGCGGCCCGATGGTCGGGCACCTCATGGCGGATCGCCTTGAGCAGGCGACGCACGCCATTGTCATGCTCCCCCGCCCCCAGCAGAACTGAGACGATCCGACCCTGTTGCAGGTTCACGGTCAGGTCCTCGAATATCTCGGCCTTCTCGGGCTCGACCTCCTCCAGCAATTCCTCCATCAGGTGGTCGTCGAAATCGGCCAGCTGCTCCAGCATGGCAAACCGGGCCTCGCCCTGCAGTTCGACGTCGGCGGCACTGGCCTCCACCAGTTCCGACGGCGCGCCCTCCCGATACAGATAGGTCCGGCCCTGGGCGAGGTCGACGTAACCGATGACGGTCTCGTCACGCATCACCGGCAGGTGTCGTACGATCAGCGGCTTGTCGGAGATTTCCTGCAGGGCGTCGATCACCGGCTGCACTTCGCCCGCAGCCCGGTCGACCTTGTTCACGAAGATGAAGCGCGGAATGTCCAGGTCATCGAGAAGTTTCAGCCAAGGCAGCAGGGTCGCGGCCTTGGCCGGGTCCGCTTCGCAGACGACAACGGCGGCATCGACGCCGATCAGGGCATGTGCCGCCTCCTGCACGAATTCTATGGAGCCGGGACAGTCGATGAAGGTGATTTCCTCGTCCAGATACCGGGTCGTCGCCGCATTGCATTCGACCCCCATCTGCCGGGCGCGCGCCTCCGGTGCACTGTCGCCAACGGTATTGCCATCCTTGACCGTGCCCTTGCGGTCAATGGCGCCGGTGACATGCAGCAGGCTTTCCAGCAGGGATGTCTTGCCGCTGAGGTAGGGGCCGATCAATGCCACGTTGCGAGGGCCCTGGGGCCGAGCGTCTGCCATCTTCCGTCTCCCGTTCAGGTTTCTCCGTCCGCCTTTTTCGCAATGGTCCCGCCGCGGCCAGGTTTCCGCAAGGGCAATCTGTATGGGGTCGGTTCGCGGATCAGGCTTTGCTGTTGTGTCGATTCCCTCTGCCCCGTACATTGACGGCGTCCGATTGAACCCAGCGGGAGAGATCAGTCCGGCATCCGGCAACGGATGCGGGATGGACGCCGAAGGAGCAACCGCCCCGGAAACTCTCAGGCAAACGGACCGCTGGGTGACGGCACTCTGGAAAGCGGAGCAGGTCTGCGGATCTGTTCTCACCGAAGGGGTACGACCGGCGGCTGATGTGCCGGTCCAGTCTCTCAGGTTCCACGACAGAGGGGGCGTGCCGACCGTGACCCTGCAGGGTCACGGCGTGGTGCGAACCCGAGTCCGAGGGAGCCAGTGATGAGTGCCGACAGCGATACCGACCAGACGATCCTGAAGACACCGCTCAACGACCTGCATCGCGCACTTGGCGGGCGCATGGTGCCGTTCGCCGGGTATGACATGCCGGTGCAGTTCGAAGGCATCATGGCGGAGCACACCCACACGCGCACCGCTGCCGGGCTGTTCGATGTCTCCCACATGGGCCAGGTGCGGCTGGTGGGCGATGGTGCCGATGCGGCGCTGGAGCGGCTGATCCCCAGCAATGTCAGGGAGCTCAAGCCGGGCAAGCAGCGCTACAGCCTGTTCCTGAACGATACCGGCGGCATTCTCGACGACCTGATGATAACGCGGCGCGATGATGACCTGCTGCTGGTCGTCAATGCGGCCTGCAAGGACGCCGACATTGCCCATCTGACAGCTGCGATGCCCTCCGGTATTGCCGTGGTGCCGATGCCGGAACGGGCATTGCTCGCCCTGCAGGGGCCTGATGCCGTGACCGTGCTGGATGCGCTGGTGCCGGGCGTTGCCGACCTGACCTTCATGACATCCGGCAGCTTCGACTGGGACGGGGCCGACCTCTGGATATCCCGTTCCGGTTACACCGGGGAGGACGGCTGCGAGATCTCCGTGCCCGAAGGCAAGGCGGTGGCTCTGGCCGAAGCACTGCTGGCGGATGCGCGGGTGAAACCCATCGGCCTCGGCGCCCGCGACTCCCTGAGGCTGGAGGCCGGGCTGTGCCTCTATGGCCATGACATCGACACGACCACGTCCCCGGTGGAGGCCAACCTGCAGTGGGCGATGCAGAAGCGGCGTCGCGAGGCCGGTGACTTTCCGGGCGGGGAACGCATCCTGCGCGAACTGGCTGAGGGGCCGTCGCGCGGCAGGGTGGGACTGAAACCGGAAGGTCGTGCCCCCATCCGTGAGGGCGCCGCCATCCTCGACGCCGATGGCGCGAACGTCGGTGCAATCACGTCCGGTGGCTTCGGTCCCAGTGTCGGCGGACCCATCGCCATGGGCTATGTCGAGACCAGGCTGGCCGAACCCGGGACGGCGCTGTTCGCGGAGCAGCGGGGCAAGTCATTGCCGCTGCAGGTCGCGACGCTGCCGTTCTCACCCCACAATTACAAACGCTGAAACCCGACAGGAACCGAACCCCGTCACATGCCGCGCAGGAGGGCATCAATGTCAGATCGCAAATACACCAAGGATCACGAATGGATCGACGTCTCCGGGGGGGAGGCCACCATCGGGATCAGTGACTACGCCCAGGACCAGCTTGGCGATGTCGTCTATGTCGACCTGCCGGACGTGGGCCAGCAGGTGGAGAAGGGGGCGGAGGCCGCCGTCATCGAGTCGGTCAAGGCCGCGAGTGAGGTCTACGCCCCTGCCACGGGTGAGGTCACGGCACGGAATGATGCGTTGGACGACAATCCGGCCCTGGTGAATGAGAGCGCTGAGGCTGATGGCTGGTTCTATCGCATGAAACTGTCGAACATGTCCGACCTCGACGGACTGATGGATGCCGAAGCCTATGCCGCTTTCGTGGAGGCGCTGGACTGATGCGCTATCTCCCGCAGACGCCCGACGACCGGGCCGCGATGCTGTCGGCCATCGGTGTCGGCAATATTGATGAACTGTTCCGCGACGTGCCTGCCGCGGTTCTGAATGCACCGATCGACAGCCTGCCGGACCATCAGGGGGAGATGGCGGTGGAACGGCATTTCCAGGGTTTCGCGCGGGAGAATCTGAGTCCAGCCAGCGCACCGTGCTTCATCGGTGCCGGGGCCTACCACCATCATGTCCCGGCAACGGTGGATCATCTGATCCAGCGGTCGGAGTTTCTGACCTCCTACACGCCCTATCAGCCGGAAATCAGCCAGGGGACCCTGCAGTACCTGTTCGAGTTCCAGACCCAGGTGGCGCTGCTGACCGGCATGGATGTGGCCAATGCCTCCATGTACGACGGGGCGACGGCAACCTCGGAAGCGGTGCTGATGGCGCACCGGATCACCAAGCGGAAGAAGTCGGTGATCTCCGGTCGGTTGCACCCGCACTATCGGGAAACGACCGAGACCCTGTTGCGTTTCACGCCCTATGACCTCGAGATCCGTGATCCGGTCATCGGTGGTCAGGGCGGCCTGGCGGAGGCCATCGACAAGGACACGGCCTGTGTCGTTGTCCAGAATCCTGACGTGTTCGGAGAGTTCAAGGATCTCACCGGTCTGGCCGAGGCCTGCCACGCGCAGGGTGCCCTGCTGATCGTGGCGGTGACGGAGGTCGTCTCGCTCGGCCTGGTCACCTCTCCGGGTGAAATGGGGGCCGATATCGTGACGGCGGAGGGGCAGAGCCTCGGCGTGCCGCTGTCGTTTGGTGGTCCGCACGTTGGGCTGTTTGCCTGCCGCCAGAAGTATGTGCGCCAGATGCCGGGCCGTCTGGCCGGTGAAACGCTCGATGCGGACGGCAAGCGCGGTTATGTCCTGACCCTGAACGCACGGGAGCAACACATCCGGCGCGAGAAGGCGACCAGCAACATCTGCACCAATGCCGGGCTCTGTGCCCTGGCGTTCTGTATCCACGTCACCCTGCTTGGTGAAGCCGGAATGACCGGTCTGGCGGAAGTCAATCACCGCACGGCATCCCTGCTGGCGGAGCGGCTGACAGCCCTGGCGGACGTGAAACTGCTGACAGAGCATTTCTTCAACGAGTTCGCGCTCGACATCGGGCGGCCCGCCGCGCCGGTCGTGGAGGCACTGGCGGCGCTCGGCATCCTGGGTGGCGTTCCGGCCTCACGCCTGTTCCCGGGTGAGCCGAGTCTGGAGAATGTCCTGATCCTGGCGGCCACGGAAACTGTGTCGGAGGCCGACATCGACAGGCTTGTCAGCGCATTGCAGGAGATTTCGGCATGAACATCGAACGCACGACCATCTCCGGCGCGCGCGGTCTGGATCGCGATGAGCCGCTGAGTTTCGAACAGGATGCGCCGGGCCGGACCGGGGTCGATCTGCCCGCCGCGCCGGACGCACCGGACCGGCTGGGCAGCCTGCGGCGACAGGGGGGCATTGGTCTGCCCGGCCTGGCGGAGCCGCAGGTGGTGCGCCACTTCGTGCGCCTCAGCCGCATGAATTACGCCATCGACTACGGGCTCTATCCGCTCGGGTCCTGCACCATGAAGCACAATCCGCGACTGAACGAGCGGCTGGCCCGCCTGCCGGGTATCGGTGACGTGCATCCGATGCAGCCGCAGTCGACCACCCAGGGCGTGCTGCGGCTGATGTCGGAGCTGGCCCACTGGCTGACCGAACTGACCGGCATGGCAACCGTCGCCATGACCCCCGGCGCGGGGGCGCAGGGGGAGATGTGCGGCATGATGGCGATCCGCGCGGCGCATGAGGCGCGCGGCGAACCGCGGAAGCGGGTGCTGGTGCCAGAATCCGCGCATGGCACCAATCCGGCGACGGCAGCAATCTGCGGCTATGAGGTCGACAGCATCCCGGCCACCGCCGACGGTCGTGTCGACATGGCGGCGTTCGAGGCCAAGCTGGGTCCCGACGTAGCCGGGCTGATGCTGACCAACCCCAATACCTGCGGCCTTTTCGAGCGGGACATCATCCGCATCGCCGAACTGATCCACGGCGTCGGCGGCTACTTCTATTGCGACGGTGCCAACTTCAACGCCATCGTCGGCAAGGTGCGCCCCGGCGACCTGGGTATCGATGCCATGCACATCAACCTGCACAAGACCTTCTCCACGCCGCATGGCGGTGGTGGTCCGGGTTCGGGGCCGGTGGTGTTCTCCGAGGCGCTGGCGCTCTATGCGCCGCTGCCGAAGGTGGTGCAGCGCGATGGCCGCTATGAACTGATCGAGCAGGAAGACGGTCCCCGCGTCGGGCGGATGAAGGGCTTCCATGGTCAGTTCGGCATGTTCGTGCGGGCTCTGGCCTACATGCAGAGCCATGGACGTGACGGCCTGAAGCAGGTCGCCGAGGATGCCGTGCTGAATGCCAATTATGTCATGGAGAAGCTGAAGGACCTGCTGCCACCGGCCTATCCGGGACCTTGCATGCACGAGGTGCTGGTATCGGATCGCGGGCTGGACGGCACCGGTGTCGAGACCATGGATCTGGCAAAGGCGCTGATCGACGAAGGCTATCATCCGATGACGGTCTACTTCCCGCTGATCGTGCACGGCGCGATGCTGATCGAGCCGACGGAAACCGAGACGCGGGAGACCCTGGACAGTTTTATCAGGGTCATGCGCGGCCTGGTCGAACAGGCCAGGGCAGGTGAGGAAACGGAATACTTCAAGGCCGCACCTGTCATGACCCCGCGTCGGCGTCTGGACGAGACACTGGCAGCCAGGAAGCCGGTTCTGCGCTGGGTGCCCGAGGCCCCCGTCGCCGAAGCGGCCGAGTAGGCCGGGCGGATGACCGGGTTCGAGGTCGATCCACGTCTGCTTGCCGACAGTGTCGAGGTCATGGACCTTCCGCTCTGCGCCGTGCGGCTGGTTGATGACAGCCGCTGGCCGTGGGTGCTTCTGATCCCGCGGCGTGCCGGGGCGAAGGAACTGTTCGATCTGGATGCCCCGGACCGTGCGGTGCTTGTCGAGGAAGCCGCAGGTGTGGCGCGCGCCCTGACCGGTGTGGGGCCCTGTGACAAGACCAACATCGCCACGCTGGGCAACATGGTGCCCCAGATGCACGTCCACGTGATAGCGCGACAGATCGGTGACGCCGCGTGGCCTGGCCCTGTCTGGGGCATCGGCAAGCCGGTCCCCTACAGTCGGGCAGAGCGGGTATTGACCGCGGAGACCGTGCGCGTCCTGATTGAGACAGAATTCGTGAACGACGTTGCGAAATGAGACTCAGGAGACGCTGAAATGGACTTCCCGACACTGAAGCTCGGGCGCAAGCCGAACCAGTTCCTGATGGCACCCGACGGCCTGTGCCAGGCAGCGATACCGCATGCGGAAAGCCCGGTGTTCAACGTGCCCGCCGCCGATCTGATGCGTCGGCTCCTGGATATGGCGGAAGGCGAGGAACGGGTCAGTATCAAGGAAATTTCGAAAGAAGCCCTGTCCGTGAAACTTGTTGCAAGATCAAGGGTGTTCCGATTTCCGGATATGATCGATTGCCAGATCCTGCCGGTCGATTCCGACAGTTCGACACTGGCAGTATATGCGCGCGCGCGCTTCGGATATCGCGACTTCGGGGTCAATCGCGCCCGCATCTCAGGGTGGGTCCGGCGCCTGAAACAGGACACCACCTGATCGGGTCTGCATTCTGGCATGTGACAGGCATCACACTCCTAACAAGCGATTAACGGCCTTCCAATTCTGGCATTCCCCTTGCTCTTGCTCAGGCAAGTTACGTTTACGTAAAGGGGGGTTTCAATGTCGGACGACATTCTCGGTCTCTTGGAGGCCTACTGGCAGAGCAAGTGCCAGGATGGGCAGCTACCGTCACGGCAGGACATCGATCCTGCAGAGATCAGACGGCTGCTTGCACATATCGCATTGATCGACGTCGCGATGGACGGAGACGGTTTCCGGTTCCGCCTGGTCGGGACCAAGGTCGTGCAGCAACTGTCCTATGACCCAACCGGTCAGGAGGTGAGCGAAGGGCCAGGTACGGGCAAGGGTTCACCGTTCTGGGATTTCCTGACGGCAATCGCCGCGGACCTGAAGTCGGGCTCGATCGAGCTTCCCTACTTCGGCAACAACGTCTCGTTCGGCAGTATCCGGATCGTGGGCTTTCCGCTGCTTGCCGACGGCGTGATCGACAAGGTTCTGCTGGGCTTCAGCTTTGCCGGCGCGACGGAGATGCATGAGCTGAAGCGCTGGAATAGACAGTAGAATTTTGTAATATAAAATATATACCATGAAGGAAGGATATTTATATTGACTTACGTGTCGTGAGGATGAAATCATTCTCATGCAAACAACAGCACGTAAATATTCCGGTCTTACAGCATCACCTGATGGGAATGCGTTGACCGCCACGGACTGGCCCACCGATCTGACGGGCCCGCGGAATTTGATCGGGCAGCTTGCACCCGCGTTACCAAATGCTAAAGCGCCACGGAGCGAACTCCGTGGGCCCTTTCGAGGCACGGAGTTCGGGACCATGATCCCAGGAAATTCAGTCACGTTCGATGCCATGCAGACTTGCAGGCTCCATCCCGTGCAGGGAGGGGCCTGACCATGCAGGCATTTCCGATCTTTCTGAAACTCAGGGGGCGCACGGCCCTTCTGGTTGGCGGTGGCGACGCGGCGGCGGCAAAGCTGCGGCTGCTGATTGCTGCGCATTCGAACGTCCGCGTCGTGTCGCGCAACGCGGATGAATGCGTGCGCGACCTGGTGGATGGCACGCAGGTCACCCTGATCGAGACTGATTTCGATGAGTCTCACCTGACCGACGTGGCGGTGGCGATCATCGCCACGGAGGATGAGGCGGAAGATACCCGTGTCGCGACCGCTGCCCGTGCAGCGCGCGTGACGGTGAATGTCGTCGACCGCCCGGCCCTGTCCGATTTCACCATGCCTGCGATCGTTGACCGTGACCCCGTGACCGTCGCCATTTCCACCGGCGGCGCGGCACCGGTGCTGGCGCGGCAGGTGCGCGGTGCGGTGGAAGCCGCATTGCCGGCACAGCTCGGCGCGCTGGCGGGTTTCATGGACAGCTTCCGCAGCGCAGTGGCGGCCATCCGCCAGACACCGAAGGCGCGCCGGAAATTCTGGGAGGGCTTCCTGTCCGGCCCGGTCGCCCGCAAGGTGCTGGACGGCAATGCGGGTTCCGCCCGACAGGACATGCTTGCCCTGGTCAATCAGGGCGAACTCACGGATCCGGTTGGTCGGGTCGCCATTGTCGGTGCTGGACCGGGCGACCCGGAACTTCTGACCCTGAAGGCACACCGACTGCTGAAGCAGGCCGATGTGATCGTGCATGACAAGCTGGTGGGCGAAGGCGTTCTGGAGCTCGCGCGCCGTGACGCCCGGCTGGTCTATGTCGGCAAGTCACGCGGTCACCACCATCGCACCCAGGACCAGATCAACGCCATTCTGGTCGCGGAGGCGGAGGCCGGGCATCTGGTCGTGCGCCTGAAGGGGGGGGATCCCTTCGTCTTCGGGCGCGGCGGGGAAGAGGTCGCGCATCTGCACGCCCACGGTATCGAGGTCGAAGTGGTGCCAGGCATCACCGCAGCGGCGGGCTGTGCCGCATCCGCAGGCTTTCCGCTGACCCATCGCGGCAAGGCCAGCGCGGTGACCTTCCTGTCCGGACAGGGCAAGGACGGCAAGCCGGACCTGGACTGGCGGTCGCTGGGGCAGGCGAACCACACGCTCGCCATCTACATGGGCATCGACACCGCCTGCACTTCCGCCCGCGAACTGATTGCGCATGGCCGCGATCCGGGGACCCCCGTGGCGGTCATCGAGAACGGGACCCTGCCGACCCAGCGCGTGCTGCGGGGTCGTCTGGACCAACTGCCCGATCTGGTGAAACGGGAGGCGGTCGTGACCCCGGCACTGCTGATCATCGGCGAGGTGACCGGCGAGACAATTGACGCCGCGGCGGTTCAGGACCGCCTGGCGCTGGCACTCTGAGACTCTGGAGATTCACGCAATGGCACTCGAAATCATCACGGCGAACCGACTTGGCGACGGTCTGGTGATCTTTCTGACGACGGACGGCTGGTCGGCACGGATCGGTGATGCCGTCGTATCGGAGAGCAAGGACGACACCGCGGCCTTGCTGGCCCGGGCCGAAGCCGACGCGGGTCTCGTGGTCGGTCCCTACGGGATCACGGTGGAACGGCAGGCGGATGGCAGCCTCCGCCCGGTGAAATATCGCGAGGCGCTGCGGACGCGCGGACCGTCCGTGCGCACCGACCTTGGGTATCAGGCTGCCTGAGGGCAGCAAGCGGGAGAAGCAGACATGTATGTCTATGACGAGCTTGATCGCGGCCTGGTGAATGAACGGGTCGAGGAATTCCGGGACCAGGTCAATCGCCGCATCTCCGGCGAACTGACGGAGGAGCAGTTCCGGCCCCTGCGGCTGATGAACGGCCTGTACCTGCAGTTGCACGCCTACATGCTGCGTGTCGCGGTGCCCTATGGGGTCCTGTCCAGCACCCAGATGCGGAAGCTGGCGCGGATCGCGCGGGTCTATGATCGCGGCTACGGCCATTTCACCACCCGCCAGAACATCCAGTTCAACTGGCCGAAGCTGGAAGAGACGCCGGATATCCTGGCCGAGCTGTCCGAAGTCGAGATGCATGCCATCCAGACCTCCGGCAACTGCATCCGCAACACCACCGCCGACCAGTTTGCCGGGGCGGCGGTGGATGAGCTGGAAGATCCGCGCATCTGGTGCGAGATCATCCGCCAGTGGTCCACGTTCCACCCGGAATTCACCTTCCTGCCGCGCAAGTTCAAGATCGCGGTGACCGGCGCCGTCAGTGACCGCGCCGCGATCAAGGTGCATGACATCGGCATCGTGCTGGTGCAGGGCGCGGACGGGGAGGTCGGTTTCGAGATCTGGGCCGGTGGCGGTCTGGGCCGCACGCCGATGATCGCGAAGAAGATCCGCGACTTCCTGCCCGCCGCCGACCTGCTGAGCTATCTGGAGGCCATGCTGCGGGTCTACAACCGCTTCGGTCGGCGCGACAACAAGTACAAGGCGCGCATCAAGATTCTGGTGCACGAGATCGGTGCCGATGCCTATCGTGATGCGGTCGAGGCGGAATGGGCGGATATCCGCGACGGCGCGCTGGCCCTGCCTGAGCAGGAGATCAGCCGTATCCGCGAAGCCTTCACGCCGCCTGCCTTCGAAGTGCTGGATGCAGCCTCCACCGCCTTCGAGGCGCGCAAGTTCGAGGATCGCGGCTTTGCCCGCTGGGTAGCCAGCAACGTCCGTCGCCACAAGGTGGCGGGTTACGCCATCGCCAATATCTCCCTGAAGCCCGCAGGCGGCATTCCGGGCGACGCGACGGCGGAGCAGATGGATGCCGTCGCCGACTATGCCGACCGCTGGTCGTTCGGTGAGGTGCGGGTGGCGCATGAGCAGAACCTGGTGCTGCCGCATGTCCGCCAGGACGACCTCTACGACCTCTGGCTGGCGCTGGGCTCGGTGGAGCTGGATGCCCCGAACATCGGCACGCTGGGCGACATCATCGCCTGTCCGGGCATGGATTACTGCAGCCTCGCCACCGCGCGCTCGATCCCCGTCGCGCAGCAGATTTCGGAGCGGTTCGCCGATCTGGAGCGGCTGCATGACATTGGCTCGATCAGCCTGAACATCTCCGGCTGCATCAATGCCTGCGGACATCACCATGTCGGCAATATCGGCATCCTCGGCGTCGACAAGAAGGGTGAGGAATTCTACCAGGTCACCCTGGGCGGTCAGGCCGACGAGAATGCGGCGATTGGCAAGATCATCGGTCCGGGCTTTGCCTCCGACGCGATTGTCGATGCCATCGAAACCATCATCGAAACCTATCTGTCGGTGCGTCAGGACGGTGAAAGCTTCATCGGCACCCTGAACCGCCTCGGCCAGACCCCTTTCAAGGAGGCTCTCTATGGCACTGCTTAAGAACGGGCGACTGATCCAGGACCGCTGGACCACCGTCGACAACCTGAC
>Ga0070729_10004524_pt1 | contig 15077 bp, 18 predicted proteins | sample tdDd472_FD_66725 | JGI IMG/M metagenome (GOLD analysis project Ga0070729, IMG submission 66725) | Marine sediment microbial communities from the Atlantic coast under amendment with organic carbon and nitrate - tdDd47.2 | ecosystem: Environmental > Aquatic > Marine > Coastal > Sediment | place...
GAGATTTCCATTCCGTAACACTTGCGGTTGAGTTGTTCGGCTGCGAGCATGGTGGTTCCGGAGCCACCAAACGGTTCGACCACAAGCCCACCATCGGGACAACTTGACTTGATACAACGCCCCATCATTTCAACTGGTTTCGGTGTTGCGTGGCCGTGGCGATCTTCTCCTGTTACTCGTTTGAATTCCCAAACATCAGTCATGTTGTCGTGGGTGTTGTCGAAGTAGGCGCGGGTGGAATAGAACTCGCGCTTGAGGTCGTCGTGCTCCCGCTTGAAGGCGTCACCTTTCGCAAATGCCTGCAATTTTTTATAGGCATCTTCTGTTGGGAAACTCCATTGTGACCTTGTAAAGTAATGGCCACCCATCTGATTACCGAGAGCTTCTTTCCACTTTTTAGACCCTCCGACCTTATTCATTTCGGTTTCAAGATATAACCTAATAGGCTCCCACCCTTCCCAGTAGTTGTCCGCGTTGTTGTTGAATCCCTGCTCTCCGAGCATGAAGAATAGGCACCGTTCTGCTATCTGGGCGTACTGCCTGCCAATACTGGAACCGATGCCATTTCCGTCGTACTTGCCGCTATCGTTCTTCTTGTCCCACACGATTTCATTCCGCAGCGTCAGCCGCTCCGATTTTTTAAGACTTCCGTACCAAAGCCTCCACAATTCCTCCGCGTTCCCCCAGATATAGGCACTGCCGTTGTCCTCGACGTGCGGTCGAAACGCCTTCCACCATTCCATCTGGAAGCTATCTAGCTTGTCGTCGTACAGGTTGTCATTCTCAACGCCGTCCTTCTCCTTGCCCATTCCGTAGGGAGGATCGGCGTGAACTAGGACAGCCTTCTCGCCACCCATTAGCCGGTCAACATTATCAGCCCTTGTCGAATCACCACAAAGCAACCGGTGCTCCTGGTTCCCTTCGATCAGCCACAATTGCCCCTCGGCTGTTCCCCATTTCTCTTTCAGTTCATCCGCTTTTGACATCTGCGGTTCAACTTTAACCACCTCACCAGACCCGCCCTTGCTTTCCGGTATCTCGATTCCTTCCAGGATATCGGCCAGAGCTTTTGATTCCAGGTCGATTGCATCCATGAGTTCAGCGAGCTTCTTTTCGTCGGCCGCCGCTGCGATTGCAATTGGATCAAATGTCAAGAGTGCTTTGTCGGCCTCCTCTTGAGTTAGATCCAGGATCGCAACTTCAACTTCGTTGTCTCCGAGGATGTCCGTTCTGAGGTGACCATCAACCAGCATCAATCCCTTTGGAGTTTCGAAAACCTTCAAAACGTCGATATTCCCGATCTCGGCAAATGCGCCCATCATCGCGTTCTTTTGCTCTTCTGGGTGCATCCGCCAGTTCTTCGGATTCGGCAAAATCTCCGAGGCTTTGACTTTTGTAATTTCTTTGATTCTGGATTTGACTTGCATTTTGTGGACTGCAATTTATTTATTTAAAACTCTGTTAAAAAGTTGGGGCTTTTCTTTACCGCAAGGGCTTCTAATGGTCGAAAAAGTACCTTAACGGGGGCGGGGGTCATTTAGGGATTGCAAACAATGATACGCTCGTGCTCGTTCCGACTCCTGAGAGCTTGCCTCTGATCGTCCCTGCTGGAAAGCTGAACTGGACCGCGCGATTCTCGCGGAAGGTTGCTTCCTTCTCGAATGGTATCTCAACACCATCAGCCTCAGTGATTCCAACGACAACAATGGTACAACCATCGAAGGTTCCCTTAGCTAAGAGGTAACCATCACCCCCACTCCAAGCGAGATCACTGTTTCCGTTTGCTGTTCCGTTGTCGATTACTTCATTTGCCATTTGTTCGGCTCCTTATGTTATTATCTAGTGAATGATTATTGTTTTGAATGCTATCGAAATCGTCGGGAGTTAAAGAAAAGTCCATACGTTTTCTGAGGCGCAACTACGCCTCGTGTTGGTGGTGGTCATGTGCTACCAGGCGGACAATCATCAACGGCTTTGACTGGCTTGGATAGTGTCGCCCGTCCTTCGTGGTCATCATCATGGAGTGCCCAGAGCATTTGGAGCGTCATCTGGTTTAGTGTTGCTTGGCTGTATCCGTGAGTGGATGCGAGGTGATTGATTAGGTCAGAGCGATTGCGAACTCTCGACCATGAACCGCTTAGATTCCACCGTGGCGAACTAACCGAACGATAGATAACTTTTGGTGTCTTGGTGACAACTTTGGTTGTCTCTGGTAATGGTGGCAATGGCTCGCTTGTTTCGGTCTTTGCCGATTGCTTCACCTTCAATCGAGGTGGAACTTTCAACCGTGGCTCATCGGCAAGGATCAACACGGCGCCAATGAACATAGCGGACAAAACGATAATTGCTATTCGGATGTTTCTCATTGTTTCAACTCCGGAACATTGTCTTGAGTGTCATCATTGACTGAGCGAATCAAATAGAAATAGTGGTACTGATTCGTTGTTTTGAAATGCCGCCGCCATGTCAATCCAGCATAGCCGTTATCGCCGTAGCTCTTGCCCCATGAATTAAACATTCGGAAGACTAGCTCGCCATTGATGATCTTAACGTCATCGATTCCCACCGCATGATTGCCTGGACCGTTGCCGCCGCCAGCTATTCCATTTGAATCCAACCGCATGAATCCATTGTCAGCATGAACGGCCACAACCGCCGTAAATCCAAGAGCTATTCCGGTTGCCAGTTCGAGTTCTGAATCAATCCCGTAGCATTCCAAGCCCTTGAATCTAACCGCATCACGAACATCCTCAGCCGTGAAATCTCGTGATCGGTATTTCTGTGCGTGCTGTGGTCGCCAGGGAGCCACACCGTTTGATTGGATCCACTCCATGCCATCATCAAGCATTGAACCAACATCACGCGATCCGTTGATCCTGGAGTAGAGATATTCGCCGGATAGCTCAACGTTTGGTTGCCCGGCCAATACTCGTTGCCGTTGGAGAGCCTTGGCACCCGCGCAGCCATTGCATGAACCGATTGAACCCTGATTGTAAATCCATTCAGGACCGAACATATCAGCCGCTTTGACTCGGTTCTGATCGTTAATCAATCCTTCGATTGTAGAGCGGTTGAACTGTTGCACCGGCCATCGTTTAACCTTGCACGCCTTGACCAATGGCTTTAGGTTGCCAGTGTAGTATAGGTTGCCGCCATAATCGATTACATCGTAATTCATTCAGAATCTCCAGTGCGACTAATTTGGCAGCTACACAATTTCGTTTGTCTTGGCGTGTAGTACATCGACAACACACCGTGTGTTTTTGAGGTTGTTGAATATCTTGTCAAATACCCTGTCCCATCGCATTCAGAACACAATTTAGTATCAACGTTTGATTGTTTATTCGTTATCATTCGATCCCCAACTCCTTTTTCAAATCTTCAATCGAATCTGGCATGGCAAACGTTGAAACTAAATTCCCGTCCTTGTCCATGATTGCTAGGAACGGAACATCCGAATAGCTGCCGCTCGCTTTGGCCGCCGTGATGAAGTCCTTGCCTGGTCCGTCATCGTCCTTAATGAGTGGTTTGTTGTAACCGTCCCTAACTAGCCCCAATTGCCAGAATTCAGAGTTGACTATTTTGGCTGTTTCAATTGATCGTTCTTCGCTTTCTTCGATCAACACTAAGTAATCAGTTTTTGAAAATACCAGTTCCGGCTTAGGTGGTTCTGGCTGTTCATCATCCGGCTCTTTCTCGTCATCCGGCTTTGCTTTTCCTGCAACCGTGACGCTGTGAATCACTTGGTAGAACTTCCGTTTGTCCCAATCAATCGCCGTACATTGGAAACGGATGATTCCAGAACTGGACGGTTTAAACACCAGAGACGAAATAGGTAGCCCAATAAACTCTAAATCGTCGTTGATAATCTCTTTTGGTGCATCTGTTTGAATGATCTTCCCAATCAATTCGATGCCTTGAATCGGTGTCCAGGTGACAGAACAGCCATCAGCATCCATCGGAGACAACACCACCGTATCGCCAACGGCAACCGATGTTTCACCGGATACTGATAGTCCATCTGTAAGATAAGCCGCACCCGAAACACGGGAAGAAGCAGGTGCGGCTAAACCGTCCAGAGTAGCGAAGGACGATAGGAGGATTGAGAGTGATATGATTAGGCTTGTTGTGAATAGCTTCATTGGTCTTGCCTTAGATGAACATAATTACAATTTCCATGACAACCTTCAGGATCTCAACCCAGAAATCCTTCGCCGCTTCCCAGTCGAAATTCTCCCAGTCGATGCCAGTGAACGTAACACTCGACAAACCTACCGATGACAACAAACCTACCGGCTGTTTTGCATAGACTTCATCGAATTGATCGATGACCGACTTACGCACAAATCGATTCAACATCATGGACAACTTCATCCGCCGCTTATCTCGCGGTGTCATGTCGCAATCTGCGCAGTCCAGCATGTCACAGAACTTCTTTGCAAATGCTCTTTCTTGTTTCGCGTTCATCTTCTACTCCAGGATTGATTGATAATTTTTGATTAGGTATTGCAAGTCATTTCGAAACAGTGTCAGTGAACCCGTCACATTCTTCAACTGATTCTAAGAATGTCATGATCTCCGGCATCGCCTCGTCAACCTTTTCTGATTTGGTTTCATCTGGCCCATGCCACGCTGAGGCGATTTTACTTAATAGTTGGATCGCCTTTTGTTCTGTGGTCACTGTTTCACGTCGTTCTGTGTTCATTGAAATTATCTACTCCAAAATTGATTGATAATTTTTGATTAGGTGTTTTTTAATACTTCCGCCGATCCAACCGAACCACTCTCGCCCGATATCGGCTGTTGTTTGCTTGCCTATGCTGATCGTTCGACCGTTGTGCTTCCAATGGCGCCATGGTGTCCAGGTTGGCAGCCGTGGTACTGGATCCCCTTTTGCAATCACCTGGTCGCATTGAAACGGAAGATTGATTTTCTGCATGGTGATTCGAGGAGCTGCAAAGGTTGTGACTCGCTGGACTTCGTTGTGCCGGATCACTGACAACATCCCGCAAACGATAGCAACCGCACCGCCTTTTGAGTGTCCATTGAATACCAAAGGCTTGACGTAGCTCTGTGGCTTGCTTGCTCGGTATTCGTTAAGGATTGCCATCACGTTTTTGGCCGCATTTAAGAACCCTTCTGATACTTTCCACTTTCCGACCTGCCGCTGATCTCGATCAAAGTTTTGTAGCCAATCGTAAACATCATCACTTCCAGCTATGGAGACTGTGACCACATCCGTTTCGGTTATTACAACCTGTTCATTTGCGAAACTGTGCGTTGGATTGGTGTATGACTTCGCGCACAAATCAACTGCTTCTTTCAGTGACTGCCAGAAATGTTCGGTCATGGTAGTCTTGTCGGGAGTGTTGGGATTTTTATTTCGTGACCTTCGTTTAATTCCTTGAACCTAGTCACCCATGTCTGCATTTGCGAGTATGTAAAGCGATCACCCGTACCTCTCTCGACTATCATTTTGATTTCTTCCACTGCCGCACGTGTTTCTAAAATGTCACGCTGGATGTTGGTGCGCCATTGCGATTCCTTGAAAATAAATAAGCACGTCCCAGTCAAGCACGAAACCGCAAAGACGATGATTCCAACCACCGTCGCAACTTTTATTTTCGAATCTTCTAGCAAGTCACTCAATTTTCTGTCCGGTTTAGTTTCCATTTATCGACTTAATGAGTGGATGATTTTTTAAGCCCCGCGAGGTTGCCGCCTCATTGCGGGGCTTTTTTTATTCTGTTGGTTCTTCTTTTTTGGTATCAATTAGCTCTGCATCTTGAAGTTGATGCAAAGCGAAAATCGATAATCCGTAAATGATAATTGTATAAATTAACTTTTCACCTTTATAGTTTTGCTTCAACATCACGCAACTCTGTCACGCAACTCCATGATCCGCTTGAGTCCGTATATTGCACTTGCTCTTTTGCAACTCCACGAGTCGGCCACGTCCCCGCAACTGAGGTGAAATTTAAAACGCCATCCGTTCCATCAGTTGCAAATGTTCCAGCAAGAGTCGTTGAAACTCCGTCCATTGTTACGACTAGGTTTTTCACCGTTGCGCCTGATAGATCAACCACAACTCCGTTGTCTGATACGGTCTTCGTCAGAATAGTTCCGGTATCACCAACTCTCACGCTTTCAGCCATTTCTTATCTCTCCACGCTTGTTGATGATGTTTTTGTCATGGTTACCGTTGAACTAATTGCACGCGAGACAGAAACCGTTGCACTATTTGAAAGCAACACCGAAACACTACTAACAATTGTATCAGGAACCGCCAATGATGGCGTACTAAAAGCAATACCCGAATAGCCACCAAGCAAATGCTGACGGTCATCTAAATCAACTGATCCATCTGGTTCGAATAGTATTTGATTACCATCGCCGAACCCCATCATCGAAAATCGTTTTTGTGCGGTGTCTATCATGGGCCCGTCACTATCTCATTTTTGGTTGCCGTCGTCCCGTCATCACTCACTGCCGCCTTTTGATCTACTGTTACCCCATCGTCGTTAAACAGAGAAAAAGTGGTTGGCGTTTGTATCTTGACGTTTCGCCAATTCTTATAAAGGTAGTTAATTTTTTCTGCGAGGCTTGCGGTTGCCGCTGGTGTTCCTTGTCCCGGTTCAGCGTAAGTATCTGTAGCAAGTGCATCGACGATCTCAGCATTGACCGCCGCAGCATCTAAGTCATTAAGTGCCGACACCGCCGCCAAGATCGAATCTACAACCGTATCAACCGTATCAACTTTTCCGTCGAGCGTTGCACCATTTGCGGCGGAGAATAACGAAGTCAAACTTGATCCAGTACCCAAAGCCGTTACGACTGCCGCTGCATCGTGTGTTGAAAATCCGGTTGCTGTGGCCCATTGCCCTTGGTTGGTTTGCAGTTCGTTTGTGTCGATCAATATTGTGTCAACGATACCATCAATCGTCGACAATGTTGCCGGTAGAGTGGTTCCAGTATCAACTAAAATAGAATCAACGATTCCATCGACGGTATCTAATTTCGATTCGATTGAAGTTGTATCAACCTCGATAGCTGCCAAGTCATCGAAATCAACAGCACCTGTCGCCGATGCTGTTTGCCCGCCGACCTGAACCGTATCAACTGGGATATCACCCGCTTCAACGGGAAATAGGGTCACTACGTAAGGCAATGCATCGGTATTGGTGACCGTGACTTTCAATACGGTTGCCGAAGTATTCATCTCGGTTGCCGTTAGATCGATATAACCTGTGCCAGAATTGGTTGCTATTTCAACAGCCTCATTTGTGCAATCGCTCATTGTTGCACCGTCTAAGCTCTTTTCAGAGTCCTGCCCAGCCCACGTTGTCACGAGTGAACCGGTGTTATCGCGGATAGCAAAGTAATGCCGATACGCCTGATTTTTTATGGGTACTGGTGTTGCATCTGTCGCAGCCATTAGCTTTCATAGCCTCCGAAAATTGATCTGTCTCTGTCTGGGTAAATGAGGTTTGAACTCGCTGCTACTGCTGGTGGTGAGATTAGCAAAACACTATGGGCCAACGCTGGCGAACTCCACCATGTCGGAGTATAGACGACCGCTTTTGTCCCTGTTGCACCGCTCGCTACAACATCCTCCCATGCGTAAACAATTGTGCTTGAGTCATTTGCTGATCCGATTAACGTGTGGTCTGTCACAGACGTTATTGATCCATTTCGCCTAAAACATTGCATGCGCACTGATAAAGTATCGTCAACCGTTGCTGTCGCGGTTGGTGATGTTGCCGAACCCCCTGAACCGTCTGTTGAATTTGCATAAACAATCGCTGTTGTCGCTGGGTCTTCTGCCCCTGAAATACGGAGCATAACCATCGAGGCTTCGGTAAAAGCATCCTGAAGTCCCCAACTAAATGTTCCTGTCTCCGTTCCTGCTGCAACCTTATAAAACACTTGGTTTGAACCGTTAATTCCGCCAACAGCTGAATCGTAATCGAACAACTCAGTCCATCCAGCAATTGCGTCCCAATCTCTGACGGTCGTAGTTCCACTTGAGCAACACGCAACCAGCAAGTCACCGCTCGTAATCCCTGTTGGATAGGTCACGGTGACTGGGTCAGAACCGCCGGAAGTGCTAGTTGCAATTGTTTCGATTACAGGTGCAGCCATTATTGAGCCTCAAGCCAATCAGCCGCACTTCGTAATCCAGCAACGTAGGTCGTCTTATCCAACGTGATTTCTGCCGGTGAAATGTAGGTGTCCATCAAGTGTGTTAACTGCTGATAAAAAACATCTTTCGATTCCTTCGCAACCCTTGCCGCTGCAATCGTTTGCTCCGTCTCATTGACGTAAGGACGACCACCACCAAGAGCGTAAAAGTCATCAACATCGTCTTGTGTAAACACGCCAAGTTGCAACAGCCCCGCGAGTAACGCTGAGGTTGTTGCCCCGTACATTTCTCTGTGGCAGTTGATTTCCAGTGCGTCGGTCATCAAATAGCCGAAGAACAGATCAAGACCCTCACGCAACGATTCTGGATATCCTGGGTTGACGGCAAGGTCTGGAAGACCGCCGACGAACGCTTGTGATCCAAACGCCGAACGACGAGCGTACCCTTTATCGCGTAGCAACGCTTCGACTGCACTAGTGTTGATTGGCCGTGCGGAAAGCACAGGTAACAGTGCCGCAAGTTCCGCATCCGTTTTCGATTGGTATTCTGCTGGTATGTCTTGAAAGTTCATTTAGATGTCCATTTTATAAATGTTTAGCTGCAAAATGACCGTATGCCGAATCTGCCATTTGATAATAGCCAGACGCTGAAGGATGAACTCCATTCGCGCCAATGACCTCTGTGTCCGTGTTTCGTGTGTTAACCGCCTTTGTCGTGCTTGGCATGTTATTCACTGCATCGAATCGTGGTGCTAAATCCAAGAAATCAACAAACCCGCTGTAGGTCGGATTTTCTGTGATTGCCTTTAGTGCAAGTTTCAAACCAAACACGTTTTGATTCATTAACCATTGCTGCGATAAATTTGAATTTGCATCTCCGTAATCGTCGCCCAATCCGCCGTTTTGCGATGGTAGATTCAAACCGACAAGAGTTATTTGTACGCTTGGATAATCCGCTACGAACGCATCCAATATATCCGTAAGATCACTAATATCCGTGTCCCAATCCGCCGCATCTTTTTTCGGTAATCCATCGCTGCCAGACATGGAATTCCAGCCGAGAAGAATGTAGACCTGTTCTACGCCATCCTCACCAAGAGTCGTCCCAATGTAATTGGTGATGTCGAGCGTATCGGTTCCGGTCGTCAGCGGTGAATCAGCATGGTTTGCGAACCAGTCCCAATCTCGCCCTGCTCGCCCTTCGTGGGAATACGTTCCGTCTGTGTTTGAGCCAATGAATTGAATATTTGATAAAGATTTGCCTGCTGGTGATCCACCCGAACCTATCAGCCGTCGTGCGAATTCATCTACCCATGTATCCGCGTCTGTCAAAGAATCCCCAATGCAAAGGACACGAACATTTGACGCTGGTGAACTTGCTCCCGTTGGATTAGTGATATTGATTGTTGTCGATGCTGTTGCAAGCTCGACTCGATCATCATTGCGGACAGATACACTTAGCGTTGAGGTTCCTGTCGTAGCGGGGGTGAACTCGAAGTAACGCGGATACTGTTTACCAGCAACACCGCCCGTATGGAGTGACGATTTACCTTCAATTCGGATTTCGTAATTAGCTAGATTGATTGCCTCAATCATTCCATTGTAGAACAGTTGTGTTGCTTCTCCATAAACCGTATCGATTCGATCTGGCAAAACAATTCTCGGCGCGTCGGATAGTTGCAATTGCTCTTGAAAATGCGTCAATCCTGCCGACGATAAAACTACGTCTTGATCTGCTGAGATAAAAATGACATGCTGAATCGTGTCGGTTGTGCCAGATACTTGCGACGTTATATCGCCCGTTTGCGAATTGCCCGCTCTATATTTTGCGGGGACGGGTGACGAACCGTAGGCGTATTGTGAACCAAAGCAACCCATTTTTGCATTGGCAAGCACTTCGAAGTGCAACGGGTTAGCGTTGTCGATATCGGCGTCGAACTCAACCGTTTGGTAATCGTCGGCATCGGTGTCAAAGTCAACGGTTTTGGTAGCCAAAATGGTTCCAAGGTTGTTGTTTTCGCGAATTCGCACAACCAAACTTGTGATTGTATCGCCACCGAAAGCACGAGCCTTAAACTTGACAAAACGAAACGCTGGAACAACACCTTGCAAAGTTGACCAACCTGAAAACGTGGAAGTCTCTGAAATGAACGTAGAGCCGACTAATGGTGTTGATGTTTTTGAAACAGATTGCGAAACGTCAAACTTGTCAGAAATCGGCAATGCGTGATCGATCAATTCAGCGAATTCCGATTGTGTCGGCTGATCCGTCGTTTCGAAATACGATTTCAGGTCGATTTTATTTGTAATCATGCGACTTTAAATGTTGAACCTATCGACATTGCACCAATTCCAGTCCGATCCCTTCATGTGCTTGTAATCGAAACATTGTCAAGGGTAAATGTGCAAGTTCCCGCAAATCCGTAAATCTGGATAGTGTCCGAAACGCCATCAAGGGCAAGTACCACATTTGCTGAACCGCTGCCATTTAGTCCGGTGTCGGCAATGGTTCCGAATAGATTTCTGACTCTAAAGTTTCCGCTTGCCAAACTGCCGCTCTCAATCACAACGTCAAACCTTACGTTTACGGTGCTGGCCGTTGGCTTTGTAATGTCTTGTTCAATCCCAGAGTTTGCGTTTGCACCCGTTTTCGTGATCCTTGCTTTGTCGGTTGCGTGAGAAAGAACAGACCCGACTCCAACCGCTGACCAACCTGAAACGTCAGAATCGAAAGTGCCGTTAGTTGCATGTTCAACAACCGTTCTGTTGATCGCGCCAACAAGCGGATCGATTAGCGCCTTTGATTTCCGCGAGAATAATTTTGAGACAATCGACACAAGAAGCCCGTGTTCATTTTGTGTTTTTGTTTGGATCCAGGATTTAGAAAAAATCCGACACAAAATGATATCGAGGAATTGAAACTTGGCATCGGCAAATGGAGATTTTCTTTCAAACTTTCCGCCAGGTTTCCGACTTCCTCCCGGATTTGATTTCCCACTGGTTTCCGTGGTCATCGTAGAAAAAAGATTCCCTCACCATCCCAGGGGCCGGCGGAGGTTTGCAATTCGAACAATGTGGACCGCCGAGGTGAATGTCGATCCACCATTCGGAATCCTGGCATGACTGGCAAATGTGAGAGGTTGCGATTTCGCTAACTGTTTCCGCCGTTTGAAAATCGGCCGTGGTGCTGTCGATGGAATCAGCCGTGGTTCTCAGTTCAACTTTTCGATCCGGCTTTTGAGCTTTTGGCGATTCGTTAAAAAATTTTCTAAAATCCATTTGTTCCATGTGTTCCAGGGTTCCTGGCATTTCCTATTCCTGCTCTAACTTATTACTCTCTTTTTATTTTTTTTTATTTTTTACTCTCTCTTTTTTTATTTTTTTCTTTTTCTTAACTCTCCCTATATTTACTTACATTTACTAGGAACATAGGAACAAGAAGAATAAGAGGTAATAAAAATAGGGGTCAAACGGTGTTCTCAGTTAAAAAAATCACCTAGAACAACTAGGAATAAACTGAGAACATTTAGTGTGTTTCAGTATGTTTTGAAGTGCTCGGTCTATTCGGCTGGAAATTTTTCAAAAAAAAATCTTCGTTGTAAAAAATTTTTTTCCTCATCAAAAAATTTTTTCTAAAACAGATCACTCTCGATCACGTCCATCCCGTTAATTTCTTCGACTGAAAAAATTATTCTTTCATATTTCCAAACCAATTTTTTTCCATATCGAACCCTTTTTCTTTCCACTTCTGGGAAAAATTTTCTCAATTGTTTACCAAATGCGGCATCTGAAAGAGGGTTGTGTCCGGTCGTTTGACACCAGTGACGATAGGCTTTATAGATCCTCTGAGACTCAACGGCTCCGTGAATGGCCGGTTGCAAGTTGTCATCGAAAAAGGTTTTGATCGGGTTGACTTCGTTTTTGAATTCCTCGATTGCGTCCGTGGTCGCCTTGCATTCTGAGAACTTATTCTTGCTCAATAACCGCTGAAGACCACCGAGCGCCCAACGCATGATTCCAGGTGCTTCGGACGCCCAGAATCGCGGGTTGTCCATCCCGAAAACCCTCTTGGTTCCGACTTGGTTATTGAGTGGAATGAGGATCATCCGCCGCCAAAGTCCTTCGGATTTGTCCTTGAATCGCGGCCGCTGGTTCCATGCCATCATCATCTTTGCGGTTGGCCGGATGGACAGTGACGGAAGAAACTTGCGTTGAATTTCCACCTTGTCGCCGCCGGTGTATCTCTTGAGGATCGCTTCCTCGTTCCCGTTGATGGTCCCAACATCACCAGCAATATTAGCAACTTTGCCGACGGTGGACGCGAGGCCAAACGAATCACCCAGGTCTTCCAGTGATAAACTCGAGATGTTCTTCTCGCCGAGCATGGCCGCCATCCCCGCGAAAAAGCTGCTCTTGCCCGTTCCACCTTCACCCTCGAAAACCAGAAACGATTGACGCTCGGACTTCGGCCAAAGGAGGTAGCCCGCCCACTCTTGCAAGAGGTTGACTTTCTCTTCATCGCCCTCGGTAATGAATTCGATGTACTCAACCCATTTTTCGCACTCCGCATCCTCCTCAAAATCATAATCCAGCCGGAGCGATGAAAACCAGTTCGGAGAATGTGGGATGAAGAAGTTCTCTCCATCCTCACGAAACAACGCGTCGAGGTCGATGATCCCATTTCTCACGGAAAGATAATTCCTCTGCGTTCGATCTGGCAACCAGGACGGCATTTCAATCGATCCGGATTGAGTCACCATTGATTCTGTTGCTCCGATCACATTTGTGACTAATCCCCGCGTGACCTTTTTAATCGGCTTCTTTTCCTTGTCACCCTGCGGTTGTTGGTCATGGAAGCACTTTTCAAATTCTTTGCGAATCGTGGCGGTGAGTTTCGCGCGTAGCTCATTCGGTTCAATTTTTGAATAACATCCGGACTTATACTTCCACCACTCATCACGCCAATAAATCAGCCGGCCATCATGGGACGATTTGTATTGTGCTAGATTCACTCGAGCGAGTCGGTGCGGATCGTCCTCGGATTCGATGATCTCGTTGAGAACCTTCGGATCAATTGGTTTGACAATCACGGCGGTCGAGGTGAGTTTGTTCAGTTGCTCGTAGCCATTGCCCTCACTTAACCAATCCCGTAAATCCTTTCCGTTCGTTGGTGCGATTGGATACGGGAGCACGATATTCCGCACGGTTGCCGGAGCACTATCACCACCACTACCACCACCAGCCAAAAACGGACACCAACCCGGACGAATGGAACCATCGGTTCTGGGAATCTCGGTCGCTCCTTCCTGCCCTGGTTCGTCACAATCGTGAATCACATAAACATTTTTCCCGCCGAGCTTACCTGGCAACCATTGAAACGACCTCGCTGGATCCTCTTTTGCGCCGTTGGCGTTGCATATCGCGGCCGTGGTTGCCGGCAATCCATCCATCGAAAGGAATGCCAATAAATCCGTTGGCCCTTCTGTCTTCCAAACCTCGTCGGCCGTGCTCGGTATCTCTGGACCAATCAACCCGGCTTTCGAACCGTAGGTGAGTTTAACTTTCACCTGCTCAACTTTCTTTCCGATTCGCTTAGGAAGAGTTCCGCCGCTGATCGCGTACAATGTCCAACCGATTGGTTTCGCGGGTGATTCGTTCCAGGTTGGAATCGCAATCACTTTGATTTGTGATCCATTGCATTTGTAAAGAGCTTGCCGAGCATGGCATTTAATGAGTGCCTCTTCGGTGATCGGTTCTTTTGTCTTGCACCAATATTTGGCGAGTTGAGAATTCCATTCGAGAAATTCAAGATCACCCGCCGGATCAATTGATTTCTTTTTGTGGCCGCCTTTCGGTTTGATGTTGAGGTGATCCGCGATTTTTTGAAGTGCTGTTTTGAAATCAATATCGAGCAACCACTGGACCGCCGCAATTCCATCACCATTCTTCGATTCGAAACACCGGTTGCAAAAGAGGGATCCGTCTGTCTTGTCAATGAATCGAAATCGATCTCGGCCGCCGGCATCGGGTGAGCAGTTCTTTGGGCATGGGTGATTCGATCCGTCGAGAATGGCTGAATTGACTGGAGCGAGCGCGGTGAATATCTCACCCCATCGATTCGAAGCTGTGTTTTTTACTTCCGTGATGTCATATTGCATGAGGTTTTCACTGTTTAGTTTTTTTGGAAATTATTTGAATGTGTCCAAGAATCATGACGGCTTGGTCGTCAATCGCTTCTATTTGTCCCTCTAGATATTTGATGTATTCCAATTTGTTCACATGAATAAAATTGATGTTGGCCAGTTGATCTGTAAAAGTTCGCCTGGCCTTGTAAATTTCAGTCAGTGCACCGGCATATTCTGGATGATTTTCTTTTGAATCTTGATTTTCATTTTCTGTGTTCATTTTTTTACTCGCAAAAAAATGCCGGATGACCGAGGTGATCAACCGGCAACGGGTTTTTGTGTTTGTGCTTTGATTACAACTCGTCAAGATCGTTTGTGACTGTCACGGGTGTCTGATCAACTGGTGCTTCGTTTTTCGGCTCATCAACCTCTAGATCATCAACCTCTTCTTCCTCCCATTCGGAATTCGCAGCCGCCCAACCTCGCAACCAATCGTCCTGTTTTTCTCCGGCTGTATAGATACAGACACCAACTTCTTCACCTGCGTTTCCGGCATCAAAACCACCTTGCCAGCAGTCAGAATCATGCTTCCATTGTGTCCAATCTTCTTCCGTTCCCGGATCGAGTTCAGCAAGTCGCTTTAGAAGTTGCCTTTCTTCTTCATTCAATTCTGGATCAGTGGAATTAGTGATTGGCTCTTGGTCTGACTCAACCGGCTGATCATCACCCTTTTGAATCTTGGCGAGATATTCAAGCTGCCGTTCTTCCAATTCATCAACCATCTTTTGACCGAATCCTTTTGGAAGCAAT
>Ga0070729_10004529_pt1 | contig 15064 bp, 12 predicted proteins | sample tdDd472_FD_66725 | JGI IMG/M metagenome (GOLD analysis project Ga0070729, IMG submission 66725) | Marine sediment microbial communities from the Atlantic coast under amendment with organic carbon and nitrate - tdDd47.2 | ecosystem: Environmental > Aquatic > Marine > Coastal > Sediment | place...
TTCTAGTCTTGGCAGGTCCGTTTGAAAGGTGTTTGGGTGTGGCTTTACAATGAGGGTGACATCATCTGGCTTTTGCGCGAGAAGGGAGTCGATAACCGAAAATAAAGAGCAAGAGTGTTCGTCATCATCCCATGTTGGTGCAAAGAAAATGGTTTGTTTTGTTTTAGTGATTACCGCTTGCTCTTTCAAAAGATTGTGAAAATGGGGCTTGAGCTTTGTGTAGACTTGTTCTCTATAATTCCCGAGGTGGATTGTACCAAAGAGGTGATCAGACACTTTTTTTTCTGAAAAGAAATCGAGCATTTTCTTTCCGTATACCCCCACCAGTTTTTCATATGCAAAGCCCTCCATGAGACCAGAGAGGTGTCCTTTGTCTGAATTTCCGTGAGGAATAAAAATGGTGGTACATTTTTTTTGAAGAAGGTCTTCTGAAAAAGAAAGGATCCGCTCAAGATGTGGTCTCGGGTGACAAGAAAGGATAACAGAAAACCGTGAAACAACCTCATTTCCTAGGCTCAAATAGTCGAAACAGAGGATCACCAAAGTGGGATAAATTTTTTGAAGAGACTCTTGTACGTGTTCTTCAGTAACAATAAGGGGAACCTCTAGAAAAACGCAGAGCGATGCTATATGATCATAGTGGTGAGAGGGGGTAGAATAGATAAGTCCAGCAACTGAAGAACGCATAATTAAATTTTATTTATGTAACCAAGGAAAACATAGCAATGAAAAAATACACGGAATGGGTTATACTTAGCTACATTAATTTCGGTGAAGTAGATGGCAGCAGCAGCAGATATAGAAAGGGTTAGTATTGGAGCGCTCGCGATCCATGTCTTAGAGTTTCTCTCAGGAAAAGATCCAAAGGGAACTAAAGATGAAGAATTTATGCGCCTTCCAGAGTCAATCAGGCTTTCTGTTCCCCTTATGCTTACACCTGACATGTATATTCGAATGAAGCGTTTATCTGGTCCTTATCCCAAGGAGATGGTTCCATTCATGATTGCTCATGATAGGTATGGAAGAGATGGGCTCATCCAAAAGCAGTATGCCGAATACCTTCGGTCTCTCTATAATGAGGGAAATCTCGATAAAATGATGGCGCGCTACACTGAAGAAAGTGATTTATGGCGATATACCTTTTGTAGAGTGCTTGACGTTCGAGGAATAGATGATAAGACCTGTACTGCAGCACTTAAGCGTTTCACTTCTGTTGAAACGCTCTATGTGAGCGAAACCACACCGAAAGAGGTTCTCGAAACTTCGTATCCACCAGCACTTTCGGATCTTTGCATTGATGGAGCAAAGAATTGTGTTGAACATCTCATGGTAGCGAAAGCGAAGGGATATACTGGCCCGATCCGTCTCCATAATATCAACTTCGATGAGGTCTCCATTGAAGAACTGTGTGAATTACTTTCAGAAACTCGTAAGATCGATTTAACAGGATCCACTTTTAGCGATGAACAACTTGTAAAGCTCCTGAATGCTATGAAGTCGGTTGAGGGGGTTACTTTAGATAGGTGTCAAATCACTTCATTTGATGCACTAAAGCCGTATAAATCCACTCTACGTAAGCTTTCCATAAATCAGTGTACGGAGTTATCTGATGGACAGTTTGTCAATTTAAAAGGATATGCAAACCTTACAGAGTTGTCGATGAGGGGAACGCAAGCGGCATCTCATCCATTTTTCAATATTAGAGAGCACCTTCCAGGAATTCGCAAACTTGATATTACAGGTTGTGATCGAATCCCACCTATTGTCTATACTACCGATGCTTGCGCCCTCGCAAGTGACGTAGAACTTATTGGATCCCTAAAGAGCTGGAAAAGAGTTGATCTTAGTGCGGCAGGTTAATAAGGTTTTTTAATAGGTCCATGGAATTATCAAGCGCAAGTTGTACTGGGCGTGAGGATGGTTGGGGCTGCTGAAGCGGGTGGAACATCCGCAAATCTTGGTGTTTCTGAGTTATCTTCTTCTGTAAAATGTCTATATTTTCGTAGAGCGTTAGAATGTGTTCTAATATTGGGTTTTGTTCTTTTTTTTGTGCTGCTGCAAGCTTTAAGCTGTAAGAGGAAACTTTCTCCATTACTTCATGCTGCGTTGCAGAAAGTTGATTCATAATATCTTGAAGTACCGACGTGATTTCGGGTAGGTTTGGTGAGTTTGCACTCAGAAGAAATGACTCAAGACTTGAAAGTGCACCGAGCCACTCTTGGTGAAGTCTATGTTCCCGTTCAATAAGGGTCGCAACTTCTTCTAAAGACACATTGCACCTCTTTTCTTTCCACTGTATACTATTTCTATGTTTTTGTCAGATGAAGTTTCAAAGCTTAGCTCATGGTTCACTTCACAGCGGAGTGATTATCCCTGGAGGGGAGTACGCGATCCGTATCGTGTATGGATTTCAGAAGTGATGTTGCAGCAGACGCAGGTATCTAGAGTGATTGATTATTTTTCTCGTTGGATCGAAGCATTTCCAACAATTCATGATGTTGCAGCAGCGGATGAATCGGTAATGATCAAGCTATGGGAAGGACTGGGGTATTACTCGAGGGTTCGCAATATTCACAAGGGAGCGAAGTGGTTAGTAGAGCATAATAAAGGTGTGCTTCCATCCTCTTATGAGGAGCTTATTCAAATACCGGGCCTTGGTCCGTACACTGCAAGTGCTGTTTTGTGTTTTGGTTTCGGTATTAGAGCCTTGCCTATCGATGCAAATGTTGAAAGGGTGCTCGCCCGTTTTCATGGGTTTTTTGAGCGGGTTGATACCGCACGTGGTAAATTGGCTATCAGGGGATTTGCTGAAAGTTGGATTCCTGAGGATCGGCCAGAGGTCGTGGCTGAGGGGATTATTGAATTTGGACAGAAGGTGTGCAAAAAGGTGCCCCTTTGTTCAACGTGCATCTTGAGAAAAGGGTGCAAAGGTCGAGGAGATGCAGAGGTGTTACCTATGAAAAAGAAGCCGAAAGAAAGGGTATACCTGCAAAGACAAGTGGTTGTTTTGGTTTGCAACGAAAAGGTTTGGCTTTACAAAGAAGAGCGAGATGGTGTGATGAAAGGGCTCATGCAATTTCCGTATGATGTCGATGTCAAAAAGGTGTGTAAAGCAGATTTACATTACCAGGGTGAAATGAAAACTATCCGGCACGGATTTACCCATCATACGGTTGATCTATTGCCCCATCTTTTTTTTGTTGACGAAGCGTGTAATCTACCCTATGGTGCGTGGTATGGGAGGAGTGCATTGCAGACACATGCATTCTCATCAGGGCATAGAACAATTGCCAGGGAGCTACACCATGCGCTTTCACATCACGGGGATGCACTGCGCCTCTTGCGTTAAAGAGATAGAGGCCGCTGCGAAGACAATTCCCGGCATTACTAAGTGCACAGTTTCTTTCGCTACACAGACAATGGACGTCGATGTACAAGAGGAAAGATCACTTGAGTACCTCAAGGAGAATCTCCAGGAGATGGGGTATTCACTTGTCGAAAAAAGAGAAGAGCCATCCCTTTTTTGGGATGGAATGAAGGCGTTTGTCTCGGCGCTGCTTGCGCTTCCACTCCTTGTTCCTATGCTTTTGTCAATCGTTGGTTTTGGAGGGATGTTGCCTCCATGGATCCAATGGCTTATTGCTTCTGTCTTACAGTTTGTATTCGGTATTGGGTTTTATAAAGGTGCATGGAGTGCGCTGAAACGAAAAACCGCAAATATGGATACGCTCGTTGCACTCGGTACATCCGCTGCATACTTCTACAGCATCTATCTATGGGTAGCCACAAGCGGTGCTGAGCTTTATTTTGAAACGAGTGGTGTCCTTATAGCGCTTATATTACTTGGACGCTTTTTCGAGGCGTACAGTAAAAAGCGGGCGCATAAGAGTTTGAGCTCACTGGTCAAAATGCTTCCGAAAGAAGCTGAAAAAAAAGAGGGTTCAGGTTTTGTTACTGTTCCTGTTGATTCTTTAGAGAAGGGAGATACCGTTCTCGTAAAACCAGGTGGGAAGATACCGATTGATGGTGCAATTTTATCTGGAGAGGGAAGTGTTGACGAGTCGATGCTTACCGGCGAATCGATGCCTGTCTCTAAGGGGAAAAATGATACTGTTTTTGCGGGGAGTGTGAACGCAGAGGGTGCATTAGAAGTTATCGTAACAAGTGACCCAAAAGCTACGTATTTGAAAAAAATGATTGCGATCGTTGAGAAAGCTTCAGAAAGTAAACCTCCTGTACAGAACCTTGTTGATTTAGTGGCTGCAATTTTTGTGCCGTCAGTGGTGCTTTTTAGCATTTTCACGTTTGTTATCTGGAGTGTGTTTTTACATCAGGTACAAGAGGGCATTATCAATGCAGTTGCTGTACTTGTTGTTGCATGCCCGTGTGCGCTGGGGCTCGCAACCCCTATCGTTATTTTGGTGGCTACGACGAGGGCTGCGAATGCAGGTGTTCTTGTGAAAGATATCTCTGCACTACAGCGAGGAGCAAGACTTAAACACCTTGTTTTTGATAAAACAGGTACCGTCACAGTGGGGAAGCTTCAAGTTAAACAGGTTGAGGGCGAGATTAGAGAGATTGGTAAAACACTTGGTTCAAGGTCTAATCACCCTCTTTCGAAAGCTTGTGCGGAGTACCTTGCTGATACAAACACCCTTTCTCTTGATGGGTTTAAAGAGCATCCCGGCCGAGGCGTTGAGGGAATGATCGGAAAAAAAATCTGCCTCATGGGATCTCACCGGTTTATGAAGGAACGAGGTGTAGAGGGACTACCAACCCACGATTCGATAGCTGTATATGTTGCTCGAGATGGAGTATATGTAGGAGCGTTCTTGTTAGAAGACACGCTTCTCGCAGGAATTGAGGACTTGTTTGCATGGCTTGCTAAACAGGGGATCAAAACGGCTATTGTTAGTGGAGATAAGGAGTCTGTGGTTAAAGGTGTTGCTGAAGCTGTTCAACCTTCCGAGTGGTTTGCGGAAAAGCTACCAGAGGAAAAGCTCGAGATCGTTAAGAGCTTTGAAAAGGTTGGCATGGTTGGTGATGGTGTGAATGACGCTCCATCTCTTGCAGCAGCAGATGTTGGTATTGCAGTCGGTAGTGGTACCGATGTTGCAATGGAATCTGCAGATGTTGGGCTTTTGAAAGACCTGCCAAAAAGTATGCGAATCTTTGTTCGGCTCTCTCGAAAAACGATGTCAAAGATTTGGCAAAACCTCTTCTTTGCGTTCGTATATAACTGCGTTGGCATTGTGTGTGCAGCATTTGGATACTTGAACCCGATGATAGCAGGCCTTGCTATGGGACTATCTTCAATTTCAGTAATTACGAATGCACTTTTTCTTAAAGTAAAACCTTGATTTCTCATTTTCGTTTCGTTAGTATGCCTTCATCAATTTGAGGGTGCATATGAATGTTCAAGAGATGATTGAAAGACTAGCGGAATATAAAAGAGCGTTTCAGGCGTTCTTTCTAACCCTTCTTGTTCTTTTTGTAGGACTTGCTTATGCGTATCGAGGGGAGTCAAAAGAGAAGGAAAGCGAATATCTTGTACTTTCACAAAACGTACGTGATCTTCTTTCAAAAAGCTCATTTAATGAAGCACTCTTTGAGAGTGTGACTACCTTTCTCAAAACGCACCCTGAATCTCGACCAGGAGTTGAGCAAACGATTGCACAACACCTCATTGCTGTTGGTGAGGAAGCCAAAGCTCAGGCACTTGCGAGTAAGGCGCTTATGCGTGCTAAAACACACGCCCCATATTACCATGAATTTTCAATGGCAACACTCCTGATGGAGAAAGGTGCTCTTGTGGAGGCTTTGACTGTAGCGTGTAGTCTGAAAGACAAGATGCAGCATGATGAGCTTCTTTGGCAGGGGACTACAATGAAACGATCGGCACACCTTATGAGTGCGAACATGCTTAGAATTGCAATGTTGCAGCGTGCACTGGGGCAGCGATCTCAAGAATTACTCTCACTCACTGCCCTGAAAGATTTTTTGGGGTTATCATCGGGCACGAAGGAAACCCTGACTGCTGATGAGCAGACCTGTAAAGCGTTTATCGCTGAGTTTTCATCGTCATCCCGCTCGCTCGCAGAATATGTCCGCGAGAGAGAAGTAGCACTACGGTAAAAGGCTTTATTCTACGCCTTTATACCCTTGGTTGAACATTCCCATTCCACCCATCAATCCTATAGAAAGGAAGATTAGTGGAGCTAAGAAAATTGAAATGATAACACCAACAATAGCTAGAATGATTTGTGTTATTTTTTCTTGCTTAAACACAAATCGGAACGTAGCTCGTGCAACCGTTGCAACTTTCTCTGGAAGCCAAATTCCAATGACGCCACCGATACCACATAGATAGATACTCCATGTAGCACCCCAGAACGCAAATGTAAAAAAGGTAGCAAGTACAAAATATACTAGAAAAGCGAGCTCAAACCGATACTTCTTACCGAAGTTTTCGATCTCCTGAACGCTCACGCCTTCTTTTTTTTCTTGTTCATTCTCATTAGGCATAACCCCAACACCTCTCGTTTTTCACACCATTACTATGGTGGATTTACAGCAGTAACCAGGGCACAGACATCCTATGCCCCTCTTTCTTAATGTTAATAAAAATTTATTTTTATATGTAGCACTTTTTTGTTCGTTCTTTCTTTCGTAATTTATACCTTTTCCCTACAATACGCCGTTTTAACCATGAGATTGGTCTATATGCTGGAAGCAATTCTCCTTGAGAAACCAACCCGTAGGACGGCTTCAATCCTTCGTGGGACTGCGATTTTTTTTCTTGGGATCTCTCTTGCGGTTTTCTTTCTTCGTGAGTATGTCCAGCAAATCTTCCCTATCGAACAGATAGAGGTACCGACTCATACCAAGCTTATTCCTGCTCAAGAGAAGAAGGGAGAGCTTACCCTTGAAATATTTGGAAAACGCTCTTTAAAAGAGACGCTTTTTTTGCCAGAGTTTGTCAATTCTATTCATTGCTACCAAAGACCGCCCCGTCCTGATAAGGAGGAGAGGGGGAGGTATTTCTCTTTTGTGAATGATCATTATACTTTTTTGCCTAACGGAGCAATGTGCCACCTATCTCTCACTCCAAAAGGATTCATCCTCTCAAATCAGGAAACACCACTCGCCCTTTCCCTTTCAGATGATGGAAGTCAGGCTACCCTGTCATTGGACATCAAAACGACTGATAATGTTGAAATCCTCCATGCTTCCCACTCGTTTTCGAGTGCGGAGTTTCCAAATGTGGTGACTCGGGGACGATCAAAGGAGTTTGAGGCCTTTTGCACTAGTATTTCGAAGCTAGCTCTCTATCCACCTGATGCCTTTTTCAATACCTATGGGGGGAGTAGATATAAGGAAAAGGGAAGGTTTTTTCGAATTGGATCACTCGATGCTCAGGTGTATCATGCTGAGTTAGGAAGTATTTTCACCTTACAATATGGTGCATTGGTTCCTCTTGCCTCTCCAAAGAATGCTGAATGCCCTCTTTTTCGGGTCTGCTCTGTATCTCAAGCTCGTATTGAGGTTGAGGCCTGGGATCCAACTGGCAAGGAGTATGCTGTTATTCCTCTCTCTCCTCAGCACCATCAAGTACTCGATGTAAAGCCAGATGATCTCTTTAAAAACATTCGAGTGAAAGGAGAGGACAAGGTAGTCGTCAAGGTTGGAAAAAAAACAAAATTGCTTCGACCTGGAGATTATTTACTGAAGAAGGAAGGTACATGGAGCCTCGTTGATGAAAAAGATGAACTTGAAGGTCTGCTAAATTATCTAAATTGTGGTATGCTTTTCGTTTTCGAGGGAGTTGTTACTAAGGGGAATGAGATGCTTTTCTCAGGACGGCTCTTTGATGAGACGAGAAGTTCTCAGAAGCGTGTCGAAATCCCTGTAAAGGTGAAGAAGAAAAAAAGGATTCCTACACGTAGATCTGAAGAGATAGCTCGTGATGGTTACGAAGAAATTCCTCCGGAGCTGGAAGAGTTGCTCGAGGATTTGGACGATATATGAGAGTAGTTTTAGCGACAGTACTTCTTACTTGTTTCAGCTTTGCTCAATCGATTGAAGAGAAAGAGCAACAGCTTTCCGTCCAGCAAGCACAGAAACTGAAAAAACCGCTCCATGAGTTGAATCAGAAGCTGAGGAAGCTGAGAGTGGAACTCTCTGACTCCTTTGATCAGGTTACCGAATTCGTCGAAACGAAGGCTAATCCAACTGACTATTCCGACCTACTGACTAAAATTTCGTCTATTCGATCTGAGATTGCCGCTTCTGAGAAGGAATGGAAGCAAAGGCAACAAGGTGTTATAGGAGATGGCGATTCTTTTGGGCTTTTTGACCAAGAGGAGTCGACGCTTTCTCAACTTATCATGGAGTATGGCGCTCCTGACTTTCTCTATGTGATCCCTCCAGAAATTGGACAGATGAAAGTACATATGCACTCAGAGGTTTCTATTCCTCGAGAGTCATGGAGTGATCTGATTGAAGCAATTTTAGCCCAAAATGGCGTTGCAATCCGCGAGGTTAATCCATTCACGAGACAACTCGTCTTGATGAAGCAAGATTTGATTGCTGTTGATGCGATTGTTTCCCGAAAAGAAGATTTACCCCTCTTAGAAGACCACAAGCGAATCGTGTATGTCGTATCTTGTGATCCAGAGCGTTCGAAAGCGGTAGCTCAATTCTTCGATCGATTTAGAGACGCTAAGATGGGAACGGTGTACCAGATCGGCTCTAAGGTCGCGCTTATCTCTTCTGTACGGGATGTGAAAAAGCTTGTTACACTCTATCAAACGGTGTGGAATGAGAACGATCGTAAGGTTTCACGGGTGTTCCCATTAACAAAGATTTCTGCAAAAGAGATGGAGAAGATCCTTAAGGCATTTTTTGATGACTCAAAAAAGCGTGTGACCCTTACCAGGGGAGTGAGTGAGGACCTCACGATCATGACTCTCCAGGGAGAATCCACCTTAGCTGTTGTTGGGCCCCAGGAAATGGTGGAGCGAGCAGAAGAGATTGTTGCATTGACAGAAGATCAAATTAGCGATCCATCAGAGATGGCGATCTATTGGTATACCTGTAAGCACAGCGACCCAATTGAAGTGTCTTCTATGCTTGAAAAAGTGTATGCATCACTTATAGGAATTAGAAGTGAAGGTCCCGGTGAAGAACCATCGCCTGCTCAAAAGCAGCTCTTAAAAGAAGAAGCGAAAACCAGTTATCCAACCTATGGAACACCAGCTGCTCCACCCGTTGTTACCTCACCTGTAGCGCTTCCGACTACGGCAGCCGCCCAAAAGGTGATTTCGACATCGCAAAATTTCGTGCCATATCCGCAAACGGGTGCGATTATGATTGTTGTGCGAAAAGATACGCTTCCAAAGATCAAAGATTTACTGCAGAAACTCGATCTACCTAAAAAAATGGTACAGGTTGAAGTGCTCCTTTTTGAAAAGAAGACAACGAATCAAAATAATTTTGGTTTGAACCTTTTAAAAATTGGTGCGCACGCGAAACACATTCGCGAGACAGGATTGGATTATGATCATGAAACAATGGGGGGAATCCTCGATTTTTTCATGTCGAGACCCCCATCAAAAGCATTTCCGGCCTTTGACCTTGCATATAACTTCTTGATGTCTCAAGACGATGTACGGATCAATGCTTCTCCAACTATTTTGACGCTGAATCAAACGCCGGCGCAGTTTTCTAACATGGAAGAGCTCTCGATCAATAGTGGGGCGGCCCCTATTGAAACGAATGGAGGGATCACTTTTGAGAACTCCTACGTTCGAGCGCAGTATGGTGTAAACATCGTTGTTACTCCAACTATTCATGAGACGCAAGTGATAGATGGAGAACCTCGTCGCTTCGTTACACTTGAGACTAATATTTCGTTTGATACTGTGAAGAGTAATGTGAACAACCTTCCCAATGTAAACAGACGACACGTTGTAAATAACGTTCGTATACTTGATGGTGAAACGGTTATTTTAGGTGGTTTGCAACGAAAGATTGCAGAAGATAGCTCAGATAAAATTCCTTTTTTAGGGGAGCTTCCAGGTCTTGGAAAATTTTTCGGAACGTCGAAAATGACTGATAAGATCACAGAGATGTTCATGTTTTTAACCCCACACGTTATCGATGATGATGACCAGCAGATGAAGGAGTTAAGAACAGAGCTTTTAATGCAAAGACCAGGCGATATTCCAGAGTTTTTGGAAAGAATTCAAGCTGCTAAAAACGCAAAGCGGCAAAAGTTATTCGTTAACAGTTTTAAACTTCTCTTCGGTTCAGTAGATGGGTAGTCGAGGCCTTTTTGATGCACCTCTTGTTGCATTGAAAGAACAAAAAATTCCGTACAGTTTTGCTAAGCGAGGGTCGATCCTTCCTATAGAAGAGAAGGAGGGGACGGTTGTCCTAGCAACGGTAAGTAGATCTGATTACGAGCTACATAAAGAGGCACGTCTCTATCTCGGAACAAACATTGAGTTGTATGAATGTACGAAAGATGAGATCGATGCAGCAATAGAGCAGGTTTACCATCAGAAGGGGGAGGAGCGAGAGGCCTTTTTTGATGAGCTGAACGAAGATGCAACCGATGATGTAGATATTGAATCGATAGATATTCTGGATCAATCAAGTGACTCTCCAATTATCCGACTGTTAAATATTATTTTTTTAGAAGCGATTGAGCAAGGGGCATCCGATATTCATTTCGAGCCAACAGAAGTTGGACTCCATGTGCGATATCGAATCGATGGCGTTCTGCAGACACGGCATACGCCTCCCAAAGAATACCAAAGCCAACTGTTAACCCGCGTAAAGGTCCTCGCTAAACTTGACATTGCTGAAAAAAGGCTTCCTCAAGATGGAAGAATTAAGCTTGCTATGGGTGGACGGACTATTGATTTTCGAGTAAGCACGGTTCCCGTTGTTTATGGAGAGCGAATTGTGCTTCGTATCCTCGATCGAGGAAATGTACTGCTTGGGCTCGACCGGATAGGGATGCCAAAGGCTATGCTCACCAGTTTTAGAAAGGCGATTTCGAGTAACCAAGGAATTATTCTTGTTACAGGTCCTACCGGAAGTGGAAAAACGACGACCCTCTATAGTGCGCTTTCAGAGGTGAATGGAAGCGATGTAAATATCATGACCATTGAGGATCCTGTTGAGTACAAGCTTCCTGGTATTGCACAAATTGGTGTAAATCCAAAAATTTCACTCACCTTCTCGAAGGGGCTGCGCCATATTTTGCGACAAGATCCTGATGTAGTGATGATCGGTGAGATTCGGGATAAAGAGACTGCTGAGATCGCAATCCAAGCATCGCTTACAGGACACCTTGTCTTGAGCACTCTCCATACGAACGATGCACCTTCTGCAATCACTCGACTTGTGGATATGGGGATTGAGCCGTACCTTCTTTCTTCATCTCTACTTTCTGTTATGGCACAGCGACTTTTACGACGGATTTGCCCCCACTGCACGCAATCGTATGAACCGACAAACCAAGAGCTGAAAGATCTAGAGCTTTCCCGTGACCAACTCAAAAATGGTGTGCTCCATATGGGAAAAGGTTGCGATCAGTGCTACCACACGGGATACCAAGGAAGGATTGGTATTTATGAATATATGCCAGTAAGTCGTACCATCAAGGAGAAGCTTTTGCAATCAGTTGATGCTGCGGGTCTACAGCAAAAAGCTGAAGCCGAAGGGATGTCTTCACTAAAAAACGAGGCGAGTATTCATGCAATACAGGGTCTCACAACGAGTGCAGAAGTGCTGAGGGTAACGCGACATGGCAATGTATAAGTATGAAGCGGTTACTAGTTCAGGGAAGGCAACGAGTGGCTACATTAACGCTGATTCCTATGAGTTAGCGAAGGCAAAGCTTAAACGAGACCGGATATTTATTACCTCTGTAGAAGAGTGTTCGGATGCTCGAAAGGCAGATCACCTCACTGAAACACAAAAGCTTCAGTTCAGTCGTGATGTTGCTTCTCTTTTACGCTCTGGTCTTCCTCTCTATGAGGCACTCATTACTATCGAAGAAAAATATGCGGGAACGAAAGCGCATACTATCTACCTTGATGTCGCAGAACAGGTCAAGTTTGGAAAATCCCTTTCGAGTGCACTACGTCGTCATCCGCAATCGTTCGATGACATTTTTTGTGCTCTTGTCGAGGCTGGAGAACAGACTGGGGAGCTTGATAAAATTTTCCTCCAGATCGAAAAACTGTATGGCAGACAACAGAAGTTAAAAAAGCAGCTTGTTTCCTCATTGATGTATCCAGCATTTCTCTTTGCGTTTTGCTCTCTTGTCCTCGTCGTACTCTTTTTCTTTCTTATTCCAACGATGCAAGAGATGTTTGAAGGAAAAAAGCTGCACCCCATAACACACATTGTGTTGAGTATTAGTGATTTTCTGACAGCGTATTGGGTTCAGCTGGTACTTGGTATTGTAGGGTGCATAACGTGGTTTATATTTTTCCTGCGCAGTGAAACAGGGAAAAAAACTGTTGAGCGACTCTGTTTACAGGTTCCAATTTTAGAGCGGGTGCTCATTCAATCGTCTTTATTGAGGTTTTCTCAAATTCTCGCCGTTCTTTTACGAAGTGGGGTTCCCTTTATCGAAGGATTGCGCCTTTCAAGAAACGTTATAAAGATGCGAACGCTTAAGAAAAGTGTGGAAGAGGGGGAAGAGGAAGCGCTTCGGGGAGGTTCATTTGCCGCGTATCTCGGAAAAAATCCTCATTTTCCATCCCTTTTTGTTCGAATGTTGTCCGTTGCAGAAGAGTCCGGAAATATGGATGCGATGCTTTTTTCTATAGCGAATATCTACGATGAGGAGCTAGAAAGATCGCTTACCCGGTTTACCACAATGCTGCAACCGATTATCCTACTCTTTCTCGGGATTATCGTAGGAACGGTATTGATAGCCGTGCTCCTCCCGATGAGTGATATAAGCGCAGTACTTAACTAGGAGCTATGATGAAGAAAATACGAAGAGCATTTACTTTAATGGAAATAATGCTAGTCATCCTAATTATCAGCCTGATTGGAGGGGTAATCGGATATAGCATGAAGGGAAGCCTAGAAGAGGGTAAAGCGTTTAAAACGCAGCAAGCGATATCTAAGGTGTATGAACTCGTACAGCTTCGTCTTGCGGAAACGGGAGATCTCGATGAAATCTACAACAACCTTAAAGATGAATTAGAAAAGACTGGGCTTGCAAAACGAGTAAAGGACCTCCTTAAAGATGGATGGGGTAAAGAGTTCGAAGTGAAACGTTCGAATGGAGAAATTACCATTCAGTCCAAAAGCCTAGAAAAATATATCCAGAAAAAAGGGAAGAAAAAGTCTGATTACTACCCATGGCTCCGTGAGGAAGAAGAGTAGACCGCTTACTCTTCTCGAATTACTCGTTATCATTGCGATTATTACCCTTTTTTCATCGGTATTTGGCGTCAACGTTGTACAGATGGTAAAAGAGTACCGCTTTGAGCAGTCATGCGGCTCCATTGCAACTGAACTGTATGCTAGTGGAAGGATTGCACGTATGCAGGGAGGGGCGATAGAGGTACACTTAAGTGTGGATCAAAAAGGGCTTCTTTTTCGAAGAACCACTGATGAAGCGATTCCTGTTGATACTTATTTCTTTACGTTTGTAAAACTCTACAAAGGGGTTGAGCACGTCGAAGTCGATGGGAAAAGCGTAGAAAAATGTACAATTAGGTTTACCCCTGGAGGGGTGGCTGAAAGCGAAGTCGTGCTCAAATACAGAGAAAGATTTCACAAAATTCCCCTACACTTGCTATAGTACAATACTGAGTTAATTCCCAGCGGGTGTATCCATGAAAAATTTTATTTTATCCTTTGTATTGGCCATTTCATCATTTGCTTTTGCTGAAGAAGAAGTTCCATTTGTTCAACCAGTTGCGCAACAACTTCTCGTCAGACAGCCTGAATGGAAGCCAAAAATCCTCGAGTACTTTGAAGACGGAAACCCCAAAAAAGTAGTTTTCATATCAGAAGATGATCTAGGACGCGAATTCATCACAAAAAGAGTGGAATTTGCTTCCAAGGGAATGCGCCACGAGGAAACAGACCTCACACTCATTAGTGAAGATGAAGAAGCGTTTAAGCTCTATAATGTGTCTGTTGTCCCACACGGACTCTCGGTTATTTTCAATGAGAAAGGACAACCACACCTCATCCGAAGCTTCAAGCGAGGACTCCTCCATGGTGTCGCTCGTGAGTTTTATCCATCTGGATCTCTAAAAGAAGTTATTTCATTTGAGAATCACAAACAACACGGCCCTCAGATTACTTATTATGAGAATGGGAAGAAAGCCCATGAAAAAATATTTGTAGAGGGTGTTCAAGATGGAACCGAAACTGCGTGGTATGAGTCGGGTGAAAAGCAACTCGTGGGAAAATATGTTGAAGGGAAACTCGAAGGTGTTGTCACTGAATACTACGAAGACGGAACCGTTGCCTGTGAGCAATTCTATGTAGATGGTAAATTAGACTCTTCATCGCAAAAAAGAGCATTTACTGCGTTTCATAAAAATGGAACACATAAAGAAATCAAAGACTTCCAAAATGGAAAGCAATACGGATCTCACATCAAATACCATGAAAATGGGCAAGAAGCGTATGTTGGATACTATAAAAATGGGCAGCCTGAAGGAACGTTCTTCTACTACGATACAAATGGTAAAATAACAGGAAAAGAGCAATATGAAAAAGGTATTGCTGTGGGTCATCACTATCGCCAGCATGAGAATGGAAAAAAGTCATTCGAGGCACGGTACGATAAAAATGGAAAACTGAATGGTCCTATCAGAGAATGGCATCCAAACGGTGCGCTTAAACTTGAGTACTCACTTCTTGATGGTGAGCTAGATGGAGCCTATGCTGAATACCATGACAATAGCAAAATCAAAACAGAATACTCATACAAACGGGGTCTTCTCGATGGTATTCAAAGAGAATACTATCCTTCAGGACAAGTAAAACTCGTAGCGACATACCTTGATGG